>JACXTT010006558.1_pt1 | contig 16588 bp, 15 predicted proteins | sample 9270951 | NCBI WGS metagenome assembly JACXTT01 (sample SAMN15532306, study PRJNA645909) | rock metagenome | isolation source: weathered quartz diorite | place: Puerto Rico | collected 2017-06-21 | reverse complement strand
TGCGGCAGATCACGATCGAACAAATGCGGCTCTTGAAGGAACGCGCGCAATTCAAGCCGTTGCATGGCAAACGGCGGGTATTTCTGATCGACCACATCGACCGCGCCAACGAACAGGCCGCCAATTCACTGCTGAAGACGATCGAAGAGCCGCCCGAGCACCTGATCCTGTTGCTGACCGCCGAGAATCCCTATGACCTGCTGCCCACCATCCGTTCCCGCGCCGTGCCCTTTCATTTAGGTCCGCTTTCGAACGATGAAATGCAAGCCTTCGTATCCACGCGCGGTCTCTCAGATGCCGAACGCCGCGTCGCGCTGGCTGCTGGAAGTCCGGGTCTCACCGTGTCGATGGATCTGGATGTTTACGATGAGCGTCGCCGTGCGATGCTCAAGCTACTGCAAGTAGCCGCGGCGCGCGCCCCCTTCGCTGATTGGTTGAAGCATGCCGAGGCGATGGCTCCGCGCCGCCAGGACAAGCTCGATCACTTCCTCGCCATTCTCTACGTTTTGCTCGAAGACGTACTGCTGCTCGCCGAGGGCACTGGTGAAATCCGGAACGCCGACATCCGACGCGACCTCGCCGATCTGGCCGCGCATGTAACGTTCCAATGGATCCGGACGGCGGTCCGGAAAATCGACGAACTGGCTGAGTTGGTGCGCCGAAATATACAAAAAATCATCGCGCTCGATGCGCTGGTGGTCGAATTGCGACGATACGCCGCCTAGCAGATTTCGCGCAGCCAGGCAACCCGCGCTGGGCTGCCCTCCCACCTTGCAGCAGCCTGAATCGTTATGGTTCAATAATTCTTAGTTGAACACCTAATCCCTCGAATGGCCCCGGCCGGATCTCCTACACGTTTCGGGACCTGAGATCATCTCGAATAGAAGTGGAGTCGTGCTGTGGAGACCGCAAACCGTAAACTAATTCGTCCGTCCTTGAATGAAGTGAAGGACCAAATGAATCGCCGTAACAACCATCAGAAGAAAGCCGCCCCGCCGGATCAAACCAACGCCGAGAATTTTTACTACATGAAGCAGATGCAGGCCAAGACGCCCATGGTCTTTGTGCTGAAGGATGGCGAGACCTTGGAAGGTGTGATCGAGTGGTACGACAAAACCTGCCTGAAGGTGAATCGTGAAGGCCATCCCAACTTGCTGATCTTCAAGCCGAACATCAAATACATGTACAAGGCTTCGTCCGGCGATTGAATCGCTAGCCGCGTTTCTGTAGAACTTTCTCCCTCAGCGCCAGCCGGTAGGATCTTCGTTCCTCGGCCTCCTCATACCGGCGCTTCTGTTCGTGCGTTTCAGGGATCACGGGCGCAATGGGCAAGCGCTGGCCGGTCTCATCGAGCGCCACAAAGGTCAGATATGCGGAAGATGTATGGCGAATTTCTCCAGTCTTAAGATTCTCCACTTCTACGCGCACTCCGACTTCCATCGAAGTTCTGAAAACGCGATTCACGCTCGACCGCAATACGATGAGCTCTCCGATGTGGACCGGATGAAGGAAGCTCATATGATCGACGGAGGCCGTCACTACCGCGCACCGTGAGTGGCGCACCGCAGCTAGCGCGGCGGCGAGGTCCACCAGGTGCATCACTTTTCCGCCTAGAACATTTCCCAGGGTATTGGCGTCGTTCGGGAGTGCGAACTCGGAGTACTCGGAGACCGATTCGCGGACGAAGCGTCCAGGGAGCGGTGAAGCCACTATCAACTCCGCCGGCGCAGGTAGCTTTCCAGGAACGCGGCCGCCTGCCGTCGTAGCACGGCATCATCCGGGCCGCTCGAAACAGCGCTGCCGGCGAATTCAAGAACGCCGTGCTGTTTTGGCCAGCAGTCCTTTTCGAAAATATATTGGATGCTGATCAATTCGCCTGCCTCTTCGCGCACGTGAAAGCGAACCGCGTCGGCATCGGCCGTTTGCGGAAACCGCTCGCAGCAGAGCCGGCCGTAGCCCAAATTGCAAACCTCGCGCACTCGTGTTTCTTCCGGCTGAAAAGCTGCGCCACCGGCCCGGCATTCACCGCTGTGCGCGTCTCCCAGGGGCAGCCGAGGCGGAATCACCCAACCAGTCGACTCAAACCGCGCGACCGGATAGAAATATGGGCAGGCCATTGCCCGGTATAGTAACACGTAGGGACATGGCTACCAATCGAAGGGAAGTGCTCCAAAACATGGTCGCGCAAAATCCACGCGACAGCTTTGCGCGCTACGGACTGGCGATGGAATACGCTCAAACCGGTGATTTCGAGCGAGCCATCGCGGAGTACCGCGAGTTGATCGGCTTCAATCCGGACTACGCCGCCGCCTACTATCACGGTGGCCAGGCACTCGAAAAGCTCGGCCGCATAGATGAAGCGCGCCGGATTTATGAAAAAGGAATCGAGGCAACCACTCGCACCGGAGATCAGCACACGCGAAGCGAGTTGCAGGCGGCGCTCGATATTCTACCGCTTTGATTTCATCCAGTCCTGCACAAGCATCCCGTAAACATTGATGTCGACGTATTTGCCATTCAGCAGTTGGGCCTCGCGCAGCATTCCCTCAAATTGAAAACCCAGCCGCCTCGGAATCGCGCAACTTTTCTCGTTGCCCGTGGCGCAGTGTATCTCCACGCGGTGCAGATCCCATTCGTCGAAGGCATGATCGATTACCGCGCGGCACGCTGCGGTGACAATTCCCCGTCCCTGAAACTTCTGCGAGATCCAGTAACCGATTTCCACCCTGCGATACAACCAATCGATCTTGTGCGTGCCGATTACGCCGGCGAATTCGCCGCCCTGCCAGATGCCCGCCGACAAACCCTCGTTCGACGCGAACTGCTGCAGCGAGGTCTTTATGAAGGTCAGCGTATGTTCCACCTCGGTGCTGATGTCCACCCACGGAAGCCACTCGCGAAGATAGCTGCGCTCGCGATCCACAACGGCGAAGATCTGCGGCGCGTGGCGCTCTTCCACCAGCGTCAGATGCACGCCTTCCTGAATTGTTTTTTGGAACATGTGGGTTAGCGGAAACCAACACCGGGCCGGCGCCTACTTCTCGTCGTCCTCTCCTTTGTGGAGCTGCTGCGCGAGATAATTCTCGATGCCCATCTCACCGATCGCGTGCAACTGTCCCTCCAGGTAATCGACATGCTCTTCTTCGTCGTCCAGGATTTCTTCAAACAGTGCGCGCGAAGCGTTGTCGCCGGCGTCGGTGGCGGTCTTGATGGCCCCGTTCAGATGCTTAACAGCAGCCAACTCGAGTGCGAGATCGTTCTCCAGTTGCGCTTTCACATTCTTCCCTACTTTGATGGGCCCGATATCGGTCATGTTCGGCGTCCCCTCCAGGAACAGGATCCGGTTCATTAGCTTCTCGGCATGCACCATCTCCTCGATCGATTCCTTGCGATAGTACGCGCCGAGCCTGAAATATCCCCAGTTCTCGCACATCTTGGCATGCAGGAAATACTGGTTAATGGCCGTAAGCTCGGCCTTCAGGGCGCCGCTCAGTTGTTCGAGAACCTTGTCGTTTCCGCGCATGATGTCGATTCTAACGCGAAACCGGCGTGTTAGGATGACGGACAGCGAATGAAAAACCTGCTTTACTTTCTCCCCATGCTTGCACTCTCCGCCAACATCCCCGATCTCACGCAACTCGAGAAGATGATCGCCCGATTCGCGCCCACCGAGCTGAGTGTGGATATCTCTAAGCTTTCCCCGGTCGATCGCCAGGCACTCAGCAAACTCATCGAGGCATCGCGCGTGCTCGACGACATCTTTCTCGATCAACTGTGGAGCGGCAACCGCGCGTTGTATACCAAGCTTCGCCCTGACAATACGCCGCTGGGCAAGGCGCGTCTGCATTACTTCTGGGTCAACAAAGGCCCTTGGTCGGACATCGACGATCACAATGCGTTTCTCCCCAATGTGCCTCAGAAAAAACTGCCGGGCGCGAATTTCTATCCGGAAGATATGACGCGCGCCGAGTTCGAAGCCTGGGCGAAGACCTTGCCCGCGGGAGAGCGTGAAAAGGCGGAAGGATTCTTCACGGTAATTCGACGCGACGCGAACCGTCATCTGAAAGCGATTCCTTACAGCGAAACGTATAAGAACGATCTGGCCAGGTCGGCCCGCTTGCTCGAAGAGGCCGCCGGCCTGACGAGCAACCCGACGCTCAAGAAGTTTCTGCTGGCGCGCGGCGCCGCGTTTCTCTCGAACGATTACTACGAGAGCGATCTGGCCTGGATGGATCTCGATGCTCCCATCGACATCACCATCGGTCCGTATGAAACCTATAACGACGAAGTCTTCGGCTACAAGGCAGCCTTCGAGGCGTACGTCAATTTGCGCGACGACGCCGAAACAGCAAAGCTCAGGCTTTTCGGTGATCATCTGCAGGAGGTCGAAAACAACCTGCCCATCGATCCCAAGTTTCGTAATCCGAAACTAGGCAGCCAGGCGCCCATCCGGGTCGTGAACGAAGTTTTCGCGGCCGGTGACGGTGAACACGGCGTCCAGACCGCGGCTTACAACCTGCCGAATGACGAACGGGTCGTGACGCAGAAGGGCAGCAAGCGCGTAATGCTCAAGAACGTGCAGGAGGCCAAGTTCCATTCGACGCTCGAGCCGATTTCTAAGCGCGTGCTCACCCCTGCCGCCCAGAAGGATCTGAGCTTCGATTCATTTTTCACGCACATTCTCGCGCATGAGCTGAGTCACGGTATCGGTCCGCATCAAATTAGTGTGGCTGGGCGCAAGACCACGCCGCGCCAGGAAATGAAAGAGCTTTACAGCGCGATTGAGGAGGCCAAAGCCGACGTTACAGGACTCTTCATGCTTCAGCACCTCTACGATCGAAAGCTCATCTCCACCGATGCGAGCACCGAGCGGAAGCTCTACACGACTTTTCTGGCATCCACGTTCCGTAGCTTGCGCTTCGGTCTAAAGGACGCGCATGGAAAGGGTATGGCGATGCAGGTGAATTACCTGACCGACCGAGGCGGCTTCGTCGCAAAGCCCGATGGCACGTTCGAGGTGAACTTCGCGAAGATCAAATCGGCCGTACGTGATCTCGATCATGATCTTTTGACGGTGGAAGCAATGGGAGACTATGCGGGAGCAAAGCGAATGCTGGATGAACTGGGCGTAATTCGTCCCAACATGCAGAAGGCTCTGAACAGTTTGGCTGACATTCCGGTGGACATCGAGCCCGTGTTTATCACGGCGACTCAGCTAACCGCGTCAACCCGCTAGTTTCGAAATGTCGTTGTAAAGTACGAACGCGACTACGGCCATCAGGAAAACGAAGCCCAGCTTGAACACAGCTTCCTTCACTCGCAGGCTCAGGTCGCGACGCATGAACATCTCGACTAACAGCAGCAGGATCACGCCTCCGTCCAGGATCGGGATTGGAAGCAGGTTAAAGATCGCAAGATTCAGGCTCACCATCGCGGTCAACCCGAAGTAGGCAGTTGGTCCTTCGCGCGCCGCTTCACCGGATAGTTGCGCGATCCGGATAGGGCCTTCCAGCGATCTCGGCGACATTCGACGCTCCACGATTCCGCGCAGGAACTGGTAGATCAACGTCGCGCTCTTGGCGTTTTGACGGACCGATTCCACCAAGGCTTGAGGAAGCGCCAGGCTGACGAATTCCACCTTGGGCTGAAGGCTGACGCCGATCATCCACTTCTGGGTGCCGTCGACATCCGTCATCGAGGGCGTAACCGTCACGGTGCTGCGGGTTTTGTTTCTCGAATACACGATTTCGACGGGCTTCCCGCCCGTGCTGCTGACGATGTCATGAATCTTTGGTGTCGACCGCACCGGCTGGCCATTGACGCTGACGATGATGTCGCCGGACCGCAGCCCGGCTTTCCACGCAGGTTTGTCGGAGGGCGCGCTGGCAATTTCAATATCGGTTTGCTCATCCCATCCTGCAAAGCCCACGCCCGTTCTCGGGTCGAGGACCGGAGTGATCGTGACGTGTTTGCGATCGCCGTCGCGCATTACCCAAACATCTAAAGGATGGCCTGCACTGGCCACTTCCTTCATCGCGATGTCTTCCCAAGTCGGGTCGGCAGTGTCTGCGATCTGAACGACGCGATCGCCCTCTCGAACTCCAGCTTTCGCTGCCGCGCTGTCCGGCACGACATAGCCGACCTCGGGGGAGTGAATGGACGGGAGCTTCGGATAGCGCACCATGAACAGGCCAGTGAGGATGGTCACGGCGAGAATAATGTTCATTGCCGGGCCGGCAAACGCGATGATCAGCCTTTGCCAGCGAGGCTTCCTCATGAAACCGCGCGGATCGTTCGCGTTCTCGTCGCCAGGCTGCTCGCCCGCCATCTTCACGTAGCCACCGAACAGAATCGCCGCGAAGCGAAAATCTGTCTCCCCGCGTTTGAAGCCGAACAGCCGCGGGCCAAACCCGAAGCTGAAGGTCTCAACCTTGACGTCAAAAAACCGCGCGGCCCAGTAGTGTCCGAATTCATGGAGTAGAATCATCACTCCAATCAGGACCAGGAACCACCAGACGTTTTGAAGGACCACCATAAAATTAAGCTTTAACGGGCACTCGCCCGCGCTCCTCGTAAACAGTTTTGGTTTTCTTGCTGACGACCTCACAAGCCACCGCTCGCGACAGTTCATCGATCTGAAGCACTTCTTCGATCGAGCCCGCCTCTCGGACCGGCACGCGCTCCAAAGTTTCCTCAATCACGGCAGGAATCGCAGGGAAGGAAATCCGCTCCTGAAGAAACGCTTCCACGGCGACTTCATCAGCGGCATTCAAGGTGCAACTGGCCGACCCGCCGGCGCGCTGGGCTTGATAGGCGAGCTTTAGAGATGGGAATTTCTCGAGATCCGGCGCGGAAAAACTCCAAATCCTGGCTTCACTCCAATCCAATCGCGGCACAGGCGCTGCCTCGCGGTCCGGATAGGTCAGTGCATATTGGATCGGCATTCGCATATCGGTGGCCGAGATCTGGGCGATCACGCTGCCGTCGGTATACTCCACCATGGCGTGGACCGACGACTGAGGATGAATCACCACATCTACCTCATCGGCAGAAAAGTCGAAAAGCCAGCAGGCTTCAATGACCTCGAAACCCTTGTTTACCAACGTCGCAGAATCGATCGTAATTCGCTGCCCCATCTTCCAGGTGGGATGATTCAGCGCCTGTGCCGGGGTCACCGCGGCCAGCTTCTCCCGCGACGTTTCACGAAAAGGCCCGCCCGACGCCGTCAGGATCAGCCGCGCCACGTCGCTCCGCCTGCCAGCTCGCAGACATTGGTGCACCCCGTTATGTTCGCTGTCCACTGGAATGAGTTCGGTCCCCGACTTTCTGGCGGCTTGGATGACCAGTTTTCCACTGGCGACCAGGACTTCCTTGTTGGCCAACCCAACCCGCTTACCCCGGCGGATCGCTTCGTATGTGGCCTCTAACCCCGCCACTCCTACGATGGCCGACATCACGAAATCGACTTCAGAATCCGTCGCCGCTTCCACCCTCGCCCGCGGTCCGCACATCATCTCCGGCCATTCCTGACACGGAAGGGCCGTTTCAGCCAGCCTATTGATTAGACTCGCGCGAACCTGATCGGTTGCGGTCACGACTACGCGCGGGCGGAACTTCAGTACCTGTTCGGCCAGCAGGCCGGAATTGCTTCCAGCTACTAGCGCATGAACACTATACTTTTCCGGGTGCCGGCCAACCACGTCCAACGTACTGACCCCGATGGACCCGGTCGAGCCGAGAATCGTGAGAGTTTTCAATTGCCTTATTATAACGTCAACAGACGAAACCTTACCCCTGATCGTTCCTCGAAATTCTAGAACGATCCGCCTGCATTCTTGCTTTCTTGGGGAACCCCTCCTCGATGGAACCTTAACCCTTTCGGGCGCCGGGGAGGATTGCTTCAGGGGTCTTTTTTATGAGGTTAGTCTCGCTTTGGTGGGAGTTGCCTCCCCGGCTTACTTCCAATATTAGTATACGGAATTGTAGAACGCAACAGTTTTTTGTATTTTTTATTTTGCCTTGACCTCCACCCCAGCCCAACGTTCCACCACGCGTATGGTGGAGCACATGTCAACTTCCCCGTAACCCTCTGCAATGGCAGCCCTAAACATCTGTTCTGTGATGCCAGTAAGTGGAAGTGGCAATCCGAACTCCTCCGCCGTTCCAAGGGCTAAACCGATGTCTTTGTGCATCCACTTTGTGGAAAAATTGGTAGTGAAGTCCCGTTTGAACACGAACGGAGCCTTGTAAGCGATGACTCCGGACTTGGCCGCGCTGTTATTCAGGATTTCCAACATCAACTGGGGATCGATGCCGCCTTTCGTGCTCAGCACGATGCCCTCGTTGAACGCCCCTAAGATGTTGGCAAGAATCAAGTTCTGCGTTAGCTTGGCCTGCAACCCCATTCCTGGTCCGCCGCAGAAATAGAACTGCTTCCCCATCGCCTCGAAGAATGGCTTCGTTTTGTTAAAAACCTGCTCGTCGCCACCGATCATGAAGGTCAGCGTCCCGCCGGTCGCGCCCGGCGTCGATCCGGTGCAGGGGGCATCCAGGAAATGAATCCCTTTCGCCTTCATCTTTTGTCCGATCGCCCGGCTGGCCGATGGCGCGATGGTGCTGCAGTCGGCTACCACGGTACCGGACTTCGCTCCTGCGATGACTCCGTTCTCGCCGGTCAGTACTTCGTCGGCCATGCTGGTGTCGCCCACGCAAACGAATATGCAATCGGCATGCTCGCCCACCTGTTTGGGCGTATCGCACGCTTTCACTTTTTCCTCCTGAGCGAGTTGCCTCGCCTTGCTGGCCGTGTGCGACCATACGGCCAGGTCGTGCCCGGCACGCGCCAGGTTGCGGGCCATCGGGTATCCCATCAAACCAAGTCCCAGAAATCCGAGTTTTGCCATAAGAGAGAATGGTAGCAATGAAGCCATGTGTTCTGGTTACGAAGCGGATCTATCCCGAGGCGATTGAATACTTGAAGGAACATTGCGACCTCGACTACATCAACAATGACGATGGCCTGTCGGCCGGTGAACTCAAGGAGCGCGTGCAAGGAAAGCAGGCGATCGTATCGCAACTGGTTGACAAGTTCACGCCGCCAGTGATCGCTTCACTCGAGGGTGTGAAGATCATCGCCAACGTTGCAGTGGGCTTCGATAACATTGACGTTCCCGCGGCGACTCGCAGAGGCATCCTGGTCACCAACACGCCCGACGTGCTCACGGAAACCACCGCCGATTTCGCGTTCGCTCTATTGCTAGCCGCCGCGCGACGCGTGGTTGAAGGCGATCGTTTCGTGCACGCCGGGCAATGGCGCCGGTGGTCGATCGACCTGCTGGTCGGCCAGGACGTGCATCACCGAACGCTCGGCATTTTCGGCATGGGCCGGATCGGGCAGGCTGTGGCGCGCCGGGGACGCGGTTTCTCGATGCGAATCCTGTATCACGACGCGGTGCGTGCACCGGAACCGATCGAGCGCGAGCTTCAGCTCGAGTTTGTCTCAAAGGAGCAACTGCTGCGCGAATCGGACTTCGTCAGCCTGCACGTTCCTTTAATCGATTCCACGCGCAAGCTGATTGGCGAGCCGGAACTGAAGCTGATGAAGAAGAGCGCGATCCTGGTCAACACCTCACGCGGCCCGGTGGCCGACGAGGCGGCCGTTGCAAAGGCTCTAACCGAACATTGGATCGGGGGCGCCGGTCTGGATGTATTCGAGCGAGAGCCGGAAGTGCATCCGTCGCTGCTGAAACTGGATAACGTGGTCATCGCTCCGCACATCGCCAGTGCGTCGGTGGACACGCGGCGAGAAATGTCAATGCTGGCTGCTCGCAACGCAGTAACTGCTTTGGAAGGGCGACGGCCGCCTACGCTGCTCAACCCTGAGGTGTGGGAGTCGAATGCGACGCGGCCAGGAGCTTGAGCACCAAAAGATCCGACGGGTGAAAGCTGGCCGCTGCAATGTGAGTCAAGTCTTCATCGGTCTCGGCGATGTGACTGCGAATCAGGGTCCGCAATTGGTCCACAGAAACCCCTAATTCCTCGGCAGCTTCGTGCTCGGAGTATTGGGTCTTGGCGGGCTTGATCGTGGGCATCGCGTGATTCATGATCTAATCGCATTCTAAAGGGGAAACACCGAAGGACCCAATCGGGCGGAGAACCTAGATGAAACCTTGGTACACCTGACGGACTTAAGTACTATGGGACAGCCGTTAAACTATTCGTCCCGCAGAGTTACCAGAGGGTCTGTTCTCGCCGCCGCCCTAGCCGGCAGCAGGGAAGCTAGGCCGACTGCGCCGAGCAGTACCAGCGCGGCAAGGGCGAAAGTCAGCACATCGGTCGGCTTCACGCCATAGAGCAAGCCGGCGATGATCTTCGCCAGCCACAACGCGCCGACCGTTCCTACCAGGAGTCCGGCGAGAGCCATGCGCAGTCCTTGGCGCATCACCATCCGCGCCACATCCATGGCCTGCGCGCCGAGAGCCATCCGGATCCCGATCTCGCGCGAGCGCTGCACCACCGACTGCGCCATGACTCCGTAGATTCCTATGGCCGACAGAAGCAGCGAAACGACTGCGAATGCACTGAGCACGCGCGTGCGGAGCTTTGTCGGGCGTATCGCGTCGTCAATATGGTCTTGCATCCGGCGTACGCGGCCAGGGCGGAGGGAAGGATCGATCGATCGAAGCAGATTGCGTGCTGATTCCGCAGTGATCTCGCGCCCCCGCGTTACAGCATAAACTTGTCTTGCCACCGGCGAGGCGCTGTCGGCGCCGGTTTGTTTCATGGGAAGAAAGATGCGAGGTTCGATCAGCCAATCTACGCGGTTGTAGAACACCGATGAGGTGTCTCCGGCAACGCCGACAATGGTTCGCCATTCCCGATCCTCGCGCAATCGGATGTACGCGCCGACGGCGTGATTATCGCCGAGCCAACGATGTGCCACGGTTTGATTTACGATGACAACCTTCGCGGATTTATCGGCGTCCTGATCGGTGAAGCTGCGGCCGGCCAGCAAGGCGATGCCGAGCGTCGCCAGGTATTCGGGCGTGATGGCCTGATGGCCCGCTTTGGGAGCGGCTTCCGGGCTCGGCTCAGGCTGGCCTTCGATTGAAAATCGGTCATCGAATCCGGATGAGAGCGGTCCGAGGTCGGAGATGCCGGCGGACTCGACGCCGGGGAGGGCTTTCAACTTGCTCATGATACGGTCGTAAAGACTGACCCGCGCCGCCGCGTCGTTCCATTGGCCTCTCGGAATACTGATCTCAGTCACGCTGATGTTTTCGACGCGGAATCCCAGGGGATGCGAGTCAAGCTCCGAGAGAGTTTGGACCATGAGCGTTGCTCCTACCAGCAGCACCAGCGAGAGCGCCACTTGTGCGGTCACCAGGAGTGCTTGTGTTCGAAACGAAGAGCGTCCGCTGGTCAGGCTTCGGCCGGATGCTTTGATCACTTCGTTCAAATCGGCACGTGCCGCCTGCAACGCCGGCGCCAAGCCGCAGATCAACGTGCTGATCACGCTGGCAGCTACGGCGAATGCCAGCGCGCGCCAATCGATCGCGATCGGATTGGGTGGCATTCTTCCAAAGGGATTCACGGCCGCAAAGATTTTGATCGACGCATAGGCGAAGCCGATGCCCGCGATCGCACCGAACATCGAAATCACAGCACTTTCAGTCAACAATTGAAGAACCAATCGCCCGCGGCCGCAACCGAGCGCGATTCGAACCGCCATCTCACGCTGGCGCTGCAGGCCGTGTCCCAATTGCAAGCTGCCGACGTTGGCGCACACGATCAGCAAGACAAAACCGACAGCCACCGCCGAAAGCCACAGCGACGAGCGTACATTGCGAGTATTGTCATTCTGCAAACTAGTCAGCAGCACGGTGAATCCGCGCGGATTGTCGGGATAACGCACGTCCAGCCGGCGCTGAATCGCGGCCAACTCACTCTGCGCTGACTGAATCGCGACGCCGGGCTTCAATCGGCCGATCCCGGCAACCGGACCCAAGCCACCTGCGCTATACAGCTTCTCGTCGCCCTGGATCAGCGCGTAAAACTGCGCGTCGGTTCCCTGGTCGATCATGCGCAGGCCGAAACCTGGCGGCAGCACGCCAATGATCTGGTAGTTTTTTGCGCCGAGATGAATGCTCTTGCCGATTACGTCCTTGGCACCGCCGAAACGTTCTTTCCACAGCGCGTGCCCGATCACCGCAACAGGCGGACCAGTGACGTCCTCGGCGCGGAACGTGCGGCCTCGCTCGGCGGGAACGCCAAGCGTGTCGAAAAGATTGGCGGTCACGATCATTCCGAAAACACCTTCGCCCGCGTCCGAATCCGCTGGTTCAAAGCTTCGCCAAAAGATCGCAGCCAGATGAGTGAACGAGCGGCTAGTGCGCGACCAGTCCTCCCAATCCCGATAGCCAATGAAAACTTTCGGCTCAGAAGGATTCCTGGCTTCGCTCTTCAAGGCGATTACAAGCCGGGCAGGATCGGGGAAATGGAGCGGCTCGAGCAGCCAAGCGTCGAGAATACCGAACATCGCAGTGTTCAGCCCAATGCCCAAAGCTAGAAGCAACACAACCAACGCAGCAAATCCGGGACTGCGTCTTAATGTTCTGAAAGCGTACTTGAGACCGGCCGTCATTTTCCTACCATTTTATGGACGATTGACCAGAAGATTGGTAACCAGCGCGCGCTACACTCGAAGTTGGGGGTAATTGATGGCCGATAAAAATTCTCCCGTCCTTCGTCCGCACACGCAAGTATTGACCCGGGGCTTCGATCCCACACTCTCGGTCGGGTCCGCGCGGCCGGCTGTTTTTCGGAGCTCAACGTACGTGTTCACGAGTCCGGAGGCGGCTGAACGCGCGTTCGACTTAATGTCCGGCCGAGCGCAGCCGCTCGACGACGAGCAGCACGAACTGGTCTATTCACGATTCAATCATCCCAATGCCGAGATTCTCGAGGACCAGGTTGTCCCGCTCGAGACGGGAGCGCATGCCGCGCTGGTGTTTAACTCTGGCATGGCGGCGATCATGACGGCGCTGATGACGTTCGCGAAACCGGGTCAAAGCATCGTCTATACGGTCCCGATTTATGGCGGCACGCAGCATTTGATCCAGGATTTTCTCGAGCCTCTGGGAATTACGGGCATTGCTGTGCGCGCCGGGCGCACGCAGGAGATCGACGATGCCATCCGCTCGGCCAAGAATCTGGCAATCGTGCTGATCGAGACTCCCGCCAATCCGACAATTCTTATGACCGGCATCAAGCAGGCTGCTGCCACTGCCGCCGAACTGCAGCCCAAGCCGCTGGTGATGGTTGACAACACGCTACTCGGCCCTGCGTTCCAGCATCCGCTGATGCTAGGCGCGGACCTCTCGCTGTATTCGGCGACGAAATATCTTTCAGGATTCAGCGACATGATTGGCGGTGTCGCGATCGCGAGCGATCCGGCGTTGATTCGCAAAATGCGCAGCAAACGCAGCTTATTCGGTAACATTCTGCAACCGGATGAATGCTGGATGCTGGACACACGCCTGCCGACGGTGACACTCCGCATGAACCGTTCGAGCAAGAACGCCGAGCGAATCGCAACGCGGCTGGCCAGTCATCCGAAAATCGCGCGAGTGCTGTATCCGACGCTATTCACCGATCCCGAGCAGGTTCGGATTGTACATGAGCAATGCGATTTTCCGGGCGGTATGCTGTCGCTCGACCTGCGAGGCGGCAAGACGGCGGCCTTCGAGTTCCTTCGCAATCTGCGCATTGGACGCAATGCGGTCTCGCTCGGCGGTGTCGAGACGCTGGTGTGTCATCCGAAAACCACTACGCACTCTGGTTTCACCGAAGCGGAGTTCGCAGAAGCGGGCGTGACGGACGGGCTGGTGCGGAGTTCGGTCGGCATCGAGGACTGGCGCGACCTGGTTGCCGACTTCGAGCAGGCGCTCGAGTTTATTTGATCTGAAACTTCAGCACGGCTTTGCCCAGGTGGATCTCATCACCGGGCAGGAGCCTGGTTCCGCGCGTGTCGCGATGCACCGCCTGGCCCATGCCGTCGCGCACGATCCATAGACCGCAGTTGTTTTCGGCCTTATTGCCACGCTGATACCAGCGATCGTTGAAGAGGCGATACTCACCGGTTTTTTTGTCGTGCACAATGTGTGCATGCTCGCGCGATACAGTACGGTTCACCGGATTGTCCTCAGCGAACGCGAGGTCGTTGCGGCGCGACAGACCTTCGGATTTGTAGACGTCGACCAGGCGGCCGATGTTGATTCGCGACCTTTGTAACGGAATTTCAGATTTGTTCGCAGCACCAGAGAGGACGATCAATCGCGCCGACCGCCTCGCGCGCAACGGTTCCTCGAGAGCAGGTTCAACGTCTTCGGCCAGGGTCTCAATCGCCAGCCAGTTATGTTCGCCGGCGGCATCTTCGCCGGCCACGCGAACTTCGATGCGAAGATCGTCAGGAAAGCGGCAGGAGTCGCGCGTCAGGCTTTTGCGCACTTCTTCGTCGAAGAAGCGGCGAAAAAAATCGCGCTCGAAGACGGAGGGGTCGGGAGCAGACGTTCGAATAACGATGCGTACGATGTTGTAAGGGAAGAGTGCTTTGCCTCCAGCGCGTTGTATCTTTTTCCTTACTTCGTCGAGCACGGCGATGCGGATCTCGGCCACTTCCGGCGAATCGCTGATGGTCTGAGCCGTCGCTCCGAAAGGCGCTTCGAAGACAGTGCGGCCCAGCCGTTCGATAAGCTCGGAGATTCTCATTGCTGTATCAGCCCCAGTTCACCGGCGGCGTCGATGATTTGGCGAGCGACCGGCGCCGCAGTGGTTCCACCGTAGCCGCCGTGCTCGACGACCACTGCGAAGGCGATGCTTTTGGCGCGATTGCCATCATAGGGAGCGAAGCCCGCAAACCAGGAATGCGGCATGCCTTCGTCAAGCTGCGCAGTTCCGGTTTTGCCCGCGACACTGATCAATTCGCCGCGCATCGCTCGCCGGGCGGTGCCTTCGAGCACGACAGATCGCATGGCGCGCGCCAGAAATCCAGCAAGATCAGGCGACAGAATCGGACGCGGCGGATTGGCTCTGGCGTTGCTGCTGTCGATTTCCCAGCGGCCCTGGGGCATCGCGCCGCCGTTGGCGATGGTGGCCGCTACGCGCGCCATCTTGAACGGCGTCACGAGCACCGGACCTTGACCGTACGAAGCGAACGGCATGGTGGCCTGTAGTTCCGCGATCTCACCGGCTGGAATTTCGAGCAGCTTCGCGGTCTCGCTCAGCGCCTTGGGGCCAACGGCGAAGACTCCCAACTGCGCGAAATAGGCGTTGCAGGAAACGACGATGGCGCGTTCCATGCTCAATTTTCCGTGCGCGGAATCGCCGGCGTCATCGCGAATCGGCTTGCGCCAGCCGGGGATCACCGTGCCAACGCGGCCGTCGGAGAGGCCGTGGCATTGGAACTGCTTCGCCGCAAAATTCGGATCGAGACGCAGGGCGGCCATCGCGGTCACCAGCTTGAAGGTCGAACCCGGCGGATAGAGGGCGTAGCGGGCGCGGTCGAACAATTGCTCGGGCGTGGCTTGGGATGCTCCGGCAGGCGCGGCAGTAGGCACCGCAGGCTCGCTGACCATCGCGAGAACGTCGCCACTCGACGGGTCCATCACCACGGCCGCGGCTTTGTCCTTGTGAGCTTTTGCAAGCTGCGCCTCGAGCGCCTTGGCCACTCGCATCTGGAGGCGAACATCAATCGACGCGACGACAGTCCGGTCCCGCGCCATCAGCTTTGCGATCTCAGGATTTCCCGGATGATGCCGGTAGCGAACCAGCGGCACGAGCTCGGTGTAATCGGTGAAGCCTTGCAGCTTGACGTTGGAATCATGCTCGATGAGCGAAGCATTTGTGGCATGAAAGTTTTCGCCCGTGCGCAAGTCGCCGAGAAGATGGGCGGTGAACGAACCGAATGGATAATGGCGGTTATCGAGACGCGAGCAGGCGGTGTCGATCGAGACGCCGAGCTTTTCATAGTCCGCGCGGCGGCTCTCGAGCTGGTTCCAGTCGCTGGTGGCGAGCAGGACACCGCTGCGGTCGTAAATATTCCCGCGTCGAATTTCACGCGCTAGCGAATTCAGCCGGGGATTGCGCTGCGCTCGTTTGACTCCGTCGTCTTCAAATACGTGTGTTTCGCGGGCGAGGAAATCGCGGTCATGCGCGATCTGGTAGTACGTGGCCATGCCGAGCAGCACCATCGCGCATCCTGCCAGGACTCGTTCAAGGGATCGGATGGGCCGGCGGAAAGGCTCATCGGCGACCGCATCTCTTGAATGATTCGATATCGCGAGCAGAATTCCGACGATCAAGAAATTGGCGAGCATTGCGGTGTTCCCGGAACTTAAGAATGGAGACACTACGCCTGACAGCGGAATCGCGCCCAACACGCCCGCTGAGATCAGCAGCATCTCGAATGCGATCAGGGCTCCGAGCCCCAGCGCGAGGAACAGTCCATATTCGTTGGGAGCCCTTAATCCGATGCGGAGTGAACGGTGAACCAGGAAACCGAGCAGCAACAAAACGGCGGCCACGCCGC
>JACXTT010006557.1_pt1 | contig 16588 bp, 15 predicted proteins | sample 9270951 | NCBI WGS metagenome assembly JACXTT01 (sample SAMN15532306, study PRJNA645909) | rock metagenome | isolation source: weathered quartz diorite | place: Puerto Rico | collected 2017-06-21 | reverse complement strand
TGTTTTTGTCGGTTAAGCGAAAAGCGTTTGGCCGAAGATCATTAAGGATTTTTGAAATAATAGTTTACAACGTATTTAAACAAGCTGCCGGCGGGAAGATTGCCATGAACTTATATATCAGGAACTTTTAGACTCACCTCCGGAAGTGATTAAAGATTTTCTTGAGGTCAGCCGCGGATGTAAATATAAATGCCATTTTTGTACGGTGCCCAATTTAAGCGGTGCGGGCCCAAGGACCAAACCTGTTTTCGAGCTCGTTGAATTGATCAAAAAGGTCCAGCCTAAGTATAAAAATTTGGTATTTATTGATAACAATATTTATAATGATCCCGCGTATGCGAAAGAATTATTTAAAGCGCTTAAGCCTTTGGGCATTCGATGGACAGCCAACGGGACGTTGGATATGGCTAAGAACGAAGAAATTCTTCGTCTGGCCAAAGAAAGTGGATGCTATTTGCTTCTTTTCGGGTATGAGATTAATGACCATTCCATAGAAAAAGACCGTCGGGGCAAATTGGGAATGGCTGAGAAATATGTGGAGTTGACAAGAAAGGTCCAGAAGGCGGGCATTCTTATTAAAGCCACTTTTATTGTCGGCTGGGATTCACAAAATTTTAGAGGCCTTCTGGAGTTGTGGCGATATTGTCTTAAACTAAAACCGTGGCTAGCCATTCCTTATATTTTGACGCCATTTCCTGGCACAAAAGTTTTTGATGAAATGCTTCAAACAAACCGTATTATGAATTTGAATTGGAACAAGTATAATCAGGGGCGTGGTGTGATCAAATATAAATATTTTGAAGGCGGCTTTCTGGACAAATTTTTTCCCTTGATCTGTTTTATGAGCTATATATTTGGTTCACAAGTCATGCGTCCGGTGCCTTTTATGGTAGGGTTCGTGGGTGTTTTGTTTTTGATTGTCGTTTTTTGCGCTGCCTTGGTTAATTTTTTTGTTGTGTTGATCCATTAAGTTTATACGGAAAAGATGAATATTAAAGCCAAAAGAGATCATACAAAGCTTATTTGTGATGTCGGAGAATTGGCTGAGCTTTTTACAGGCTCAACAAGCCTTGAGTCATTTTTGCAGCGGATTGTGGAAATGGTCTCTGAACACATGGGCTGCCCGGTGTGTTCGGTCTATATTTATTACAGCGACGTGCAGGAATTGGTTTTAAGCGCCAATCATGGTCTGAACAAAGGGTTCATCGGCAAGATAAAATTAAAGTTAGGAGAAGGGTTGACGGGCGTTGCCTTAAAAGAATTAAGGCCTATTTGTGAGCGGCACGCCAGCAAAAACCCAAGCTTTCGCTACTTCCCGGGCTTAGGGGAAGAGACGTTTGAATCTTTTTTGGTTGTTCCTATCATCCGTGGGACCATCCGCATCGGTGCTATGGTCATCCAGAACACGCAAAAAGATTATTTTAATGATGAAGATATTAAAACTTTGCGCGCTATTACCTCCCAACTGGCCACGACAATTGAAATGGCGCGGCTTATTATGTCGCTCGAGGCTAAACGTGACGTCGAGAAAGAAGTTTCAGTTAAAAGTTTGCCGTCCTTTATTAAAGGGAAAGTTGGATCGGAAGGGTTTGCTTATGCGCCGGCGGTCGTTTTATCCGAAGCCCAGACATTTAAATCTTATCTGGAGCACAAAACCTCGCGCCCATATTCCCTCGATGATTTTCGCAAGGCTGTTTTAAAAACGGAAAAGCAGTTAGAAGATTTCCAGACCCAGATTGAAGAACGTTTGGCCGATGTGGCTTCGTTGATCTTTTCCGCGCAGATTTTGATGCTTAAGGACCACAGTTTTATCGAAGGCATTGAAAATCAGATCCGTCAAAACATGCCGGTTGTTTCCGCGATCATTTTTGTCGTCGAAGGGTATGTCAAAAAATTTGAAGGGTTGCACAGCGAATATCTGCGTCAAAAGGCCCAGGATATCCGCGACATCGGCCGAAGGCTTCTGGATAATTTGCTAGAGAAAGAGGATCGTCCGATGAACGTTAAAGATAAGATCATTATCTCTTGGGATTTGTTCCCATCGGATGTTCTTAAGTTTTCTTCCGAGCAGATCAAAGGGATTATTCTTTTAAGCGGTGGGGTCACTTCCCACGTGTCTATTTTGGCGCAATCTCTACAAATTCCGTTAGTGATCGCTGATTTTCCGCTGCTGCTTGATTTAAATCAGAACACCCCTATTTTACTTGATGCCGAGCAGGGTAATGTGTATGTCGACCCAGCCAAAGATATTCTGGAATCGTTTAAAGATAAACATAAAGCGCAAGACCAAAAATTAAAAACGCAAGAGACGACCTTAACCAAAGACGGGGAAAGGGTCTATCTTTTGGCCAATATCAATTTGTTGGGTGATCTAAAAAACGCGCGCGAATTTAAAGCAGAAGGTGTAGGCCTCTATCGCACGGAATTCCCGTTTATCATCCGCAGTAATTTCCCGACGGAAGAAGAGCAATATATTATTTATAAAAAGCTCATTGAGGGCATGCCCAACCAAGAAATCACCTTTCGCACCCTGGATATCGGCGGTGACAAGGTTCTGTCCTATTTTCAGCAGCACGCCAAAGAAAACAATCCTTTTTTGGGCATGCGCTCTATCCGTTTTTCCTTGCAACATGTCGATGTGTTTTCTCAACAGATCAGGGCTATCTTGCGGGCGGGGGCCAATGCAAAAATCCGTATCATGTTTCCGATGATTTCTTCGGTCGATGAATTTCTTGACGCCAAGCAGATCGTCCTTCAATGCATTAAGGAGTTAGAGAAAGAGCAGATCGTTTGTCATACGCATCCAAGTATAGGATTGATGGTTGAGTTACCGTCGGTCGTTGAAATTATCGATGAACTGGCGCAAGAAGCGGATTTTTTTAGCATCGGGACCAATGATTTTGTCCAGTACATGCTCGCCGTTGACCGCACCAATGAAAAGGTTGCTAGCCTTTATCTGCCGCACCATCCATCGATCTTGCGTTCACTTAAACGCATTGTGGTCGCGGCGCAAAAACATCGCAAAGACGTTTCCATTTGCGGGGATATGGCCCATGATGAGCGCTATATTGAATATTTTTTAGGTATAGGATTACGTCGTTTCAGTTTAAACCCGTCGTTTTTACCGAGGATCCAAAAAGTGATCGGTCAAAAGACCATCCGCGAAGCAGAGAAGAAGACATCGGGTCTTCTATCAAAAAATAAAATTAGAGACATTGAACAGATGATGGAATAAAGGAAAAGAGATGAGAAAATTTTTTTTGATCATCATCGTTTTATTGATGGCTAATCCCGTGGGAGCTGACAGCGAGGAGGAAAACCGTGCGGCCGACCGGGTGACGATCTTTAATCAAATCACCGATGCTTGGGCCGCTAAAGGAAAATCAGAAAATGAGAAACGGGAGATCATTTATAAGCGTAAACAAGAAAGACGGCTAAAACGTTTGGAACAATTTAAGAACGAACACGCAAAAGAAACGAAAGAAAGATTAGGAAAAGATTAAAAATAAAATTTTTTGCCTGGTTGAAATTCTTAGGATAGTTTTAGCCAGCCCGCAAATGTCTGATATAATGCAATCATAACTGCATATATCAGTATAAGTTACCTGTTATGAGTTCTTCATTCAAAATTCAAAGCATTCTGGTTGTTGATGATGACCCTGTCCAAAATAAACTGCTTGAAAGTCGTCTTGCCCAAAACGGTTATGCTGTCAAGATAAGTAATGATGCCGCCGATGGCCTGCAAATGGCCATGAACACCCAGCCCCACTGTATTATTCTCGACGTGATGATGCCCATTATCAATGGGTATAATTTTTGTCACCTTCTCAAATCTCAGGAAAAACATAAAAACATTGCTGTCATCTTATTGACCTCGCGGGACAAGATGGAAGACGTGGAAATCGGTCTTCAAATGGGGGCCGACGCCTATTTAATGAAACCGGTCAATATGGACGAACTTTTGCGGACCATCAAAGTCGTCGAAGGCCTCATTATCAAAAAATCATCATGATGTCTTTATTTGCCAAAATCGGGAAACCAATCTGTTCGTGGATTGAAATTGCCATCGAGTTCTTACAAATTTTATTTGAGACGGTTTACTGGATTGTGTTTGGGCCATTTCGCACAAAACCCATCAATACCGCAACGGTCTTTGAGCAGATGGTTTTTATGGGCATACAATCCATCATGATTGTCTTTTTTGTGAATTTTTTTACGGGGATTGTTTTAGCCATGCAATCGGCCCATCAGCTGGCGCAGATGGGCGCAACGATTTATGTGGCGAGCCTCGTTACGATTTCGATTTGCCGCGAGCTGGGGCCCGTGTTGACCGCACTCGTCATCGCCGGCCGGATCGGCGCGGCCGTTACCGCCGAGATTGGGTCTATGAAAGTGAATGAACAAATTGAAGCACTTGATACGATGGCCATTAATCCTATCCGTTATCTTGTCGTCCCAAAATTTTTAGCGCTTCTTCTAATGTTGCCGTGCCTGACGGTTTTAGGAGATGTGTCGGGGATTTATGGTGGTTACGTTATTGGTGTCTATAGTTTAAAAATTAACGCACCACTTTATGTCCAAACGGCTTTTAAATATTTAACGTTAAAAGATATTTATACCGGGCTTTCTAAGCAGGTCGTGTTTTCTGTTATCATTACAATCGTCGGTGCCTATCAAGGATTAAAAACGCGCGGCGGCGCCGTGGGGGTGGGGCGGGCGACGACCATCAGTGTCGTCACCAGTTTTATTTTAATTATCTTGGCTGATTGTGTCATCACAGGGATTTATTATTTTGCCAATTTCTAGAAAGAATTTGTATGTCTGATGCGAAAGTGGCGATTTCGATAAAAAATTTGGAGAAAATGTGGGACGATCGCAAAGTCCTCGACAACATTAATCTCGATATTTATAAAGGGGAAATTTTTGTCATTATGGGCGGGTCGGGGAGCGGCAAGAGCACGCTGTTACGCATGATGAGCGGTGGGACAGATCCGACGCGCGGAGAAATTTTATTCGGCGGGCAAAATATCCACATGCTTAATTCCGTGGAAAAAGAAAAAGTTAAACGCCGTTTCGGGATGAGCTTTCAATCATCGGCGTTGTTGGATTTTTTAACGGTTGAGGAGAACGTGAGTCTGCCTTTGCGCGAACACACCCATCTTGAATCAAAGATTATTTCCATCATCGCGCGCATGAAATTGAATTTGGTTGGGCTGCAGGGTTTCGAGAATTTTTATCCGAGCATGCTCTCCGGCGGGATGAAAAAACGCGTCGGAGTCGCGCGGGCGATTGCGATGGACCCGGAGGTTGTTTTTTATGATGAGCCGACGGCTGGCCTTGATCCGGTCGTCTGCGCGGTCGTCGACCAATTGATCGTTGATTTGACAAAAAAACTTAAACTGACGTCGATTGTCGTTACTCATAACATGGAAAGCGTTTGGCGCATCGCCGACCGCGTGGCGATGGTTTATAAGGGAAAATTATTGGAAGTGGGAACGCCGGAACAAATACGCAATTCTAAAAACCCTATAGTCCAACAATTTATTAATGGGAGTTTAGAAGGGCCGATTCAGCTTAACGACAGTTCGGGAGAATAAACGACGGCCTTATTAAATTTTGTGCCGGAGTTTATCCCAGCACTAATTTTTTATAAGAAGAAACGTTGATTAAAAAATCCAACACTAAAAATTAGTGCTGGGTCTAATTCGCGCATTGACTTATGTTCACTTCGTTCCATAAGTCAAGCGCTCATTAGAAAAGGAGATCGTAGATGAAATTAACCAATGAAGTTAAGGTTGGGATGATGGTTTTTATGGTCATTCTTTTTTTAATGGTTCTGACCGTCAAGGCCGGCAATTTTCATTTCGGCAAAAAAGGGTATGAGGTCAAAATCCAATTTAAAAGGATCGATGGGATTGCGCTCAACGCGCCGGTCATGCTCAATGGTTTTGAGGTTGGACTGGTTAAGAAAATTAATATCCTGGATCTTCCCGATGGTGCGGCCTTGGAACTTGAAACATGGATAAACGAAGGTGTAAAGCTTCGAGAAGGCACGCAGGCGCGTGTGAAGAACATGGGTTTTATGGGGGAGAAATATGTCAGTTTGTCGTCGGGTAACGGTGCGGGATTCCTCAAAGCCCAATCAACAATAGTCGGCCATGAGCCTGGGGATCTTGATCAGCTTTTAGAGGACGGGCAGGGCATTGCTCTGCAGCTTAAAGAAGTTTCTCAAAATATTAATGAGCGGCTCAAGGTCAATCAGGATCATATTGATCATACGTTTGCTCAAGTGGATTCCATTACGCATAGTTTAGACGAACGTTTAAGCACGAACAAAGAAAATATCGATGAGCTCATTGCCAGTTTGCGCAATACAGCCGTTAACCTTGACCAGATGACTTATGACCTTAAGCTTCATCCATGGAAGTTGATGTATCGCACCAAAGAGACAAGAAAAGAAAACCTAAAAATCGAAACTCCGACCCCGTAAGGGAAAGCGATTAAATGATTAACCATCATCAATCATAGAAAGGAGTTGGTATGCAGAGAGGAAAGGTCAAATGGTTTCATAAAAAGAAAGGATATGGGTTCATTATCCTTGAGACCGGCGAAGAGGCCTTTGTACATTTTAGCTCGATTGCCGGGGATGGGTTCAAGTTCCTAGACGATGGGGAAGAGGTGGAGTTTGACGTGGAAAAGGATTCCAAAGGCATTAAAGCCAAGAATGTCGTCCGTCGACAAATGGCTCAGAAAACAAGATAAATATCATTAGATTGGAGAATATCATGAAACGTTTATTTGTTGTTTCTTTGTTTACCGCATTTTTATTAACCTCTTCGGTCTGGGCCGATGACGCCGTCAAAGTTGAAAAAGGAAAAAAAGTCAAAGTTGATTACACCTTGAAAGTCGACGGACAGGTGGTTGAGTCATCCGTCGGCAAAGAGCCGTTAGAATATACACAAGGGGCCAACATGATCATCCCAGGCCTTGAATCCCAACTAGAAGGGATGAAGGTCGGCGATCAAAAAACAGTGACGGTTGCGCCCAAAGATGGTTATGGAGAAATCAATCCGGAAGCTGTTAAAGATCTGCCTGCGTCAGCTTTCCCGGCGGACTTCACACCTCAAGTGGGTATGGTGATTGAAATGAAAGATGAAAAAAGTGGACAAACTGTTCCAGCGGTGATCCAGGAGATCAAAGACGGAAAAGTTAAACTCAATTTCAATCATCCGATGGCCGGCAAGACTTTGGTCTTTGACGTCAAGATTATCGACATTAAATAGAGAAGAGCAGAGATTTTATTTAGTGCGGAATAAGTTTTAAGAGCGTTGTGATGAGCAGCATGCCGCTTAACCCTACCATAAATCCCCAGGCTGTTAGGCTCCGGCCGCCTTCTTCAACGGCCTCTGGAATCAATTCAGCGACGACGAGATAAATCATGGCTCCGCCCGCAAAACCCAATCCGACGGGAAGAAGCGGTTCAAAAAACCACGCGAGTAGCGCCGACGGCACGGCCATGATCGGTTGAGGAATACTTGTCAAAATCGAGACCAGGGCGCATTTGCCCGTTGAAACGCCGTCTGTTTTAAGAGGAAGGGAGACGGCAATTCCTTCCGGGATGTTATGGACGGCGATCGCGATCGCGATAATTAATCCAAATTCAAAGTTTCCGGTGGCAAAGGCAACCCCGATGGCGATGCCTTCGGGGATCGAGTGGATAAACATTGCGACAAAAATCAAAATGCTTCGTTTGGTCACGCCATAATTGCGGTAATATTTTTGGATGTCGGGATGGGCGAAATTTTTTTCGGTGTAGCGAAAGAAGGCCGCGCCCAATAGGAGCCCGAGGATGACAATATAAGGCGCATAAAAGAATTTTTCTTTTAAGGCAATCCCTTCCTGGGCCAAGGAGAAAACTGAGGCTGAGGTCATCATTCCGGCGGCAATCGCCGACGAGAAACTGCGGATGATCTTGGAATTATTTTTAATGAAATGGACAGGGATTGCGCCTAAGCCGGTGGCCAGCGCGCTGATAACGCCCGTGAAGAGTGACCAGTAGATTAAATCAGATTGTGTCATCATATGCGCGTTAATTTGAGGTCATATTAACATAAATTGAACCTTCTTAAAGTTTTATTTTAAGAGCTTTTGTTTTTGATGGATTTATGCTATCTTTAAGGCGATTTAGAAAAAGAAGCAACAATGACTACTTCTGGCCAACATAATTCAGATCAGATCTCCACAGGCAACCTCGCCGCCAATCTTCTTTTCCCGGAAAGCTCCAGCATGTTTCGCCGCCTCATTGAGTCCGTCCACGTCGGAGTTTATATCGCGGATAAAGACGGCAACCTTGTCTATGCCAACGGCGCCATGACCGAAATTTTGGGCTACACGCATAAAGATGAGATCATCGGCCGCAATCTGGCCAAAGATTTTTATGTGGTACCCGAGGAGCGTGCGGAATTTTTAAAAAGCATGGAAGTCAAAGGTTTTGTGCGTGACTATGAAGTCAGAAACAAAAAAAAGGACGGCTCAACCGTTGTGCTTTCTGTGACCAGCCAATTTATCCGTAACGACATCAATGTGGTTTTAGGCGTTGAGGGTGTGGTGGTTGACATCACCGAGCGAAAAAAGTTGCAGGAAGCGCTCGTCACGGAGAAAAAGAAATTCGAACAGGTGTTGGGCTTTGATGAAACGGTTGGCGCCATCCGAAAGTTTGATACGCTCATTGATTTTATCGTCGAGAAAACAGCATCGATTTTGGATGCAGAGAAATGTTCGATCATGCTATTAGACAATACGCGTCAGGAATTGGTCGTTCAAGCATCGAAGGGTTTGAAAGAAGAATTTGTCAAAGATGCCCGGTTTAAGGTCGGATTACCGGTTGCGGGCATCGTTGTTTCTCAAAAGCAACCCATCCTCGTCAAAGATATCGAACAGGACGACCGTTTCGCGCGTCCCAACCGTCCTGATTACGTCGGCCGCTCCTTTATCATCGCGCCGATCATTTTACAGGATAAGGTCATTGGCGTTATCAATGTCTCGGATAAAAGCAAGGGTTCGCATCACCCGGAGGATTTTGATGAAACGGATTTAAAGATCTTAAACTCGATTGCCCGCGAGGTTGCGGTGGCCATCGATAATGTCAAACTTTTCCAAGAATTAAATTTTTTGGCGATCACGGATCCTTTGACGCACATCCATAATTACCGTCATTTTAATAAAAGCCTCGAATATGAGATTAAACGCTCCAAACGTAGCAAAACCCCGATGTCGGTCGTCATGATCGATGTGGATGATTTTAAATCCTATAACGATGCCTTCGGCCACGTCGAAGGGGATAATTTGCTTAAAGGCATTGGCGATGTCCTGAAAAAAGTTCTGCGCGAGACCGACGTCATCTGCCGTTACGCTGGTGATGAGTTTTCTGTCATTTTGCCCGACACGCCCATTGACGGGGCTGTCACAACCGCTGAAAGGATCCGCAAGGCCGTCGAGCAAGCGTCTTTTAAACGTAAAGTCACCATCAGCCTCGGCTTGGCCCAACTGGCCAAGAACAACAGCTCCACCGATATCGTTCAAAAAGCAGACCACGCTTTATATACCTCCAAACACCAAGGCAAAAACCGCGTTTCAACCAGTAAATAGCCTCGGGAAATTCCCACCTCGTATTAAAGACAGTCATTGACAATTGAAAGCAATTCACTTATCGTTATGGTTCGACTCGCTTTCACTCGCTCACCACAAGTCAGGCGAGGCGAACCACCCTGAGCGAGTGATGAACGTAGTGAAGAACGAGTCGAAGGGTCTAAATGTAGATAGTATAAATATTAATAACCATAATATATGTCTTTATGAAAAATTCTTCACATCCTATCTATCAATTGCTCAAGGAAAGGATCCTGATCATCGACGGCGCGATGGGGACGATGATCCAGCGCTACAAGCTCGATGAAAAGGCCTATCGCGGTAAGGCGTTTGCCAATTTTCACCGCGATTTAAAGGGCAATAATGATCTTTTATCGATCACCCAACCGCACATTATTGAAGAGATCCATAAGCTTTATTTAGAAGCCGGCGCTGATATTATCGAAACCAATACATTTAATTCCAATACCGTCAGCATGGCTGATTATGAGATGCAGGATAAGGTTTATGATCTTAACTTAGCGTCGGCAAGAATCGCTAAACGGATCGCAGAGAAATTTATAAAAGAAAATCCAAAGAAACCTCGCTTTGTCGCTGGCGCCGTTGGCCCGACGACCAAAACCGCCTCGCTTTCACCGGATGTCAATGATCCAGGCTTTCGTGCGGTCACGTTTGATCAATTAGTCGATGCGTATACAGTTCAGCTTAGAGGCCTCATCGACGGCAGGGTCGATTTACTTTTAATTGAAACGATTTTTGATACGCTTAACTGCAAGGCGGCCATTTTTGCTGTTCAATCCTATCTAGAGAAAATCGGCAAAGACATTCCTATCATGATTTCCGGAACGATCACGGACCGAAGCGGACGCACGCTTTCCGGACAAACCAATCAAGCATTCTATATTTCCGTTATGCACGCTAAGCCCTTGAGCTTCGGGCTAAACTGCGCGCTCGGCGCTTCCGATATGAGGCCGTACATTGAAGAATTATCTAACATTGTTCCGACGTACATCAGTTGTTATCCAAACGCTGGCTTGCCGAATGCCTTTGGTGAATATGACCAAAGCCCGGAACATATGGCAAAGTTGATCGCGGAATTTGCCGCGAGTGGATTTGTCAATCTCGTCGGCGGATGTTGCGGATCAACGCCTGATCATATTAAAGCGATTGCCGATGCGGTTAAAGGAATTAAGCCGCGTAAAGTTAAAGAGGTTGTTGCTCAATCATGCTACAGCGGGCTTGAGCCGCTCATCGTGCGCGCGGATTCAAATTTTATTAACGTCGGTGAACGCACCAACGTCACGGGTTCAAAACAATTCGCCCGATTAATTTTAGAAGGAAACTACGAGCAGGCGATTGTCGTCGCCCGTCAACAAGTTGAAAACGGTGCGCAAGTCATCGACGTCAACATGGATGAAGCCATGCTTGATTCCGAAAAAGCGATGGGCAAATTTTTAAATCTCGTCGCTGCTGAACCTGATATCGCGCGTGTACCTGTCATGATTGATTCTTCCAAATGGTCGGTCATTGAAGCTGGCCTTAAGTGCGTTCAAGGCAAGTCGATTGTTAATTCGATCAGTCTTAAAGAAGGTGAAGGAAGTTTTAAGGCTCAGGCGAAAAAAGTTTCCCGTTATGGCGCGGCTGCGGTTGTCATGGCCTTTGATGAGAAGGGGCAAGCCGATACACTTCAGCGTCGCGTGGAAATTTGTAAGCGCGCTTATAAGATCCTTACGCAAGAGATTGGTTTTGCACCTCAAGATATTATTTTTGATCCCAATATTTTTGCCGTCGCGACCGGAATTGAAGAGCATAACAATTACGCCGTCGATTTTATTGAGGCGACCCGCGCGATCAAAAAAGAATTGCCGCATGTTAAGGTGAGCGGCGGTGTCAGTAACGTTTCATTTTCTTTTCGTGGTAACGATCCCGTGCGTGAGGCCATGCATTCGGTCTTCTTATATCATGCGATTAAAGCGGGTATGGATATGGGCATTGTTAACGCCGGGATGATCGCTGTTTACGATGAAATCCCTAAAGATTTGCTCGAGCGCGTTGAAGATGTCATTTTAAATCGTCGCCCAGATGCAACCGAACGTCTGGTTAAATTTGCTGAGACAATTAAATCCAAAGGCAAAGAAGTTAAGGAAGATCTTTCCTGGCGCAAGGAGCCGGTTGAAAAACGTTTGGCGAATGCGCTCGTTAAGGGAATCGATCAATATATCGACGAAGATGTGGAAGAGGCGCGACAAAAAGCCAAGCGGCCGCTGGATGTTATCGAAGGCCCGCTCATGGACGGGATGAATATTGTCGGCGACTTATTTGGCGCCGGGAAAATGTTTCTGCCACAGGTCGTAAAATCTGCTCGCGTCATGAAAAAGGCTGTTGCTTATTTAACCCCTTTTATAGAGAAGGAGAAAAGTGCGGCTGTGAAAGCGGTGGCGACAATTGTTATGGCGACCGTCAAAGGCGACGTGCATGATATTGGTAAAAATATCGTGGGCGTTGTTTTGGGTTGCAATAATTTTCGTATTATTGACCTAGGTGTAATGTGTCCGTGCGAAAAGATTCTTAAGGTTGCTAAAGAAGAGAAGGCTGACATGATCGGGTTAAGCGGTCTAATCACGCCATCTCTTGATGAAATGGTCCATGTAGCCTCTGAAATGGAGCGGCAAGGTTTCAAACTGCCACTTCTTATCGGCGGAGCTACGACTTCCATTAATCATACGGCCGTAAAAATTGATCCGGCGTATAACAATGCCGTCGTGTATGTTAAAGATGCGTCGCGTTCTGTGCCCGTCGCTAGAAGTCTGGCTAATGAAAATAATCGTAAAGAGCTAACCGATAAAACAAAGATTGAATATGAAAACCTGCGTGAAGAATATAAAAACCGTAAAGCCGCCAAGCCGCTTTTGACGATAGATGAGGCGCGGCAAAATAAATTTAAAGCCGACTGGTCAAAATATACGCCGCCCAAACCTTCATTTTTGGATGTGAAGATCCTTAAGAATTTTCCGTTAAGCGATTTGGTTGAACGTATTGACTGGACGCCGTTCTTTTTGACATGGGAAATCAAAGGCGCTAAGTATCCGAAGATTTTTAATGATCCTAAAGTCGGTACTGAGGCCAAGAAACTTTTTGCCGACGCACAATCGATGCTTAAAGAGATTGTTCATCGTAAATCGTTTCGAGCGCGCGGGGTGTTTGGGTTCTATCCGGCGAATGCGACGGGCGATGACATTGAACTTTATACCGATGATAAACGTACAAAAGTTTTAGCCAAGCTGTGCACTATTCGTGAGCAAACCAAAAAGCCAGAAAAGAGTATGCCTAATTATGCTTTGGCCGATTTTGTTGCGCCGAAAGAAACAGGACTTAAAGATTATATCGGCTTTTTTGCGGTGACGGCTGGGATTGGTGTGGATGAGCTCGCTAAAAAATATGAGGCTGACCACGATGATTATAAAAGTATTATGATCAAAGCAATTGGTGATCGTCTCGCAGAAGCTTTTGCAGAGAAACTTCATGAGCTTGTGCGTAAAGAATATTGGGGTTATGTACCGAAAGAAAATTTAAGCAATGAAGAATTGATAGATTGTAAATATCAGGGAATCCGTCCTGCACCAGGTTATCCATCGTGCCCAGACCATACGGATAAAACAATCCTTTGGGAATTGCTCGACGTTGAAAAGAATACGGAAATGAAATTAACTGAATCGCTCGCCATGTGGCCGGCAGCTTCCGTCTGCGGTACCTACTTTGCGCACCCGGGATCAAAGTACTTTTGGATAGATAAAATTGGGCAAGATCAAGCTATCGACTATGCTAAACGTAAAAATGTTGATGTGAAAGTTGTGGAAAAATGGCTAGGACCGAATCTATGAGTACAGTGGTAATAATCGGCGCTGGATGTAGTAAAGGATTAGCAGGACTAGCCACAGATCAAACCTTTATGAAAGAATATTCATCCGAGATTGATAATTCTATCTTCTTAAGAAAGGCTCTTGAGAAGCTTTTTGTGAAATCATCAATAAAGCCTAGATATTTTTGGGAAAATGAAAGACTTGAAGTTTGTTGGAATGAAATTGAAGAGAATTATCATCATTCAAAAGTTATATTAAATTCTGTTGAAATTGAAGAAGTAATGACCGATTTAATCAGGTTAGCAGAAAAAGAATGTGGATATTTCTCGTATTACAGGCAGCATTTATATAAGGACGATGAATCCAGAACACCCAGCCAATATTTATTTAAATTTGCTGAGTGGGAATTAAAGAAAATAGTTGCTGAAAGATTTGGGAAGACTTTAAATGATGATTTAAAAGATAAGTATCAGGCGTTAATTAGCAAAATCAAAACCGTTTCATCTGATAGTGACATTCGATTTATCAGTTTTAACTACGACACTTTGTTAGAACAAGCATTAGGGGCTGTATCTTATGTGGGCTTACAAGAATTTGCTAATGATTCAAAGCCAGTTATTATTAAGCCACACGGATCTCTCAATTGGTTGCATGATATGGAATATAATCATGTTTCTGTTGAAAGTAAGCCGATCTCTGCTGATTCGATTGGCTATATAGGCAATTATTTGAAACAACACCTAATCGTAGGATTAACTGGAAATAAAATTGAGTTTAAAGAGAAAGACTTGGTCTCGTCAGATCCTATAAGAAGATTGTATTCAACTTTACTACAATATTTGTATCATTTTGTTAGGTCTGCCAACGAAATTTTTATTATAGGCTATAGTTTTCCTCTCACAGATGGTCATATAAAGAAAGCTTTCATAACTAAGAAAAATACTATGATTCAACCATTATGGCCTGCCGAGCCATATGAAAATTTAAAACAAATAACAATAGTCACAAAGAAAATAGGAAATGAGTTGGATCTAAAAACCAAAATAACTCAGCTGCTACAAGTTGATAGCAGTAAAGTTATCGAATACTCTAATGGTGTTGAGCATTGGATTTTGAATTAAAGAATGGATCAAGATAATCTCATTGAAAATATTGATTTCTACTACGACGACCTTGGCCTCATGGTTTTGACGAAAGAATATTTGCTTAAGCGCGGGTATTGCTGTGAGAATGGGTGTAAGCATTGTCCGTATTTAAAAAATTCGAATATCGAATCTCGAAATCCGAAGGAATAATCAATTTTCAAAATTCGAAATTCGAATATTTGATATTGTTTCGAGATTCGGGTTTCGATATTCGAAATTAAAAAAGAATATGTCCAATAAACGTTATCAAAAAGGTTTAAAAACGCTCGGCAAGATCAACAGCCAAGTCGGCAAAGATTTCTTAAAAGAACTAAGCGCGATCAGCCCTGACATGGCGCTGTTTGTAATTGAGTTTCCCTACGGTGATATTTATTCCCGCCCGGCGCTAAATTTGAAAATAAGAGAGCTTGTCACCATTGCATCACTGACGACTCTAGGCTTTGCCGATCACGAACTTAAAGCGCATATCAATAATGCGCTTAATGCCGGATGCAGTCAGCAAGAGATTATAGAAGTCATCATGCAAATGAGTGTTTATGCCGGATTCCCCGCGTCGCTCAATGCGATGTTTATTGCGGGAGAAATTTTTGAACGTAAAACTAAAACCCTAAATCCAAAATCCAAAACTCAAAATAAATCCAAATAGTTAAGGCTTAAACACCAATTGAAATTTGATATTTGGAATTTTAGTTTTATTTTGGATTTTAGGTTTGGAGTTTTGAGTTTCAAATAATTATGCTTATCAATTCTAAAGATTTTAATTCAGATCAACTTTATTTTTTAATGATCCAAACCATTATCCCGCGCCCGATCGCTTGGGTTTTATCCGATAATGGCAATCAAACTTACAACCTCGCTCCATTTTCTTTTTTTAACGCTGTTTGTTCTAACCCTCCAATCATCATGATCTCGATGGGATGGAAGGATGAGACGACCAAAAAAGATACGTGGCTCAATATTGACCATCGGGAACATTTTGTCGTTCACATTGCCTCTGCTGAGCATGCGCATGATGTCTCAAACTCGTCGGCATCGTTGGCTTTTGGAGAATCTGAGGTCAATAAATTTTTATTTGAAACAGAAAAGCTCGATGGCTGGCCGCTTCCTAAATTAAAGAAGCCTAAAGTAGCGCTTCTTTGTAAAAAATATGCCATCCACGAACTCGGGCCCGATCCGCAAGCGCTTATTCTCGGTGAAGTCACGTCATTCTGGATTGATGATAAGATCATTACGCTCGATAACAAACAACGAATTAAGATTGACCCGTTTCAACTCAATCCTCTGGGACGTTTGGGCGGCCCGGAATATATTTTGTTAGGAGAAAAGATTACTATTCCCCGTCCGAAGTGATATAAAATTAAAAATATTATTGTAGAAGCGATAAAAAAACGTATCATATAGCTAGCTAATTTGGAGAAAGAATGCACCCTCTCGAAAAACGAAATCTTGTCTTAGATCGACTTCTCAATTCTTTAGAAGAATATAGGGCGATTGGCGGGCTTAAGGGTTTAGAAAAAGCCCGGACGATGCCTAAAGAGCAGGTGATCGCTGAGATCAAAAAGAGCGGACTGCGCGGCCGCGGCGGCGCGGGTTTCCCGACGGCGATCAAATGGGACACCGTTTCCAAAGCCCCTGACCCCAAAAAATATCTTGTCTGCAATTTCGCCGAAGGCGAGCCAGGAACTTATAAAGATCGATATTTTCTTGAAAAAAATCCATACATCGTTTTAGAAGGCATGCTGATTGCCGCCTACGCGATCGGTGCCAAGCAAGCCATCATCGGGACCAAGAAAAAATTTAAGCACATCGTTCCTCGTTTGGAAAAAGCGATCAGCGAATATGAACAGGCTGGTGTTTGCGAAAAAGGATATTTGCGATTGGTCTTGGGACCAGACGCTTATTTATTTGGAGAAGAGAAGGCGCTTTTAGAAGTCA
>JACXTT010006556.1_pt1 | contig 16589 bp, 25 predicted proteins | sample 9270951 | NCBI WGS metagenome assembly JACXTT01 (sample SAMN15532306, study PRJNA645909) | rock metagenome | isolation source: weathered quartz diorite | place: Puerto Rico | collected 2017-06-21 | reverse complement strand
CTTTGCGCACGAGCTGCTCGAACTCGGTCAGCTGCATTTGGACGGTGGTCGACAGACCCAGGCGCTTGACGAGCAATTCGTCGGCAAACTCCGTGAGCCCGTCCTCCACCGGAGTATCGAGATTCTTGACCGCCTCGAGGACGGCGAGCGGGACAATGCTGTGCACCACGGCGCGCGAAAGGTAGCATCCCCCTCCCCCATTGCGGAACTCACGGAACCACATGAGCCTTCAGGGACAGCCATGGCCAAATCTCCGCCCGTCCCCCCTCCAACGTCCCCTGTTCCCCTCGATGAGAAACGGGCGAGCTTCGAGCGCGAAGCCTTGGTGCACCTGGACGTGCTGTACCGGGTGGCCCTGCGCCTCAGCGGCAACCCCTCCGACGCCGACGATCTGGTGCAGGAGACGATGCTCAAGGCCTATCGCGCCTGGGACCAGTACGAGAAAGGAACCAACGCGAAGGCTTGGCTGCTTACCATTCTGCGGCACGCCTTCATTAATGAATACCGCCGCCGCACCCGGCATCCCGAAACCGTAGACCTGGATAAGATCGAGCCCTACGCCGTCTTCTCGGAGGTGCAGGATGAGGATCCGCAGGGCGCGTTTTTCGATCGCATCGTGGACGACGAGGTCCTGGGAGCCATCGATCAGCTCCCCGTGGTGTTTCGCGAGACGCTGGTGTTGAGCGACGTCGAAGGGATGTCATATCAGGAGATCGCCGGCATTCTCGAGATCCCCGTCGGGACGGTGAAGTCACGGCTGTTCCGGGCGCGCCAGCTGCTGCAGGGCAAGCTCTACAATTACGCCGTCGAGATGGGATACATCAAAGGAAGTCCCGCATGAATTGTCGCGAGTGCGTCGAACATCTGTACGAATTCCTGGACCGCGAGCTCACCCCCGAACTCGAGCGGGAGATCCGGGATCATTTGGAGGACTGCCCGCCGTGCGGCGAACAGTACGATTTCGAGGAGCTATTCCTGAAGTTCCTGCGCGCGCGGTGCCGCACCCAGGGAGCGCCGTCAGAGCTCAAGAAGCGCGTGCTGCGTGAGTTGTTCGGAGAGTGAAATGGCTGACGCGGCGAGGGGTCATCGCGGCGGTCGGCGTTGGTCTAGCGACAGGATACGGGTTGGGATGGCGAGGATTGCTGCTCATGCTCGCCTTCTTTGTTTCGTCGAGTTTCCTATCGAAGAAGACCACCCGAAATCATAGACAGGTGCTCGCGAACGGCGGCGTCGCCGCGCTTGCCGCCCTCGCGGGAAGCTGGATCGCCTTCGCCGGAGCGCTCGCCGCAGCGACCGCCGACACCTGGGCCAGTGAGGTCGGCCGGCATTCGCGCACGCCGCCGCGATTGATTACCAGCGCCACACCCGTCCTTGCGGGGACCGACGGCGGTGTGACGCTGCTCGGGACGGCGGGCGGAGTTGCGGGAGCGGGATTGATCGCGGGGCTGTCGTATGGGTTTGGACAACGAGGCACGCTGGCCATCGCCGTCGCGGGAGTCGTCGGCATGCTGGTGGACTCCGTGCTCGGTGCCACAGTACAAGGGAAGGTGCGGTGGATGGACAACGATGCCGTGAATCTCGCAGCGACGCTGTCGGGAGCCGCCTGCGCGGCACTCATCGCGTGAGCCAGCGCTGGGATGTTGTGGTTGCCGGCGCTGGTCCGGCGGGATCGGCGACGGCGTTGCTGCTCGCACGCGCGGGCGCCCGTGTGTTGCTGCTCGATCGGGCGCGCTTTCCGCGCGAGAAACCGTGTTCCGAATATCTGAGTCCGGAATCGACGCGCGTGCTCGCGCGCCTGGGCAAAGACGTCCTCGCGTCCGTCGCCGCGGCATCGCCGGCGCGCCTGACCGGCATGAAGGTGGTCGCACCGAGCGGCGCCGGCGTGGTGGGCCGCTTCGAGACGTTCAGCTTCGCGCTGCCGCGCACCCGCTTCGATACCATTCTGCGAAAAGCCGCCGAAGCAGCGGGGGTGGAGGTGCGCGAACGCGTGAAGGTCGAGGAGCTCGTCTATGACGGCGGCGCGGTAGGCGGCGTGGTTGCGCGGGACGTGGGACGGGGGACGAGGGACGCGTATCGGGCCCGGGTTGTCGTGGGCGCGGACGGTTTGCGCTCCGTCGTCGCGCGACGGCTCGGCATGGTGCACACCGCGGGGCCGCGCCGGATCGCCTTTACGGCGCACGTCGCCGACGTCCCAGGCGTCGACGACCTCGGCGAAATGCACGTCGGTCGGCCCGGCTACGTCGGGCTCGGCCCGATCGGTAATGGGGTGACGACGGTCGCGCTGGTCGTGCCGTTGGCCGAGGCACAGCGCGGCGACCGCTTCTTCGCCGAGTTGAATCGCTTCCCGGCGGTGGCGGGTCGCTTCGACCCCCGCCGCCTGGTGCGCCGGGTATTGGCCACGGGTCCCTTCGCGCGCTGGTCACGGCGTCCGGTCGCACGCGGCGGTGGTGCCCTTCTGGTCGGCGACGCAGCGGACTTCTTTGATCCCTTCACCGGCCAGGGGATCTACAGCGCGCTGCGCGGCGCGGAGCTCGCGGCATCCGCTACTCTCGAGACACTCGCGACGGGCGCCAGCTTGCGGCAGTACGCGCGCGCCCGGCGACGCGAGTTCACCGGTAAATGGCTGCTCGAGCGCATGATCGGCATCGCGGTGGGATGGCCCGCGCTGATCGAGCGCGTCGTGGGACGAATGCTGCGGCGGCCGGAGCTCGCCGATCTGCTCGTGCGCGCCACGGGCAACTGCATTCCCGCAGGCGCCGTGCTGACGCCTCGCGTCCTGACGGGACTGGTTCTGTGACCGCACGCGGCGTCGAGCCGCCACAGTTCCGCCAGCTGCTCGGCCGGTTCGCCACCGGCGTCACCGTGCTCACCAGTCGATCGCCGGACGGCGAGCCGATCGGGATGACCGCCAATTCGCTCGCCTCCGTCTCGCTCGATCCGCCGCTCGTTCTCGTCTCGGTCGAAAAGCGCCATGACATGCACACCGCGATGGAGCAGGGGAAGCATTTCGTCTTCAATGTCCTGTCCTCCGAACAGGAAGCGTTGTCGCGACGATTCGCGGCTTCCGAACAAGACCGATTCCGCGGCGTCAGCTACCGCGAAAACCAGAGCGGGATCGCGATCCTGGACGGCGTCGTGGCACATATCGAGTGCGAAAAGCAGGCGGCAGTCCCGGGCGGCGACCACACGGTATTCATCGGCCTCGTGGTCGGTGGCGACGCCAACGATCGGCGGCCGCTGCTCTACTATCGAGGTGGGTACGCTGGCCTGAGCCGCTGATGCGCACCATCGACCGGATTCGCGTTCACGCGCCATTCGCCAAAGTGTTTGCCGTCGCCAGCAGCGTCACGCGCTGGCCCGCGATCCTGCCTCACTACCGCTGGGTACGCTTCCTCGACGACGGCCTGGTCGAGATGGCCGCCTGGCGCCCGTTCGGCGCCATCAGGTATCCGACCTGGTGGGTATCGGAGATGTCCGTGAACCGCCCGGCGGGCGAAATCCGCTTCCGTCACGTCCGGGGTATCACGCGAGGCATGGACGTCGTGTGGCGTCTGGTCGAAGCCGTCGACGACGGCGAGGGCGTCGACACCGAGATCGTCCACACGTGGGATGGCCCGCGTTGGCCGCTGGTGGGACGCCTGGCCGCGAATCTCGTCATCGGGCCCGTGTTCATCCACGGCATCGCGTCGCGAACACTGGCCGGAATCAAGCGCGCTGCCGAAGGAACGGAATGAACAGTTTGCGTCGTGTCGTCATCACCGGTGTTGGGGCTGTCACCCCCATCGGGACTGCCGCGGATGGATTGTGGGCGGGACTCCAGGCTCGCACATCGGCAGTCCGAACGATTACGCGCTTCGATCCGACGCCATTCCGCAGCCACATGGCCGCCGAGATTCCCGATTTCCGGCCGCAAGACCATCTCGATGCCAAGCGCGCGAAGCGCCTGGATCGCTTCTCGCAGCTCGCCGTGGCGAGCGCGCGCCTGGCGCTCGCCGATGCGCAGATCGAGCCGCGCCAGGAGGATCCCGACCGCGTCGGCACGATGATGGGATCCGCGCTCGGCGGCGTGGCGTTCGGCGAATCGCAGGTCCCGCGCTATCTGGCCGAGGGGCCGCGCGGGCTCGACCCGTCGCTCGCGCTCGCGGTGTTCTGCGGCGCGGCGAGCTGCAATATCGCGATCGAGTTCGGGTTCACGGGTCCGAATGCGACGAACGCAATGAGCTGTGCGTCGGGGACGATCGCTGTCGGCGAGGCATTTCACGTCGTGCGCGACGGCCGCGCGGACATCATGCTCGCCGGTGGCGCCGAAGCGCCGCTGGCGCCGCTCACCTTCGCTGCATTCAGCGTCATCCGCGCCATGAGCACGCGCAACGATGATCCGGCCCGCGCGTCACGTCCCTTCGACGCGAGCCGCGACGGCTTCGTCATGGGCGAAGGCGCCGCCGTCCTCGTCCTCGAGGAGCGCAGCCGCGCGCTCGCGCGTGGAGCGAAGATCTACGCCGAGGTCGTCGGTCACGCGTACACCAACGACGCCTACCACATGACCGCGCCGCGCCCCGATGGGAAGCAGGCTGCGCGCGCCATCCAGCTGGCACTGGCCGACGGCGACGTGGCGCCTGGCGACGTCGGCTACATCAACGCCCACGGCTCGTCCACACCGCTCAACGACCCCACCGAGATGTCGGCGATCAAGCAGGTCTTCGGCGATCACGCCTACCGGCTGACGGTGAGCGGCACGAAGGGCTATTACGGGCACGCGCTCGGCGCGAGTGGTGCCATCGAAGCGGCGATCTGCGCGCTCGCGCTGTCGCGGGGCTGGCTCCCTCCCACCATCAATCTCGAGCGCCCTGACCCGCAGTGCGACCTCGATTGTCTTCCGGGGGGCGGCCGGACCGCTGCTCCCGCCGCAGTCGTTTCAAACTCGTTCGGTTTTGGAGGAATCAACGCCGCATTGGTGTTGCGGCCTGATAGCGGCACCCGGTAGATTGCCCCGGCTTTCAACCCGAGGTCACATGTGAACTACCGGATCCTCCGGGCTCCCGCAGCGGAATTCATCGGCACCGCGCTGTTCGTCCTGGTCGGGGCAGGCAGCGTCATTGCCAATCAAGGTGGTGCTGCGGCCCTCGCCATCGCGTTGGCCCATGGTGTAGGACTCGCCGTCATCGTCACGATCATGCTGCCCATCTCGGGTGGTCACATCAATCCCGCGGTGACCTTCGCGCTGTGGCTCGGCAAACAAATCGACGCCTGGACGCTGGGCCGGTACGTCCTCGCGCAGCTCCTCGGGGCGATCGTCGGCGCGCTGCTCATCAAGGCGACCTATCCCGCCTCGGCGGTTCGCCTGTCGTCGCTGGGAACGCCGCAGGTCTCGGGGGCCATCGGATTGTTCCCCGCGATCGCGCTGGAAGCGCTCTTCACGTTTTTCCTGGTCAGCGCCGTCTACGGCACGTGCGTGTCGCCCCAGGCGCAGCGTGTTGCCGGATTCGCGATCGGTCTGGTCGTGGTGGTGTGCGCGCTGGGTGGCGGCGCAGCGCTCACCGGCGCCGTGATGAATCCCGCTCGCGCCTTTGGTCCCGCGCTCGTCTCCTGGGACTGGCATGCGCAGGCCGTCTATTGGATTGGGCCGTTGATCGGTGCCGCGGCGGCTGCGGGACTGTGGCGCTACTTGCTGCTGCCACCGAGTGCGACGGACCTGAGGTAGCGGGATCGGCTAACCCCGGGGCGCCGCCCCGGGGTCAGCCCAGTTGCTCTGCAATCGTCGGCGCGAAGTACGTCAGGATGATATCCGCGCCGGCCCGCCGAATCGCCGTCACCGACTCCCACATCGCCCGTGACTCGTCGAGCAAGCCGCGTTCCGCGGCCGCTTTGATCATCGCGTACTCGCCACTCACCTGATACGCGGCGAGCGGTGAACCGAAGCGGTCCTTCGCACGCCGAATGAGGTCCAAGCACGGCCCCGCCGGCTTCACCATCACGATGTCGGCCCCTTCTTCGAGATCGAGCTCGATCTCCTTCATCGCTTCGTCACCGTTCGCCACCGCCATCTGATACGTCTGTCGATCGCCGAACTGCGGCGCGGAGCCGGCAGCCTCGCGAAACGGCCCATAGAACGCGGACGCGAACTTCGCGGCGTACGACATGATCGGCACGTGCGCGAATCCCGCCGCGTCGAGCGCCTTGCGAATGCCGGCCACGCGACCGTCCATCATGTCGCTCGGCGCCACGAGATCCGCTCCGGCGCGCGCCTGCATGACGGCGGTCTTGCCGAGCAGATACACGGACGAATCGTTGTCCACATCGCCGTCCCGGATCACACCGCAGTGGCCGTGATCGGTGTACTCGCACAGGCAGACGTCCCCCATGACGAGCAGATCCGGAACCGCGCGCTTCACCGCGCGGATCGCCTGCTGCACGATGCCCTGCTCGTCGTAGGCCTCGGAGCCGGTGGCGTCCTTGATCGCCGGAATGCCGAACAGGATGAGGCCGCCCAATCCGAGCGACACGGCTCGCTCGGCATCCTGCACCAGTTGATCCACGGACAGCTGGGCCACGCCGGGGAGAGCGGCGACGGGGCGGCGCACGCCCTCGCCATGCACGACAAAGAGCGGCCACACCAGCTGCGCCGGCACGACATGGGTCTCCGCCACCAGCCGGCGGAGTGCGGCGGTGCGACGCAGGCGCCGCATCCGACGAATCGGGAATTGAGCTGAGCTCATCGGGCGAGTAAGGTGCCCGCGCCTTCAGCGTGGAGCAAGCGCGCGACCGCTTCACCGGCTCGTTCAGGTGCAGCGCGATCGATGTCTGCCGATGCCGTGAGCTGAGACGCGCCGTCGCGCTCGGTGACGCGACCGTAGAGCCGCTGGCCGTCCACCCACGCCGCGACCGGCGCCTGGCAGCCTGCGCCAAGCGCAGCCAGCACCGCGCGCTCCGCCGTCACCGCTCCGGCGCTCGCCGAATCGTGTAACGGCTCCAAGGCCTGCCGCGTCGATTTGTCATCCTCCCGAATCTCGATGCCGAGGGCGCCCTGCCCCGGCGCCGGCATCACGTCGAGCGGGTCGACAATCGACGCCTTGTCGGCCAGACCGAGTCGTTCCAGCCCGGCAATCGCGAGCAGCGCCGCGTCCAGGCCGTCGTGCGTTTCCACCTTGCGGACGCGCGTCGGCACGTTGCCACGCAACGGGACGACCTCGAGATCAGGCCGTAGAAATCGAACCTGGGAGATGCGCCGTAGGCTGGACGTGCCGACGCGCGTGCCGGTTGGGAGATCGGCGAGCGATCTGCCGTTGACGATGGCTTCTCGAGGATCATGGCGCACAGGAATTGCACCCAGCGTCAGACCAGGTGGCAGGCGCGTGGGGAGATCCTTGAGCGAGTGTACAGCGACATCGATGCGGCCGTCGAGGAGCGCGTCCTCGATCTCTTTGGTGAAAAAGCCCTTTCCTTCGAGCTCGTGGAGCGGCCGGTCCACCTCCGCGTCGCCGCGCGTCTTGATGACCACGATTTCCGCGCGCACACCTTGAGCGGAGAGGCGATCGCGCACCCACTCCGCCTGCCACCGCGCCAGTTGGCTGCCGCGCGTACCGAGCTTCATCCGAACCGCCGCGCCAGCGACTCGACCAGACCGGGAACGGTGTGCGGTTCGGCTTCGATGATCTCGCGCAGGCCCAGCTCGCGCGCGGTATCCGCCGTGATCGGACCTATGGTCGCGGCGACGAATCGGCCGGAGGTCGCAGCCGGACGCCCGACCAGATCGACGAAACCGCGGACCGTCGATGATGACGTGAACGTGACCGCGTCGATGCGGCCGCGGCTGATGTCTTTCGCGAGTCCGCTGAGGTCGGCTTCCACCGGGACCGTCCGGTACACGGCGATGTCCTCCACCGTCGCGCCGTGCGCCCGCAGGCCGGCGGCAAGCGCTTCGCGCGCATCCTCGGCGCCGGGAATGAGAATACGGGCACCCGCGAGCGTCCCGCTGCTGTGCAGAATCAGGGCCTCCGCCAGCGCCTCCGCGACGAACTCGGCCGGAACCAGGCCAGGCACGACGCCCCGCAGGGTCAGCGCGCCGGCGGTTGCGGTTCCGATGGCGGCGACGGACGTGGACGAAAAGACGCGTGGCGTAAGACCCCACGCGACGAGTCGATCGAACACGATTTGGACGGCGTTTTGGCTGGTGAACACGACCCAGCGGTAGGCGGACAGTCCGGTGAGCGCCGCGCGCAACGCGCCGAGGTTCTCGAGCGGCTGAATGCGTATGACGGGAGCCAGCACCGCTTCGGCGCCATGTTCCTGCAGCGCTCGCACCAGGTCGCCGGCCTGTTCACGCGCGCGCGTGACCACAATGCGGCGCCCCGTTAGTGATCGGACAGGTCTCATTCGCCTCCGCCGTTGCAATCTCACCGTGGCACAACCCATTATCAAGCAATGTTTCGCTCACTTCGTGCCGCTCTCGGCCGGTTCTGCGCGCGCCGCGCCGCCGCTGCGCAACGCGATGCGCCGCATCGCGCACTCGCCTGGCTGCGACTCGGCTGCAAGTTCGCGCCCGGGTTCGCCGATACGTATCCCGCCCTCGTCCATCTCTCGCGTGCGCTCGACGATCGCTGGGGTGCCGTCGAGGCGGCGCGCGCGGCCAGCGTGCGCTTCCCCGATCATGCCGACGCCTGGATGCTGCTCGGTGAGGCGCTGCAGATGGTGTTCCGGCAAGACGAGGCGCTCGGCGCCTTCGAACAGGCGCTAGCGCTCGAGGAGCGCGCCGATGCCGCGATGGCTGCGGGCACGCTGTATCAGCGGACCGGTCGCTTCCCCGAAGCGGCGGCGCGCTTCGCGCGCGCGTACGCCGCGGGCGGCGGCGCCACGGCGCTATGGCACAACGCTCAGGCGCTCTACGACGCGGGTGATCATGGCGCGGCGGATGAAGCGCTCAATCTCTGGGCGACGCAGGTCCCCGATGGGCACAGCCGCCTGCCCGAGGCGCGGGCGGAGTTACGGGCGAAGGCTGGGGCGCGCGCGCAGGTACAGTGACAGCGCGTAGCCGATGAGGATGGCGCCCACCAGGATATAGGCGGCGATCATGTAGTTGCCGTTTTCAGGCATGTCCCACCTCTCCAACCGCCTCCAGTTGCTCGCGCAGGTAGCTCAGCGCGTAGCGCTGCAGGACGAATCCCAGGTACAGCAGCGTGAATACGCCGAGCGACAGGAGCCAGGTCGTCAGCATGCTGCCCGGCAGCCTGGGGCGACCGGGTTGCAGCACGATCGGCATGGGGTGGAGCGTCGGAAACATGTAGACGCTCAGATGAATGAACGGCACTTCGCACATCGCACAGATGCCGAGCACGGCGGCGTAACGGGCACGCATCGCGGGATCGGGGACGGCACTGCGCAGCAGCAGGTAGCCGACGTACAGGAGGAAAAGGAACAGGGTGAAGGTCAGCCGCGCGTCCCAGGTCCACCATGTACCCCAGATCGGCTTGCCCCAGATGGGCCCGGTCGTGAGCACGATGGCGCAGAAGATCGTCCCGACTTCGGCCGAAGCAGCGGCGAAACGATCGAGCCGAGGGTCCTTCGTGAACAGGTAGAACACGCTCGACAGGCCTACGAGGATCATTGCGGTTTCGGCCCAGATCGCCGCGGGCACATGCAAGTAGAAAATCTTCTGCGCGAGTCCTTGTGATTGTTCGATGGGCGTGAAGGACAGTGCCCGCACGTAGACGCCTGCGAGCAGTACGAGGCCGATTGCGGTGATCCAGCGCCCCACCCGCAGCATTCTCATTCGTTCACCGTGGCGGGAAACAGCAGGAGCGCGAGTGTGACGAACACGATGTCATAGACCGCCAGCATGTTAAGCCAGCCCGCGATCTCGCTCAAGGGACGGCCCGCGAACAGGCGCCCCGTTGCCAGTACCGCCCAACTCAGCGGCGGAATCATGAACGGCAACAGCAACACAGGCAACAGGAGCTCCGCAAACCGCGTTCGCACCGTCATCGCGCTGAACAGCGTCCCCACGGCGACGAATCCCACCGTCGCCAGCGCGATCAGCGCGACGAGCGGCACGAGATAGGGCAGCACCGGCACGTTGAAGAACAGCGCGAACAACGGCACACCGAGCACCTCGATCGTCGCCACAAAGACGATGTTCGCGATCAGCTTGCCGAGGTAGATGCCGCTGCGCTCGATGGGCGCGAGCAGCAGGCCCTCCAACGCTTGGTTCTCGAGCTCGAGCTGAAAGGCGCGGTTCAAGGCCAGGATCGCCGCAAAGGTGAAGGTCACCCATAGGATGCTCGGCGCCAGGTCAACGTTGGAAATCGCCGTAGGGTCGCGTCCAAAGTTGAACACGACGAGCACCAGCACGACGAAGACCGCCGCCGAGAGAATCGCCGTGCGCGAGCGGAACTCGACGAGCAGGTCCTTGGAGGCGACGACCCAGGCGTGGCGCAGGAGGTTAGGCGATCGCATTGCGATAGTCCTCGCCCACCTGCGCCGGGCCACGCCCGGCGCGCGGGGCAAAGTTCACGAAGCGGCCCGCGCGCATGAAGGCGATATGCGTGGCGAGTTCCGCCCCGTCTTCGACATTGTGGGTCACAAGTACTGACGCCCTTCCCTCGGCGGCCTCCTCACTGAGAAGCTCGCGCAACTCTTCCGCAGACATTCTGTCCAGGCCGGTGAAGGGCTCGTCCAGGAGCAGCACGCGGGGGTCATGGATCAACGCCCGCGCAATGGCAGCTCGCTGGACCAGGCCTCGCGACAATTCGCTGACCCGGCGATGCTCGTGGTCCTGCAAACCGAGGCGAAGCAGAAGATTGTCCTTGCGGGCCGGAAACTCATTCTCAGGGACGTCGTACAGAGACGCCCAGAAACGCAGATTCTCCCGGATTGTCAGCTGGGCATAGAGCTGCGGCTGGTGTCCGATCCAACCGAGGGCGCGGCGTCCGCCGTCCACCTGCGCGCGCCCCCGCTGCGGCTGGATCAGTCCGGCGAGAACTTTGAGGAGCGTGGTCTTGCCCGCGCCGTTCGGACCGAGCACCGCGAGCGTTTGGCCGGGCTCGACGCTGAACGAGACGTCGTCGAGGGCCCTGACCGCGCCGAAGCTGTGCCGCAGTCCCTCAGCCAGCAGCATCGATCGCGGCGGCGAGCTCGCTCAATTCGTACGGTTTGACGAGATACCGGCTGTGGCCGAGGTCGAGCACGTTCATCAGCGGCTCCATGCTCACATACGCGGTCGTGACGACGACCGGGAGTGTGGGCCGCGTCTCGCGAATGCGCTGCAGCAACGCGATCCCGTCCGTGTCCGGCAACCGCATATCGAGCACCAGAACGTCCGGCTCGAAATTATTCAATTGACGCATGGCCTCCGCGCCGTTCGGCGCGTAGGCCATGGTGTACCTACCTTCAAAGTACCGCTTGTAGGAGTATTGCAGCGCGGCTTCGTCTTCGACGAACAAAACCTTACGTGGCGCCATCGCGCCAATTTATCTCAGGAAACGCCAGTCTCCAATTCGAAGAGGTCGTCCAACTTGGTCAGCACAAGTAGGAACCGCAGCTCTTCGTTGGCGCCTCGCAGGCAGACGGTCTGGCGGCGCTCCGCGGCCTTGCGCTGGATCAGCATCAACGCGCCCAGACCGGCGCTGTCCCCCGCGCGGGTCCCCGACAGGTCGATAACCAGGCGGCCGGCCCCCTCGGCGAGCAGGTCCAACACCTCCCCGGCAGCGCGGCGAAACGCGGTGCGGGACTCGAGATCGAGCCGCTCCGGAGCCGCGATCGTCTTCTCTATCGGGCGCGTCGACATCAATGTGTTCTCCACGGGCATTGGTGACATGATTCCTCCGCTGTCTCCGTATGCCACTCCAATGCCATGCTCTCTAAGACACGCAGCCTCAACTGTTTGGCACAAACACGTGAGGTCGCTCACGTTTGCCCCTTGCCGCAATGCGAACGGCGCGGTGCAACTTGCTAGAGTCACCCTCTTCCTTAATATCCCGAATCATGGCGACTGACCGGATCGAAACGCTCCTCGACGAGCAGCGACGCTTCTCGCCTCCCGACTCCTTCAAAGTCCAGGCCTACGTGCGCGACACCACGCCACATGAGCGCGCGCGGCGGGACCCGGAAGGATATTGGGCGGACTGGGCGAAGCAACTCGAATGGAGCCGGCCGTGGGACCGGGTGCTCGAGTGGAAGCCACCGCACGCCAAGTGGTTCGTCGGCGGCAAGCTCAACGCCTCGGTGAATTGTCTCGACCGGCACGTCCGCGCCGGGAAGAGCGGGCGCGTGGCCCTGATCTGGGAGGGAGAGCCTGCCGGCCAGGTCCGCCGCATCACGTACGGGGAGCTGTACGCCGACGTCAACAAATTCGCGAACGTGCTGAAGGGCCTGGGCGTCCGGCGCGGCGACCGCGTCGCGATCTATCTCCCGATGGTCCCCGAAGTCGCCGTCGCGATGCTCGCGTGCGCGCGCGTCGGAGCGGTTCATACGGTCGTATTCGGCGGTTTCTCGGCGGAGTCGCTGCGGGACCGCATCAACGACGCAGGCGCGAAGGTGCTGATCACCGCGGATGGCGGGTATCGCCGCGGCGCGATCGTGCCGCTGAAACAGAACGCCGACGATGCCCTCGCGGCGACGCCCAGCATCGAGCGCGTCGTCGTGCTGCGCCGCACGGGTCAGACGGTGACGTTCAAGACGGGCCGCGACCTGTGGTGGTCGGAGCTGATGGCGCGCGCGCCGCGGGAGTGCGCTCCCGAAGCGATGGACGCCGAAGATCCGCTCTACATCCTCTACACGTCTGGGACGACCGGCAAGCCGAAAGGCATTCTGCATACGACCGGCGGGTACCTGACGCAGGTGTATGCCACGACAAAGTGGGTGTTCGATCTCAAGGACTCCGACGTGTTCTGGTGCACGGCGGATGTCGGCTGGGTCACCGGGCACTCCTACGTCGTATACGGACCGCTCGCCCTCGGCGTTACGGAAGTGATGTACGAAGGCGCGCCCGACCATCCCGGCAAGGACCGATTCTGGTCGATCTGCGAGCAGCACGGCGTGACCGTCTTCTATACCGCGCCGACGGCGATCCGGGCATTCATGAAATGGGGCACCGAGCTGCCCGCCCGACACAACCTCTCCAAGCTGCGTCTGCTCGGCTCCGTCGGTGAGCCGATCAATCCCGAAGCGTGGATGTGGTACCAGGAGCACATCGGCAGCGGCCGTTGTCCTATCGTCGATACGTGGTGGCAGACGGAGACCGGCGGCATCATGATCACGCCGCTGCCCGGCGTCACCGCCACGAAGCCCGGCTCCGCGACGGTGCCCTTCCCCGGCATCGAAGCCGTGCTGCTCGACGGAGACGGCAAGGAAGTGAAGGTCGGCGGCGGCTACCTCGCCATTCCGAGGCCGTGGCCGGGCATGCTGCGCACGATCTGGGGCGACGATGAGCGCTACCGCCAGGTGTATTGGAGCAGGTGGAAGGACACCTACTTCCCGGGCGACGGCGCGAAGCGCGACGAGGACGGCTACTTCTGGATTCTCGGTCGCGTGGACGACGTCCTCAACGTCGCGGGGCACCGGATCGGCACGATGGAGGTCGAGAGCGCGCTCGTGGACCACTCGGCCGTCGCCGAGGCGGCGGTCGTCGGACGAGCGCACGAGCTGAAGGGTCAGGCGCTCGCGGCGTTCGTCACGTTGAAGGAAGGGCGCCAGGGGAGCGACGCGCTGCGCGAGGAGCTGAAGAATCACGTATCGAAGAAGATCGGGGCGCTCGCAAAACCCGATGACATTCTGTTTTCCGCAGACCTGCCGAAGACTCGCAGCGGGAAGATCATGCGCCGCCTGCTGAAGGACATCGCCGAGGGCCGGGCGCTCGGCGACACGACTACGCTGGCGGACCCCGCAGTGGTGGCGAAACTCCGGGATCAGTACGAGTCGCAGGAGACCTGAGCGAAAGCAACGACACGATCCAGATCAGGGTGATGATTACCGCACTACCGACACACCACCGGCAGATTGCGTGAATGACGAACAGTTCGAGGTAGGTGAGGTACGCGGTAAAGAGCACGCCAGCCGTCGACAACCCAACGAGCATCGCGTTCCACTTCCGGTCGGCCACCGCCGCCGGTCGCAGGGAGACGAGCGCGACGATCAGCACGGCGAGATACCCCACCACGCCGTACGACGCGACCGGAAATCCGAGGAAGACGGCCCATTGGCTGGTCTGCACCGTCTCGCACCCGCCCGATGCGCCGCACTTGATCGCCCCGCCGAAGCCGAGCGCGTGCAGCCAAAGATAGAGCGCGACGAACAGGCCGACGAGCGCGAGGAGCGCGATCGCCTGGCGCTGTCGCATCAATGACGTGGGCTGTGCGCGATGATGGTGTCGACGAGAGTCTTGAAGTCGTCGGAATTCGGCAGGCGTCGGAAACCGTTGAACAGCTTCTTCCCATTGGCGTAGAACGTGGGCGTGCCGTCGACCAGCAGTTGATCGCCCTCCTGCCGGCTGTACTCGATGCGTCCCGCGAACCGGCCGGTCTCCATGCAGGCGTCGTACGACTTGGGATCCGCGCCCGCCGCCTGCGCGAAATCCCGGAATAGGCTCGACGGATCCTTGCCCGTCTGGGCCCACTGGTGATGACTGAACAACTGATCCTGCATTTCGAAGTATCGGCCCTGGGCGCCCGCGCATTGCGCGGCGTGCGCGGCGAAGCGCGCATACTTGTGGATCGGCAAGGGATAATCGCGGAACCGCCACCGCGCCTTACCCGTGCTGATCAACTGATCCTTGATCGTCGGCATCTGGATGGTTGCGAAGGTCGCGCACACAGGACACTCGAAGTCCAAGTATTCCACGATCTCTACGGGCGCACGGCCCTGACCGAGCGTGTAGCCCCGAAAGCTGTCGTCGACGACCTGCGGTGGTGGGCCGGCGGCGGCGGCGGGCGCACCAGCGCCGCCGGTCTCGAGCAGCGCAAACACGCCGATGCCCAGGACCACCGCCAGGACGCCCACCATCACGTAGAATCGATTCATGCCAGCGTATCCCCTCGCCAAGGCTCATCGTCGTCCGGATCGTCGAGCGAAAGATCGCCACCGCCCATGGCCTCTTCCACGATGCGGCGGCTCTCGGCGACGTCCGGGGTGTCGTAGGTGCTGCGTACTTCGTAGTGAAACAGCTCGCTGCGCGCATTGCCCAGCAACTTCTGCAGCTCCGGTGCGGCGTCGAGCAGCCGGCCCGTCCGGTCCAGCTCCTGTATGCGCGCTGCCACAGCCCGAAGCAGCGCGACGAGGCGCTGCGCTCGCTCTGGTCCGTAAACTTCTTCGCTCATTGCTTCCTCCCGGAACACGGGAACCCCGCGTCCCTGCTGTGGCATTATACCATACAACCAATTATCTTGCGGCGCCGATTTTCACGAGGTCCTCAGCCGAAAGGAAACCCGCTGCATGGCCAAAAAGCGTGGTGAGCCTCGGAAGTACGCGATTCCCACAAGCTTCGAACAGGCGCGCGATGAGCTGTTCTCGCACATACTCCGTTGCGGAGTGTTGGAAGCGAGCCTGGAGCATCAGAAGGAATGGTTCGACGATACGTTGCTCTACCTTGCGGACCGCTTCACCGACCTGACCGAGACCGAGTTGCACGAGCTGCGCGTGCTGGGCGAGCGCTATTGCCGTCCCGTCGTGGCTCGCGCCTCTCCGGTGGGCGCCAACGCCTAACGATTAGATCCACCACGGCGGGAACCAGCGCGCCCGCCAACCGGCCGCAACTCGCACCCCGCCGGCGAATCCCAGCTCCATGTACAAGCCCTGGCGTCGTCCCGGGGCGACTTCGCACCCGAGCAGCACCGCCAGGAATCCCTGCCCTGGGGAGCCGCGCCGCGCTGTGAACGCGCCACCCACGCCGGCGTAAAACGCCGGTCCTCTGCGGACCGAAGGGCTTACGAGCAGCTGCAGCGTGAGCTGCGCGCGCGCGGCTGGCCGACCGGCAACCGTACCCCCGGCGAGCGCCAGCGCCAAGCGGCTCTCGCCGCTGGGGCGATGGGCGACGCCGAATTCTGCACCGATGAATGTTCGATGGGCGATCACGGACGCGGCGCCGAGGCTCAGCTCGGTCGCGGTGAGCTGCTGTGACTGCAATGCGAGGACTGACACCAGGAACGACAGATTAGGCAATGGCGACGTCGTAACTGATCGCGATGTCCGGCGCGAGCGACGCGACGACGGAGCAGTATTTCTCGAGCGAGAGGTCGATCGCCCGCCGTACCTTCACATCGTCGGCTCCCTCGCCCCGGACGGCGAAGTGAAACGCCATCGCGGTGTAGCGGCGCGGCTCGGTCTCGCGGCGCGTCCCGCGCATCGTGATCTCGAGCGTTTCGAGCTTGACCCGCTGCTTCTGCAGAATGATCACGACGTCGGACGCCGTGCACGTCGCGGCCGCGAGCAGCAGCAGCTCGACCGGCGAGGTGGCGGCGCTCGAGTCGCCGTCCACCAGAATCGGCGGGCGCCCGAGGCCGTTCCCCTCGAACTGCAGCTGGCGCAGCCAGCGCGTCGTCACCTCCGCGGTCCGCGCCATCCTAGTTCCCGCGCCGCGTCGTGAGGCCGAGGTACACGCGGTG
>JACXTT010006555.1_pt1 | contig 16590 bp, 12 predicted proteins | sample 9270951 | NCBI WGS metagenome assembly JACXTT01 (sample SAMN15532306, study PRJNA645909) | rock metagenome | isolation source: weathered quartz diorite | place: Puerto Rico | collected 2017-06-21 | reverse complement strand
GAGTTGTGTCTGTGTGTTTCCACCGTTTCGGACCACGTGTACCACATTCGCACTAGCGGCAGGCTGGAGGTATATGACTGGTTGAGTATAGAAGGAACGGAAAAAAGACCCGCCGTCATCGCGACCTGCTGGTTGACTCCCACCCGAAGGAATCAAGCCAGTCCTAACTGCAGCCGCTGGTGCCGCCACAGTTGACGCATTTGTAGCAGCTTCCATTGCGGGTCATGATGGAGCCGCACTCGGCGCAGAGCGGCGCGTCCTCAATTGCCGTGGACGGCTTGAACGGAAGGCTCTGTTGAGGGTCCGGCTCGGTGGGCCGCAGTTTCATCGTGTCGCCGGCTTCGCTCGGCACCGTGGCGTACTCGTCGCCCAGGAACTTGTTGCCCAGCCAGCGGAAGATGTAATCCATGATCGACTTGGCATAGGGAATCTGCTGATTCCCGGTCCAGCCCGACGGCTCAAACCGCACGTGTGCGAATTTGTCGACGAGGAATTTCAGCGGAACGCCGTACTGAAGGTTGAAACTCACCGCCGCGGCGAAAGAATCCATCAGCCCGGAAATCGTCGAGCCTTCCTTCGACATAGTAATGAAGATTTCGCCCGGCGTGCCGTCTTCGTACATCCCGACGGTGATGTAGCCCTCGTGGCCGGCGATGGAGAACTTGTGCGTCACCGACTTGCGCTCGTCGGCCAGTTTCCGGCGCATCGGCCGGTAGACGATCTTCTCCACGGTCTGCGGCACGGCCGGACCGTTCGCCGCCTTGGCGCCCTTAGACGTGCCCGAACTCAGCGGCTGCACGCGCTTGGAGTTGTCGCGATAGATCGCCACCGCCTTGAGGCCCAGCTTCCAGCTCTCCAGGTAGGCGTCCATCACGTCTTCCACCGTGCACTCTTCCGGCATATTGATGGTTTTGGAAATCGCGCCGGAAATGAACGGCTGGACGGCCGCCATCATCTTGACGTGGCCCATGTAGTGGATGGCCCGCGTGCCGTTCTGCGGACGGAAGCTGCAATCGTACACCGGCAGGTGCTCCGGCTTCAGGTGCGGAGCGCCTTCGATGGTTCCGGTCTGGTCGATGTGCGAAACGATGGCGTCTGCCTCGGCCGGGGAGTAGCCGAGCTTCAGCAGTGCCAGCGGCACGGTGTTGTTGACGATCTTGATGACGCCGCCGCCGACCAGTTTCTTGTACTTCACCAGCGCCAGGTCGGGCTCCACGCCGGTTGTATCGCAATCCATCATGAAGCCGATGGTCCCGGTGGGAGCGATCACCGTCACTTGCCCGTTGCGGAAGCCGGCTTTCTCGCCGGTCTCGTAGGCTCCGGTCCAGCAGGCCCAGGAATTTTCGTACATGGCTGCCGGAACGTTAGCCTTGTTGATGCGCGCGCAGGAATCGCGGTGCATGCGGATCACGTCCAGGAACGGCTCTTCGTTCTTAAGATACCCGGGGAACGGGCCGACGGCTTCTGAGATTCGCGCGCTGGTCAGGTATGCCTGCCCGCACATAATGGCCGTCAGTGCCGCCGCCCAATCGCGGCCCTGGTCGCTGTCGTACGGGATGCCCATCGACATCAGCAGCGCGCCAAGGTTGGCGTATCCGAGGCCCAGCGGCCGGTAATTGTGGGAATTCTCGGCGATCTTGTCGGTGGGGTAGCTGGCGTTGTCGACGATGATCTCCTGCGCGGCGATCAGCGTGTCCACGGCGTGGCGGTACGCCACCACGTCGAACTGCCCGTCCGGTCCGACGAACTTCATCAGGTTCAGCGAGGACAGGTTGCAGGCCGAGTCGTCCAGGAACATGTATTCCGAGCAAGGGTTGGACGCGTTGATGCGCGAGGTGTTCTTGCAGGGATGCCAGCGGTTGATGGTGGTGTCGAACTGCATGCCCGGATCGCCGCACTGGTGCGTCGCTTCGGCAATCTGCTTCATCAGGTCGCGCGCCTTGTAGCGGTTCACCGGCTTGCCGTTGTTCACCGAGCGCGTCCACCATTCGCCGTCGTCTATCACCGCCTGCATAAACTCGTCGGTGGCGCGGACGGAGTTGTTGGCGTTCTGGAAGAAGATCGACGAATACGCTTCTCCGTCCAGTGAAGAATCGTAGCCGGCGTCCACCAGGGTGTGGGCCTTCTTCTCTTCCTTGGCCTTGCACCAGATGAACTTCTCCACATCCGGGTGCTCGGCGTTGAGGATCACCATTTTCGCCGCGCGGCGCGTTTTGCCGCCGCTCTTGATGACGCCGGCGAAAGCGTCGAAACCGCGCATGAACGACAGCGGGCCGGAGGCGCGTCCGCCGCCGGACAAGACGGCGTTCTCCTCGCGCAGGGCCGACAGGTTGGTGCCGGTGCCGGAGCCCCACTTGAACAGCATCCCCTCGGTTTTGGCCAGATCCAGAATGGATTCGAGCGAGTCCTTCACGCTCACAATGAAGCACGCCGAGCACTGCGGCCGCTTGGCGCCTTCGGTCAGCTTGCGAATGGAATCCGAGGTCTCGTCGTAGTAGTGGCCGTAGCCGCGGGCTTCAGTCACGCCCACGTTGAACCAGACCGGCGAATTGAAGCAGGCCTTCTGGGTCAGCATCAGGTGCGCCAGCTCGTCGCGGAAATTTTCAGCGTCCTGGGCGGTCTTGAAGTAGCCGTCTTTCTTGCCCCACTCGGCGATCGTGTCGACGACGCGGTGCACAAGCTGCCCTACCGAGCGTTCGCGCTCCGGCGTGCCGATGCGCCCGTGGAAGTATTTGCTGGCAACGATGTTGGTGGCTGTCTGCGACCAGTCGATGGGAACTTCCACGTCGCGCTGCTCGAAGATGATGGCGCCCTTATCGTTGCCGATCGACGCGGTGCGGGTTTCCCAGGAGATCTCGTCGTACGGGGTCTTGCCAGGCGGCAAGTGTTTGGTGAAGTGCTTCGGAAAATCGATTCCGGTTCGCGTCTCCCGCTTCCGGTTCTGTTTCAGTTCGCCGACGCGAGTGCTTAGATCAACAGTGAGTTGGCCCATTTCTTAGTGCGCCTCCCGGCCTATCTTAGGTTTGATTGCCTGCTAGGTTTGTGATGTAGCACCCGTAATCTTGCCCCAACATATTGTGGGAGGTCAAGAACTATATCTAGATCCTGTGCTATGAGTTACAGTTCACGACTTTGTAACTTCTCTATTGCCGCGACTCCCTACCTTTTATGTTACCGCGGCCTGGTTTGCACAGGGTAAGTGAGGCGCATAGCAAGGGTTACTTCCGCTGGGGTTGGAGGGGGCGGGCCAGGTCCGCGGGAGGTTGGACGCGCTTCTGAGTCTGTGATAAAGCGTCGCTTATGGGTCAGCACGGAGGCTTTTGCCATCGAGGCGCCCCTCCGAGGCATTCGCCAGAACGATCTTGCCGTTCGCCTGATGTGGCTGATGCCTGCACCACTCCAGACAGGCCCCGAGTCACTCGTGGAGAGTGGCTGTCCAGATAGTGCCAGAATGCTCGGCGAGGCCCAGCACCAGGCGGTCTTTCAAAACCGACATGGTGAAATCGAACGGGCCCATGCGGAACATCCCGGGTGCGTTACCGTGCAGGTGCAGCACCGGGAAAGCCTCTCCGCCGGGCCGCTTGCCCTCCCCCACCGGCTGGGCCCACACGCAGTCGAACCCGTCCACGCCGGATCGAAAATAGATCAGCTTGCCGCCGGGAGACCAAGCGGGCGCGCTCGCCGCAGTGTTCGAGACGGCGATCCACCGGTCGGGCTCCACGGCGACGCCCCGGTATGGTGCGACATACAGCTTGGCTTCACCGGCGGCCGGCCCTGAGATGAAAGCAACCCACGCTCCGTCGGGGGAAAAGCGCGGCATGTAGATTCGGTCGTTCGGGTGCGAGAGCAACGGGCTACGCTGATTTCCCGGTACTTCCAGAAGCCCCACCTGACCGGACGCCGATTCGGTGGAGGCATAGACCAGGAGCGCCCTTGAATCAGGCGACCAATCCCAGATTCCCACGCATCCCTCGGTGGCGAACTTCCGCTGCTGATCCTTCACGCCGATGACCACGACCCGGCAGCGGCCCTCCTCCACAGTGGAATATGCCAGTTGGGCTCCGTCCGCCGAAAGCACCGGCCGATAGCTAACGGTCTGGTATCCGGTGACCCGCGTTCCGGCGCCTGCGCCGCCGGCGCTGACCCAGACCCCGGTCACCCCGGATCGGTTGGACAGGTACACCATTCGACCCGTCTCGGGCGAAACCGAAGGCAGCCGGTTGGACCCGCCACCGTCGGTCAGCTTTTTGAGCGCGCCGGAAACCTTGCCGGCTTCGGCATCGATGGGCGCTTCATAAATGTCGCTTGCCGACACCGCGCGCTCGAAAGCCACGTTCGCGCCCGGCCCGAAGGCGATCTGGCTGCTTCTTTCGTGTCCGGTGGTGAGGCGTTCGGGAGGACCGATGGCTTTCCAATCCGCTCCGATCCTCATTTCCCAAAGATCCAGATCCTCGCCCCGGGCGGCCGAGAAATAGATTTTGCCCCTCCGCCAGCGATCCGGTACGCTCCACGCCCGGACGGCGGGACGGAGCACCTGGGTGACGCCGGTGGCGACAGGCTCTCCGGCGTCAAGCGGCGTCACATACCAATCCGGCACGCCGTTCGCGCTGACACCGTCGAACAGGATGTGTCCGTCGTCAACCCAGACGGGTGTCTGGGCGTGAGAAAAACCCGCCGCAAGGCGCTTCGGCGTCCCGCCCCTGGAAGGAGCCACAAAGATCGCCGAGGCCGCCTGGACTCCGTTCGGCTGCCATCCGCGGGGCGCATACCAGGCCACGTAGCGGCCGTCCGGCGAGAATCGCGGACGCGATCCGGATTCGGCGAGCCGCTTCGGATTCGATCCGTCGAGGCCGGTCGAGTAAATTCCGGGAAGCCGTCCCTGCGACGAATAGACCAGGGTCCGCCCGTCCGGCGACAGATCCGGTTCGCGGTCCTGCCGATCATTTCCGCTGGTGGCCTGCCGGGCTGGGCCGCCTTGCACAGGCTTGACCCAGATGTGCAGGGGGCCGCCTCCTTCGGCGGATGCGTAGGCGACCAAAGATCCGTCGGCGGAAAAGGCGGGATCGATCGACAGTCCTTTTTGCGGGCTGAGCAGTTGCTGCCTGGTCATCCGCCGGGCGATCATTTCCCCGGGGCTCTTGCGGAGCCTGGGGAGAATGAAAAAATAAACGACGGCGCCGAGCAGGCCGGCCGCCAGCACTACCCATCCCGCTCTCAGCCATTTTTCCCACGTGGGAAACAGCTCTTTGTCGGACGGAGCTGCATAAGTCGTGGAAGCGGGGCTCTCCTCCGACGCCTCGCGCTTCCCGGACGGAAGCTTCGTATCCATTCCTGGTCCTAAGATTGTCCCCTATGATAGCGCGACGGAAGCGTTTGGCCGCCTCCGGGCAGGATGAATCCTGCACTACCTCAGGTTTTGGAATTGCATCGGCGTTCGCCTTTATGCTGAACTGGTTACTCCGGAGACATTCCAATGTTCCTGCGTGTCGTGTGCTCACTGATTTTTCTGGCTATGGCCGCGTGCAATCGCGACCCGGAAACAGCCAAGAAAAAGTACGTCGAGAGCGGCAATCGCTATTACGAGAAGGGCGCCTACAAGCAGGCTTCCATCATGTACCGGAAGGCGCTGGCCACCGACGCCAAGTACGGTCCCGCGCATTACCGGATGGCGCTGACGTCGCTGAAGCTCAATTTCAATACCGCCGCCGTTCAGTCCCTGCGCCGGGCCGTGGAGCTGCTTCCGCTTGAGGACCCGACGCGTCGCGACGCACTGATCAAGCTGAGCGAGCAGTATCTCGGTTTCATGGAAGGCTCGGCCAAAACCGACAAAGAGATGATCGCGGACATCGAACGGACCTATTCGGAGCTGCTGAAAGCCGATCCGAATTCCTTCGACGGCCACCGGCTGAAGGCGCGGATGCTCTTCGTCCACGCGCAGCAGGCCTTTGCTCATCGCAATTCGATGGACCCCGACGTAACTCTGGAATCGGCGATCGCGGAATTTCGCGCCGCCGAGGTGGCCAAACCGGGAGATCCGGAAACCACGGTCTATCTCAGCCGTTCGCTCAGCGCGGCCCGCCGCTACGATGATGCCGAGAAGCAATACCGGTCGCTGCTGACTAAAAAGAAAGATCAGATCTCCGGGTATAGCGAGCTATACCGCCTGCTGATGTTTCAGAACCGGCCGAACGAGGCTGAGGCGGTTCTGAAAGAGGCAATCGCCAATAATCCGAAGCAATTCGATCTGTTGATCTCGCTGGCCGGACACTACTACAGCCAGAAGCGGCGCGAAGAAGTGATCAAGGTCTTGCAGGAGTTGAAGTCGCACGCGAAGGAATACCCGGCCGCATTCGAGCGGGCGGGCCAATTCTACTTCCGTCTGGGAGACGGCGCCGAAGCCATCCGCCAATACGAGGAAGGCATCCTCGCCGCCGGCGGCGACGGCGCGCGCAAGATCCATTATCAAAAGCTGATCATTCAGGTCCTGATGGCTCAGGGCAAGCGCGAGGAAGCCCGCAAAGTGAACGACGAGATTCTTGCCGCCGATTCCCGCGACGCCGACGCGCTCGGTATGCAAGCTTCGCTGCTGCTGGAGAAGGGAGAGCTCCAGGCGGCCATCGCCCAGCTTCAGACCGTGGTGATGCGCTCACCCGACAATTTTCTGGCCCACTTCAATCTGGGCCGCGCGCTGCTTGAGAAAGGCGACGTGGAGCCGGCGCGCCAGAAATTCCTGGATGCCATCCGCCTGAAATCCGATTTCACGCCGGCGCGGCTGGCGCTGGGGCAGTTGCAGCTCTCTCGCCGGGAGTTCGACGCGGCGCTCAAGAACGCCGACGAGGCCATCGCCGGCGACCCGTCCAACGTCAGCGCGCGCCTGATCCGCACCGCGGCGTTGATGGGCCTGAACAACACGCCCCGCGCGCGCGAGGAATTAAGCGCGCTTCTGAAGGCCAACCCCAGTAGTCAGGACGCGCTGTTCCAACTGGGCCTGCTGAACGCGATCGAGAAGAATTTCAAGGGTGCGGAAGAAGCCTACCGCAGATGCTACGAGCTGAACCAGGGCAACACGCGCGGGCTGATGGGGCAGATCGAGAGCATCATGGCTCAAAACCAGCCCGACCGCGCCATGCAGGTGCTGCGCGGCGAGATCGAAAAATATCCCAGCCGCATGGAATTCCGGATGGCGCTGGCTGGCATCGCGCAGCGCTCGGGGAAACCCGATATGGCGATTGCCGAATACCGCTGGCTGCTGGCGCGAGTGGACGCCAAGTCGGCCGCGGCGGGAGAAATCTATTACCGGCTCGGCCTGGTGCTGAAGGACAGCAAGGGCGACATTCCCGGTGCGATCGAGGCGCTCGACAAGTCGCGCCAACTGCTCCCCACCAGCGGGACGGTGGTGAATACGCTCGCCGTAGCCAACGATCAGGCCGGGAATAAGAAACAGGCAAGGGAATTTTACGAAGCCACGCTGCGGCTGGATGCGAACAACGTGATCGCGATGAACAACCTCGCCTACCTGATAGCCTCGCAGCCCGGCGGGGATGTCGAGCTGGCGCTGACTTACGCTCAGCGCGCCCGGCAGAAAGCACCCCAGAACCTGGAGATTTCCGACACGTTGGGACTGATTTATCTGAAAAAGAACCTGCCCGATAACGCGCTCGAGATCTTCCGCGATTGCCTCGGGAAATCACCGAAGAATCCCACTTTCCGCATGCATCTCGGCATGGCCTTGCTGCAAAAAGGCGATAAGACGCGCGCCAAACAGGAATTGCAGACGGCTCTTACAAATCGTCCGACGAAGGAAGAAGAAACCAACATTCGCACGCTGCTGTCCAAGATTGGGTAGGGCGGGGCGGGATACACGGGCGAGAACGCCTTGTGTCACTTTTGCATGGTCACGCGCTGAGGGGCGCGGCGGGCAGTCCGAGGGGGAGCAGGCACATGGCGGGCTGGCCGGCGTCGTTGACCGGGGGGAGGTGGTCCAGGAACCGGTCCAGGAGAACGGGGTCGAAGGATTTCGCGGACTGCTCCCGCATCAGGGTAGCAGCCTGTTCCACCGATAACGCGCGCCGGTACGAGCGGTGCGAGGTCATGGCGTCGAAGCAATCGGCCAGGGTGACAATGCGGGCGAGCAGGGGAATGGTGTCGCGCGCGATGCGTCCGGGGTAGCCGGAGCCATCCCAGCGTTCATGGTGGCAGAGGATCACTTCCGAAACTGCCGGCGGGAAATTCAAATCGCGAATCATGTTGGCGCCGAGAACGGGGTGAGCGCACATTTCCTGATATTCACTTGCCGTGAGCGGGCCGCGCTTGCGCACAATTTCGTCGGGAACCGCCAGTTTTCCGATGTCGTGAAGGCGGGCCGCCAGGCGTAGTGTTTCCAGATCGGGCAGAGGAAGGTGCAGTCGAAGGCCGAGATTCATGGCGTAGGCCTCTACACGCAGGACGTGCACGCCCAGGTCGGCGGCCTTCATTTCTAGCGCCAGCACGAAGGATTGGACCGTGGAATCCAGGCTCCGCTCGCGGTGGCTATTCATTGGTGCGCTCCTCGCTTTCGTTTCACCACGCCCGGACACCGCTCTCTGGGATCGCGGCTCGGTAAGCCCGGGCTTATGAAAATCCACCGGGGCAGGTGGAAAATAACTAGCCCAAGAATAACCGAAAGCTGGGAATTTTCATGTAAGTAAAGTACTAGGTAGGGTTCGGCGAAAGTCCGTGCCGGCGTTAGGGGGTTCCCTTAGATTCGGTCAGATCGACGAATCCTACCTCGGTGAGGATAACGCCGAGGCGGCGGCGGTCGCCGGGAGCGGAAAACGTTTCGCTGATTTCGATCGTGATGGTGGCGGTGGCTCCACCGGGTTGAAATGGCTTGGATTCGAGTCTGAACGGGCCGGCGGAGTCAAATGTAGCAGACATGACGCCCTTGCCGTCGACCGAAACACGAACCGGCTTGGACAGGGATTGGCCGGGAACATAGAGGGCCACGCGGAGGGTCTTCGGCCCGGCCGGGCCTTTGAGTACCAGGACCGCCTGGCTGCTCATCCAGCGGAATTTGTTGTCTTCCAGCTCGTAGACGCCGCTGACGATGTGCCGCGGGGCTTCCGGGTCGTTCATGCGCACGTATTCGAGGGTGGGTTGGCGCCGGACGATGACCTCGGCGCTGACGCGGTCGACGGGCTCGCGCGAGTAGTCGAACGGCAACAGGCCGTTGACGTATGTGGAATATGCCGAGCGGGTGCCTAGCCCGATGATCCGGAGAGGAAGGGAAGGAGTGATGGCAAAGCCGCCGATGGGGACAGGAGAACCGCCGCCCGTGGTGTAAGCGACGGGATAAGCCAACTGGCTGGTGACGACCATGTCTCCGGGGCGGACGGATTGACCGCGCTCCAGCGGCAGGCCGCCCAGGGCTTCGAAATAGTAGCGGAGTCCCCATTCGCCGTTGATCCAGACGCGGCGTCCAGCGGCCTGACGGGCCATGGAGGCTGCGAACTGCCGATAGCCGTTCCAGTGCTGATAATTCACGCTGGCCAGGGCGAAGCTGAGAATAAGCTGCAAGCCGAAGCCCAGCGCGACCCACGGCGCGGGCAGGCGGGAAGCCAGCAGGGCCAGCGGAGCCGCCATGGGAAGCAGATAGCGGGCTGAGCCGGCGAAGAACATGGCCAGCGCTCCGGCAAAGAAGATGAGTATCCAGGAGGAAAGGAACAACGTATCGGCGTCGCGTTTGTGCCGTTCTTTCCAGAGGGCGGCGAACACCAGCGGCGGGAAGATCATGAAGCAGGCGTGGACGCCAAGGGCCTGCGCGTTCCTGATTTTATTGGCCAGGGCCTGGAAGCCGTAAGAGGATAGGTAGCCTCCAAGAACGGACGCGGGAAGCGCGCCGGTGGACGCAGCCTCGAACAGTTGCCAGACGGCGATGGCGATGAGCGGCGTGAAGGCCAGCGCCCAACGACGCAGTGACCGGCGGTGATGCAGCCAGACGTACACGCCGAGGATGGGCGTGAGGAGAAGAGCCTGATAGCCGGCAAGCGCGGCGAGCGAGAGCGCCAGGGCGGTGGCGACGCTGTTGCGATCGAGAACGAACAGCGCGAGACCGAGCATCCAGAACGCCAGCAGCGGGAGATCCGCTTCGAGAGAAGTGCCGTTGACGACGAAAGCGGGGACGGCGCAAAACAGGAGTGTGGCCAGCAGCGGATGCGGCGAGAAGTGGCGGGCCAGAGCCCACATGGAGAAAGCGGCGATCAGGGAGAAGGCGATGTAGGCGGCGTGGAAAGGTACCTCCTTGATGTCGCCGAAGACCGCCAGAAGGGCGCCGAGGATCCAGACGTTGAGCGGAGGGTGAGGGTGGCCGCGCATGTCCACCTTGTCGCCGAGGAAAACGTACTGCGCGTGGTTGGGATGGAGCGGCTCGATCTGGGCGTGCTGCGCGCCGGCCAGATAATAGATGTCGTCGCCCTGGATGGCCTGGTCGAGGAACGGCAGGCGGATCAGCAGAACGGCGAACGCGATCAGGACACAGGCGAAAACGCCTGCGCCGCTAGTCGGCGGCTTTACTGGCGGTGTCAAGGGGTTTCCAGCGGACCACCGGCCGGCGCGCCGCGGCGACTTCATCGACGCGGCTGGTGCGGGTGGAGTGCGGGGCGGTCTTGACCAGGCCGGGATTCTCTTCGACCTCACGGGCGATCGAGATCAGCGCCTCGGCGAGATGGTCAAGCTCCGGCTTGCTCTCGGTTTCGGTCGGCTCGATCATGAGCGCGCCGTGGACGATCAGGGGGAAGCTGACGGTGTAAGGATGGAAACCGTAGTCGATAAGCCGCTTGGCGATGTCGCCGGTGCGGACGCCGAGCGCGGCCTGGCGGTCGTCGCTGAAAACGACTTCGTGCATGTTCGGCGATTTGTAGGGAAGGTCGAAATAAGCTTCCAGCTTCCGGCGCAAGTAGACGGCGTTGAGAACGGCGTCCATGGTGGCGTTCTTGAGGCCGTCGCCGCCGTGAGCGAGCGTGTACGCCAGGGCGCGGACCAGCACGCCGAAGTTGCCGTAAAACGCCCGGACGCGGCCAATGGAGTGCTTGCGCTTGTAATCCCAGGCCCACTTTTTCCCTGCGCGCTTCAGGCGGGGGACGGGCAGGAAAGGCTCCAGCGCCTTCTTCACGGCAACCGGCCCGCCGCCGGGTCCGCCGCCGCCATGGGGCGTGGAGAAAGTCTTGTGCAGGTTGAGGTGCATTACGTCGACGCCGAAATCCCCGGGGCGGGTGATGCCGACCAGCGCGTTCATGTTGGCGCCGTCCATGTAGACCAGCGCGCCTTTGGCATGAAGAATCTCGGCGGCTTTGGCGATCTCGTTTTCAAACACGCCCAGCGTGTTGGGATTGGTCACCATGATGGCGGCGACGTCTTTGTCGACGGCGCGGGCCAGGCCTTCCAGGTCAATGCCGCCTTCGGCGTTGGAGCGGATGTTCTCCACGGTGTAGCCGGCGATGGCGGCAGTGGCGGGATTGGTGCCGTGAGCTGAATCCGGGATGAGGATTTTCTTGCGCGGGTTGCCGCGCTTTTCCAGCAGCGCGCGGATAAGCAGGATTCCGGTGAGCTCGCCATGCGCGCCAGCGGCGGGCTGGAGCGTGATGGCGTCCATGCCAGTGATCTCGAGCAGCGCGCTTTCGAGGTGGGCCATCAGTGACATGGCGCCCTGTGACAGCGACTCGGGCTGGTAGGGATGTGCCCAGGCGAGGCCTTCGGTGCGGGCGACCAACTCGTTCACGCGCGGGTTGTACTTCATGGTGCAGGAGCCGAGCGGGTAGATTCCGAGATCGATGGCGTAGTTCCAGGTGGACAGGCGCGTGAAGTGGCGGATGATTTCGACTTCGCTCACTTCAGGGAAGCCGTCGATTTCGCTGCGGACATTGGCGGCGCCGAGCGCGGCTTCAGGGTCTACCGCGGGTACGTCGAGATCGGGAAGCTGATAGCCCTTTTTGCCGGGCGAGCTGAGCTCGAACAACAGAGACTCGTTGCGGGTGATGTGGGAGCGAACTTGTCCGGGCATTTTAGTACTGGCCTCCGGCGGTGACGGGAACTGGGGAGGCTTGATAAGCGCCGGCGAGGTGGTCCATCTGCTCGCGGCGGGACATCTCGGTGGCGCAGAGGAGGACCGAGCCTTCGAGTTCGGGATAGAAGCGGCCGAGCGGAAGCCCGCCGATGATTTTCTTCTTCAGCAGAGCTTTGTTTATAGCGTCGGCCGACTGGCCGTTAGTAGAAGCCACGAACTCGTTGAAGAACGGGCCGGAGAAGCGCGGCGCAAGTTTGCCGGCCAGGTAGTGGGCCTTGGCCAGGTTCTGTGCGGCCAGCTCGCGCAAGCCTGCTTTGCCGTAGACGCTCATGAAGACAGTGGCCATGAGCGCGACCAGCGCCTGGTTAGTGCAGATGTTGGAGGTAGCCTTCTCGCGGCGGATATGCTGCTCGCGGGTGGCCAGCGTGAGGCAGAAGGCGCGGTTGCCGTGCGTGTCCTTGCTTTCGCCGACCAGCCGTCCGGGCATCTGGCGGATGAATTTCTCCTTGGCCGCGATGATCCCGCAGAAGGGGCCGCCGTAGCTGGGCGTGATGGCGAAGGACTGCAGCTCGCCGGCTACGATGTCGGCGTCGGACGGGGGCTCCAGCAATCCAAGCGAAACCGCCTCGGTGAACATATAGACGAGAAGCGCGCCCTTCGAATGCGCCAGCGCGGCGGCGGCTTTGGCGTTCTCGACGACGCCGAAGAAATTTGGGGACTGGATGATGACGGCCGCGGTCTGGCTGTCCAGCTTGCGGTCCAGGTCTTCGAGGTCGACTTCGCCGGTGGCGGCATCGTAGCCGAACTCTTCGACGGGCATGCCCTGGTTCTTCGCGTAGGTGAGCAACACCTCGCGGTATTCGGGATGCACCGACCGGGCGATCAGCACGCGCGGACGCCCGGTGGCGCGCACGGCCATCATGGCCGCTTCCGGAGTGGCGGTGGAGCCGTCGTACATGGATGCGTTGGCGACATCCATGCCGGTGAGCTGGCAGATCATGGTCTGGAATTCGAAGATCGTAGTCAGGGTGCCTTGGGCGATCTCAGCCTGATAAGGAGTGTAAGACGTCAGGAATTCACCGCGCGAGACCACGGTGTCGACCATGACGGGGCGATAGTGCGCGTACACGCCGGCCCCCAGGAAGGACGTGTAGCCTTGAGCCGTTTCCGCGCCGCGGGCGCGGAAGTAGTCGACGATCGAATATTCGGAGATGCCCGGCGGAAGATCGAGCGAGCGATTCAACCGGACCGACTCCGGGAGATGCGAAAAAAGTTCTTCGGGGGAACTGACGCCGCAGGCTTCCAGCATCTGCCGGCGCTCGGACTGGGACTTGGGGAGATAGCGCAATTAACTTTCGGCTCCTACATAACTTTGATAGTCGGCGGCTGTCATGAGCTCCTTTATTTCGCCGGGGGCGCTGAGGCGGATCTTTACGAGCCAGGCCGCGCCGTGCGGATCGGCGTTCAGCTTTTCCGGCGCGTCGGCGAGCAAGGTGTTGATCTCGGTGACCTCCCCGGAAACGGGGGCGTAGATGTCGCTGACGGCTTTCACCGACTCGACCGAGCCAAGCGATTTGCCCCTCTCTACTACGGTTCCGGGCTTGGGTAGGTCGACATAGACGATGTCGCCGAGTTCCTTTTGCGCGTGGTCGGTGATGCCGACCGTGCCGGAGTCGCCTTCGGCTTGGACCCACTCGTGCTCTTTGGTGTAGCGGAAGTCTTCCGGATAGGTGCTCATTTCGCTCTCTTATAGAAAGGAGCCGGGACGGTCTCGGCGTCCACGGGCTGATTGCGGATCATGATCTGAATGGCCCGTCCGGGAACGGCGTGCTCGACGGGGAGGTAACAGAGTCCGATATTCTTGCAGAGAGTGGGGGAGGGCCCGCCGCTGGTCACCCAACCGGCCAGCGTGCCGTCCAGGGCCACTTCGTAGCCGTCGCGCCCGATGCCGCGCCCGCGCATTTCAAAGCCGGTCAGTTTGCGCGTGATACCAGCGGCTTTTTGCTTTTCCAGCGCGGCGCGCCCGGCGAAATCGCCTTTGTCCATTTTGACGATCCAGCCGAGGTCGGCCTCCCAGGGAGTGATCGTGGCGTCGATCTCGTGGCCGTAAAGCGCCATCCTGGATTCCAGGCGAAGCGTGTTGCGCGCACCCAGGCCGCAGGGCTTGATGCCGAAAGCCCCTCCCGCCGCCAGGATTTCGTTCCACAATCGCGGCGCCTCTTCGGGGGCGACGTAGAGTTCGAAGCCGTCCTCGCCAGTGTAGCCCGTGCGGGCGATACGAGCCGGAGCCCCGGAGACTTCGCCGTCCGCGAACCAATAATATTTGATGGGCGCGAGCGGCGTGGCGGTGAGTTTCTGCAACGTGGCGAGCGCGCAGGGGCCCTGGACGGCAATTTGAGCGTATTTGGGCGACGCGAACTCGACCTCGCACTGGAAGCGGTTCAGCCCGCGGATGTGCTCGAAGTCCTTCTCCTGATTGGAGGCGTTGACGCAGAGGAAGTAGCTGTCGTCGGAGACTTTGTGCACCAGGATGTCGTCGACGAAGCCGCCGTGTTCGTAGAGCAGCCCGGAGTAGTGCGCCTGGCCGGGCCTGAGTCGCGCGGCGTCGTTGGTGCCGGCGTAATTGACCAGCTTCAGAGCTTCCGGACCGCGGATTTCGATCTCGCCCATGTGGCTGACGTCGAACAACCCGGCGGCTTTGCGAACCGCGTGGTGCTCTTCGAGGACGCCCGAATACTGGACGGGCATGTCCCAGCCGCCGAAATCGACCATTCGGGCGCCCATCGAGCGGTGCACGGCATTGAGGGGAGTCGCCTTCAGGGGAGACGTGGACATCCGAAACAGCCAATCTAGCAGGCGGCGGAGAGGGGTGTCAAACTTTGAGGGCTATAATACGGACATGTCCGAGCGGCAGACTCTGGTGTCGGTTGAAGAGTACTTGAACACAAGCTTCGACGGCCCGGACCGGGAGTATGTAGACGGAAACATTATCGAGCGGAACACGGGCGAGAAAGACCATAGCCGGCCGCAGCGTCGTCTGATCGCCTTCTTTAGCGTGCATGAGTCCGACCTGAGAACCTACTGCTTTCCAGAACAGCGGGTTCAAGTGAAGGCGACACGTTTTCGTGTGCCCGATATTTGTGTCTACGTTGGTTCCGAACCCGACGAGCAGGTGTTTCGCACTCCGCCGTTCCTATGTATTGAGATCCTTTCCAGGGATGACAGCGCCAGCGATCTACAAGAGAAGATTGACGATTATCTCAGCTTCGGAGTGCCCTTCGTTTGGTTCGTTGATCCTCGCCGACGTACCGGGACCACCTACTCGAAAGAAGCCATGCGCGCCGGCTTGGTCACGGAGAATCCAGCCATTACGATTCCCATTGAGGACTTGCTTCAGTAAATGGGTTGGTACAACACAGGCATGCCCGAGCAACAGACGCTGGTGCCGGTTGAAGAGAGAACTCCCGAAGAGTGTCCCGACGAGTCGGGACGTGTGAGGCTGAGAGCCTTCTGGCAAGTCTACATTTACTGACTTGGTCTTGCCCGGAAGAGCAGACTGAGAGCCTGCTCCAAGTCGTTAGAAGCCGTTAGTCTTATGGCTGACCAGCGAGAGGAACTCGTCGCGGGTAGTTTTGCGAGTGCGAAAAGCTCCAAGCATGGCGCTCGAGATGGCTCCGGAGTGCTGCTTTTCCACGCCGCGCATCATCATGCAGAAGTGGCGGGCTTCGCAAACCACGCCGACGCCCTGGGGCTCCAGCACTTCCATCAACGTCTGGGCGATCTGCTGGGTCATGCGCTCCTGGATCTGGAGACGGCGGGCGAAGACGTCCACCAGACGGGGGATCTTGCTTAATCCGATCACCTTCTTCTTGGGCAGGTAGGCCACGTGGACCTTGCCGTAGAAGGGCAGCATGTGGTGCTCGCAGAGACTGAAGAATTCGATGTCTTTGACGATCACCATTTCGTCGTACTTCACGGCGTAGACGGCGTCGTTCACGATCTTCCGTACGTCGGCTTTGTATCCGCTGGTCAGGAAGCGCATGGCCTCATCCACGCGCCGCGGTGTCCGCTGTAGTCCGTCGCGGTTGGGATCCTCGCCCAGGTGCAGCAGTATCTGCCTGACCAGGGGCTCGATCTTGTGCTCCTCGGGAGACGGCAACACCTTCACTTCGGCCTTACGCATATTTAGAACTCTCATACACTTCAAAGATGTTCCGATCGGTCTCAGCGATGCGGATCTTTTCGAGCCGGGGCCATCCGGCGGGAAAGGCTTGCGGCCAGGCGGCCCGCAGGCGGCGCAGAATCTCCAGCGCCAGGTTCTCGGTGGTCGGGACCACTTCGCGGAAGGCGTCGACGTCGGCGTTGAGGTTGCGGTGGTCGAACGGCTGGATGGCCTGCTCGTGTACCACTCCATCCAGCGCCGGCAGGCCGGCGGCAAGCCCGGTTCGAGCATCCACCGGGCCCCGTACGCTCACCTCCAGCACGTAGTTATGCCCGTGCCCGTAAGGGTTGTCGCATTTTCCGAAGACACGGCGGTTCTCGGCGTCGGA
>JACXTT010006554.1_pt1 | contig 16590 bp, 11 predicted proteins | sample 9270951 | NCBI WGS metagenome assembly JACXTT01 (sample SAMN15532306, study PRJNA645909) | rock metagenome | isolation source: weathered quartz diorite | place: Puerto Rico | collected 2017-06-21 | reverse complement strand
CAAACGCAAATATCCCCGCCAGTAAGATCGCTTTTGCGCGTCGCATTCGTTTCTCCCATGTCGAAACCCGAAAGTCTATCATGCCAGTGTGTCTGGAAGACTCTACGTCGAGGCCTCGGCTCCCGCCCGCGACGCAGTGCCGCTTATGCTAGAATCCCTCCCAACATGCAAATCGTAGAAAAAGGGCAAATCATGTCCGCGGCCGAAATCGACCGCACTCTGCAACGTGTTGCCCACGAAATTGTCGAAAAAAGCGGCGGCACAAAGCATTTGGCGCTCATCGGCATCCGCCGGCGCGGCGTTCCTCTGGCCCAGCGGATAGCGCAAGCGATGCGCGGCATCGACGGCGTCGAAGTTCCGGTCGGCATCCTGGACATTACGCTCTACCGCGACGACCTCTCCAAAGTCGCGCCGCAAGCCGTACTGCAGTCTTCCGACATAAAATTTGAAGTGGACGGGATGGATCTCGTCCTGGTGGACGACGTCCTTTACACGGGCCGCACCATTCGCGCAGCAATGAACGGACTTTTCGATCTAGGCCGGCCTAAGCGGGTCTCGCTCTGCGTGCTGATCGACCGCGGCCATCGCGAAATGCCCATCGAGGCGCAATTCGTCGGCCGCACCGTGCAAACCAGCGACACGGAGATTGTGGAAGTTCGGCTCCGCGAAATTGACAATGAAGAGCGTGTCATGCTCGTTGACCGCAAGGAGTAGAACGGATTCTCAAATGAGGTTTCCGCTGGACGAAATGTGACGCCCCGTTTTCGCGATCTCTTGGCTCTCGAACCGCTCAACGCGGACGAACTTACTTTTCTTCTCGATCAGAGCAAACCATTTCAGGAAATCCAGCGCCATCCGCTCAAAAAGCTTGCCACGCTCCGAGGGAAGACCGTTGCCTTGGCATTTTTTGAAAATTCCACACGCACGCGCATCAGCTTCGGCACAGCCGCGTCGCGGCTCGGCGCCGACACCATGAATTTACAGGCGGAAGCTTCCAGCCTAAAAAAAGGCGAAACGCTCCTGGACACGGCTTTCAACTTGAACGCGATGAAGCCTGATTGCCTGGTCATGCGCCATTCCGCTTCCGGTGCACCGAATTACGTCGCGCGCTACTTGGATATTCCCGTGGTGAACGCCGGCGATGGAACGCACGAACATCCTTCGCAGGGCTTGCTCGACGCTTTAACCATTCGCGATCGCAAAGGAACCATCAACAATCTGAACGTCACAATCCTGGGTGACCTTCAGCATAGCCGCGTTTCACGCTCCAACATTCATTTGCTCGGAAAATTCGGCTGCCGCTTCACGTTGTGCGGGCCTTCGATGTGGGTTCCACGTGAGTTGGAGAAAATCGCTCCCGGCACATCCATTCGCTGCGTTTATCGCACCGAGGAGGCGCTGGAAAGCGCGGACGTCATCATCATGCTTCGTGTGCAAACTGAACGTCTTTACGAACCTTCGATTTCACCCAATGATTACATCCTCGGGTATCAGCTGAATGCGCAGCGATTGCGCCTGGCGAAGCCCGACGCAATTGTTCTGCATCCCGGTCCGATGAACCGCGGCATCGAAATTACTCCGGACGTGGCCGACGGCCCGCAATCCTGTGTTCTCGAACAAGTCACAAACGGCGTCGCCGTTCGAATGGCGATTCTGTATTTGCTAATCGCCGGGGCTACCGAGGATGAGACGCATCCGGCCCTGCAACCATCCGTTATGCACAATCGCCGCGCAACTGACAAAGCTTCTGCAAAGAAGGACTCCTAGCATGCTCTTGATTCGAAACGGCCGCGTTCTCGATCCGGCCTCAAAAACCGACGCGGCAATGGACGTATTGCTCGATAGCGAAGTCATCAAAGATGTCGCCAGTCCCGGAAAATTCTCCTCGCTAAAAGATGTGCAAGTCTTCGACGCCTCCGGTCTAATCGTTGCTCCCGGTTTCATCGACCTTCATACCCATTTGCGCGAACCGGGACAGGAATCCTCGGAGACAATCGAGACGGGCACAAAATCGGCGGCGCGCGGCGGCTTCACGGCAGTCTGTTGCATGCCAAATACAAAGCCGGTTCACGACAACGCCTCTATCACGCGCTTCATCGTGGACAAAGCACGATCCGTAGGCTCGACCCGCGTCTGGCCAATCGGCGCGGCGAGCATGGAAAGCAAGGGTGAAGCCATTGCGGAAATTGCCGCGATGAAAGAAGCGGGAATTGTCGCGGTAAGCGACGACGGAAAACCCATCGCCACTGCAAAACTCGCTCGTCAGGTCATGGACTATTGCGCATCGCTCGATTTGCCCGTAATCGAACATTCCGAAGATGTTTCGCTCGCTGCTGGAGCGGTCATGCGCGAAGGAGTTACTTCCACGCGCCTCGGTTTACGAGGCATGCCCGCTGCGGCGGAATCCGTTTGCGTGGCGCGCGACGTGCAAGTTGCTGAACTCACCGGTGGCCGTCTCCACGTTGCGCATCTTTCTGCAAAAGCGTCGCTCGATCAGGTGCGCTGGGCAAAATCGCGCGGCTTGCGCGTAACCTGCGAGGTTACGCCTCACCATTTCACGTTGATAGATGAAGACGTTCAGTATGATTCGCGTTTCAAGATGAATCCGCCGCTCGCTTCGCGCGAAGATCGCGAGGCGCTCATCGCGGGCTTAGCGGACGGCGCAGTGGATGTGATCGCCACGGACCACGCTCCGCACGAGTCGGCGCTTAAGGACGTGGAATTCGACCGCGCGCCGTTCGGAATTCTCGGTTTCGAAACCGCAATCGCATTAACTTTGGAACAGCTCGTTCATGCAGGCAAAATTTCCCTCACACGCATGGTCGAGCTTTTTACAACTGGCCCCGCCCGTGTCCTAGGTATGGAACGAAAACTAGCAGTAGACCAACCAGCGGACCTCACACTCTTCTCAACAACTCACGAGTGGAAGTACAACGTCAACGAATCCCCGAGCAAGTCTCGCAACTCACCTTTTGATGGCCGCGCGTTCAAAGGCGCACCCATGGCCACCATCGTCGCTGGCAAAATCGTCTTTCAGCGATAAATCCCAGAGGAATCGCAAAGTATGTCTAGTGCGCGGCAGGTTCCGCAGCGGGATGCATGCCATGATTCGGCAATTCGTGAGTTCCGCGAGCCAAAGGTTCGATTTTCAAGCGATAGAAATGGTCGAGTGGGATTCTGCCTTTTCCGACCGCGTATGCTTTTTCGATCGCTTTCGTAACGTAAGCCTTCGCTAGCGTGGCCGCTTCCACCAAACTTCGCCCAGCCGAAAGCTGCGCAGCAATCGCCGACGCAAATGTGCACCCGGTGCCGTGCGTGTTTTCGCTTTTTACTTTGTCGCCGCCGAGCTGCACCATCTCGTTTCCATCAAAGAGCACGTCAATGGCCCGCTCCATGTGTCCGCCCTTGACGATCACGGCTTTCGCGCCCATTTCCACGATTTTTCGCGCAGCCGCCTCCATCGCCGCCACATCTTTTATTTCGAGGCCGCTCAAAACCTCTGCTTCCGGCACGTTTGGCGTAATCACACTCGCTCGCTTCAATAATTCCGTCGCCACATATTTCACGCCGCCCGCATCCAGCAGCTCAGTTCCGGAGGAAGATTTCATCACCGGGTCGTGCACGATATGCACAAACTTGTGTGCATCCAAAAATTCGCCGATGACCACCGCATTCCCGCGATTTCCGAGCATTCCGATCTTGACGGCAGCAATTTCGCAATCCTTCGCCAGCACATCGAGCTGTCCGCGCAACTCGGCGCTCGGCGTGTTATGCACCGATTCCACTCCCTGGGTGTTCTGCACGGTCATGGAAGTGATCGCCGCCACGCCATAGCAGCCGTGCGCCGCAAATGTCTTCAAATCCGCCACTGTGCCTGCGCCGCAGCTCGGATCGAATCCGGCAATCGTCAGCAAAATTGGCGGCGCCGCATGTCCGTTCGTGGTCATCGTTCCGTTTCTTGCCTCGTCCCGCGAAGAAAATTGCCGGTCACGCTCCCCGCTTGACGGAGAAACGCACCGGCATCTGTGAATGTACGCGCACGTTATGCCGCGCGCAAGAAAAATTTTCTGCTTTAGGCATGGGAAGGAGGGAACGGAAATCTTGCAAAAGATCGGATTTAAGATGCGGGGAAATCAAAAATCTCCTTCGAAAGCATGAAACCGTCTCTCAAGTTCCCATTGTTGTCGTGCCTTTTCATTCGTTTTCAGAAATTCAGCGCACGATTTTGTTGGCTTATCACTACCGAGCGCGTCTTTAGCGCACTCGCTCACCACACGCGTGAAGTTGTCTCGCTTCTCCCACAAACTGTTTCCGGGCAAAAATGCGTGCTCGAGCCCAGTTCGCACCATTTTCTTCAAATCCGCATACTTGAACCCGTACGTTTCGACCGCGCGCACGTATTCATTCGTCAGATCGATGCGCGAAACTCCTTCGTCGTCCGTCGAAAGGGCTACCGGCACGGCAAATTGCCGGTACAGCGGCAGCGGATGATGGTTTCCGGCCATGCCAAGAATCATCTCGTTGCTCGTCAGGTTGATTTCCACCATGATGTGCTTCGCCGCCATCTCTTTCAGCAGTTCATGCGGCCTGTCTTCGAACATTGCGTCCACACCGTGGCCGATCCTCTCGGCCCCTGCTTCCACGGCAAGTCGAATGTGACAGCACAATCCATCCGGTGGCACCATTCCGTATCCTAGTTCACCCGCGTGCAGCGTAATGTGCACGTTCGGATAAACGCCATGAAGAAATTTTACCATTTGCATCTGCAACGAGTAATCGCGCATAGAAATGTAGCCGTCTTCCGGCATCACAAAATTGATTCCCACGATCCGCTCCGGATCAGCGCTGGCCGCCTCGAATCCAAGCAGCGTTTGCGCGAAGACAATCTCCTTGGGAAATCCGCGCAGCACTTGATAAATGAACCGCACGTCCACTTTGCAAGCTTCCACCGGATTCGCTTCGCCGCAATGTTCTATTTCGCGTCTCTTTTTTTCGATTCCGTCCAAATATTCAGTGGCGATTTTTACGTTTTCCTTCAAATCGCGAGCCAGCAACGTTTCCCGCAACTCTTTGAAGTCTTCTTTCCAGCCAATCTCGCTCGCTGCCTTCGCCGCCAAAGAAAAATCCGGTGTCTCCATCAACTCCAGGTACTGTTCGTTTTGTGCCGCGGCGCGCGAGGCAACTTCATCCACCCATTCGGCTTTGTGCGACGGATTCGTCCCGCCGAATTTGCCAAACGTATCAAAAAAGTGGTCGTGCGCGGAAACGCCCGCGTACGGCACAAAGCTTCGCATTGAAAACGCGTTAATCAACTGGTCGTAAAGCGCCTGGCTTTTGTAGGCATTGCTAGCTGGGACGATTGTTTTGTCCCCATCGCCGCCAGTGCATTTTGTGAACGCCAGTTGCTTCACATCCACACACAGTCCGTCCTCCGCTCCATCACGAATAAAGGTTTCCGCGTAAACTCCCCCGCTCAAGTGATAGTGCAAATCGGCGCCTTTTGGCATTTTCTTTAGGAATTGCCGCAACTGCAGCGGATTTGTGCGCGCGGCCGCCAGTTGCAGTTCGCCTTTGCTCTCCGCGCTTTGGAGTGTAGGGGAGGTTCCCTTTCTCACTTGTACTTGCGCGCTTACACTGCACGCTCCGAACGAAGCCCAGACCAAAACGAGCAGAATTGCGCCAATCCGGCACACAACTTTTTCAAGTTTCATTTAGTTGGACCTCAGAGACTGTGTGAAGAAAAATCTTTGGACTCAGGGAAACAGTCCGCGCACGAGCGTTGCTTCGGCAACACGCCCCACGGCGAGGATCATTGCTCCCGCGCGCGGCGGAACGTGGTGCTTCCTCATCGCTTCCACCATCTCGTGGAAGGCTCGCACCATAATCATCTGCAGACGACGGTTCACTTCATCGGAATCCCACAGAAGCCCTTCTTGGTTTTGCACCCATTCGAAGTAGCTGACGGTCACACCGCCGGAGTTAGCAAGAATATCCGGCAGCACCGTAATTCCGCGCCGCGCCAGGATTTCATCCGCATGTGGCGTCGTCGGCCCGTTCGCTGCTTCCGCAACGATCCTCGCCTTGATCGCTTCCGCGTTGTTCAGCGTAATCACGTTTTCGAGCGCCGCGGGCACAAGGATGTCGCACTTCATGGTCAGCAAATCGTCGTTCGAAATGCGTGACGCTCCCGGCATGCCCACGACTGTTCCGGAGCGCTCCTTATATCGCATCGCCTTGATGGGATCGATTCCGCGTGAATTCGTAACGCCGCCGCGCGTATCGCTCAGTGCCACAATCTTTGCTTTTTTCTCGGCCAGCAATCGCGCCGCCGTCGCTCCCGCATTTCCAAATCCCTGAATCGCTACGGTCGCGCCGCGCAGTGGAATTTTCTTCAGCTTGCACGCTTCTTCCACCACAAACACCAGGCCACGCGCCGTCGCTTCCGCGCGTCCCAGCGATCCGCCAATCGAAATCGGCTTCCCAGTCACGACTCCCGGCACGGTGTGCCCCACCATCATGGAATACGTATCCATGATCCACGCCATTGTTTGCGCATCCGTGTATACGTCCGGCGCGGGAATATCCTGGTCCGGCCCGATCAAGGGGAGAATCTCGCTCGCGAACCGTCGCGTCATTCGCTCTAGTTCGCTCTTGGACATGCGCTTTGGGTCGCAAACGATGCCGCCCTTGGCGCCGCCGAACGGAACATTCACAACGGCCGTCTTCCACGTCATCCACGCCGCCAGCGCTTTTACTTCATCCAGTGTCACGTTCGGATGGAAGCGAATGCCGCCTTTTCCGGGTCCACGCGACACATTGTGTTGCACGCGATATCCTGTCAACACGCGTACTTGCCCGTTGTCCATTTTCGTCGGCAGCGAAACTTCCAGCACGCGCTTTGGCGTACGCAGCACTTGCCTCAGTCCCGGGTCCAGTTTCAAAAATTCCGCCGCCATATCGAACTGGATTTGCGCGATGCGAAAGGGATTCAAGTCCTCGCGCGGCGCTATCCGCGGCACCAGGGGAGGAGTTGTGGGCTTTACGACCGTGGCCATCGGCTTCGGTCCTTTCCGCTGATCAAATTAAGTTCATTTCGTGTTTCGGGCCCAATTGCAAATCCCCTTCGAATCATACTCAGCCGTTTGCGGCTAGCTTCTGCGTCTCTCGCAGGTACCGGTCTCTACATTCAGCCGAGCAAAAATGCAGCAGTTCGTTTCCAGCCCGCGCTGAAACCGCCAGCTCCTCAGCCACGTGCATACCGCAAACCGGGTCGCGAACCAGTTTCTTGGCACTTGGAGCCTCAGGCATTGGGCTTTGTCTCGTCGAGTTTTGCCCGCGCGATGTTGGACTGAACAGCCGCCTCAAGAGCGAAATGCTCCACGACAACACCACCAACCAGAACAAAAACCGTAAGATACGAGCCAGAATCTCCATGGGTTCTCTTAACCGCCAAAGGCAAGTCCCCCTGCATTGGCGCTGAGCCGAGTGTATGCAACGGTAAAAGGGTGCGTCAAACGAAAATGTGTGATTTCAATAGTTTGCGGGGCAGTCAAGCCTATGCCCTTCAGGCTTATAGGGCAGGCATTTTCGCGTAAAATACTGTAAATAAATGGTTTAAAGGGAAAACCGCGCATAGGAGCGCGTAGGGGACTCAAGACGCTCTAAACTGCCGGAATCCGCTCAATTCCCATATAAGGCCGCAGAACTTCTGGGATGACCACCGAACCATCAGCCTGCTGGTAATTCTCCACGACGGCAATCCATGTTCGACCCACGGCTAACCCCGAGCCGTTTAGCGTGTGCACAAATTCGCTCTTCCCGCCGCTCTTTTGCTTGAAACGGATCCCCGCGCGCCTCGCCTGAAACGCTTCGCAATTGGAGCAGGATGAAATCTCCATGAACTCGTTTGAAGAAGGAAGCCAGACCTCGATGTCGTAGGTCTTCGAGGAGGCAAATCCCATATCGCCACTGCATAACAACGCCACTTTGTAATGCAAGCCGAGCCTTTGCAAAATCGTTTCCGCATTTCTCACGAGCGATTCCAGCTCGTCGTAACTTTTTCCTGGATGGGTGAATTTGAATAGTTCTACCTTCTGAAACTGGTGTTGCCGTTTGATTCCTCGCGTGTCTTTTCCCGCTGCCCCAGCCTCGGAACGGAAACATGCAGTCCAGGCAGTTACACGAATCGGCAGTTTTTCTTCTGCAATTGTTTCGTCGCGATAAAGGCTAGTGAGTTGAGTCTCCGACGTTGGTGCAAGCCAGAAATCGCTATTCTCGATTCGAAACATCTCGCCCGCGAACTTGGGCAGCTTGCCATCCGCCGTGAGCGAAGCGGAATTCACCAAAAACGGCGGCAGAATCTCCGTGTATCCATGCTCGCGTGTGTGAACATCCAGAAAGAAATTCGCGATGGCTCGTTCCAGCCTCGCTCCCCAGCCTTTGTATACCGCAAATCGCGAACCAGTTATCTTTATCGCGCTTTCGAAATCCAGAATTCCTGTCTTCTCTCCTATTTCCCAATGCGGTCTCGGTGCGAAATCGAACTTCGGCGCCGTACCCCATCGCCTCACTTCCACATTGTCCGCTGGACCCGTCCCCGTCGGCACGGATGAATGAGGAATATTTGGTATCGTCAGCAGCATCTCCCTTTGCCTAGCGTCCAGCTCCGCCACTTTTTCATCGGCCTGCTTAATCAGTTCCGAGAGCTGTTTCATTTCCGCGATAATTGCGTCCGCGTTTTGCTTCTCCTTCTTCAGCCGCGCGATTTCATCGCTGGCTTTGTTTCTTTGCGCCTTGCGCTGCTCGTTCGCGGTGATAAACTCGCGCCTTTCTTTGTCCAGAGCTCGGAAGGCATCGAGATCAAGAGTGATTCCCCGCCGCTTCGCCATGTCGGCGAATACATCCAAATTCTCCCGAAAGTAACTCAAGTCATGCATAGTCCTAAGAGGATAGCCTACCGGCCGTTGAAGCGAAAATGTTCGTCCTGCTTTCTCCCTGTCCCTGCGGCCAAGTAACCGTTTCGAGGAGTACTCCTCCTTCCCCTCTCGAACCGTTCCCTTCAGAGTGGCCTACTCATTACGAGGGTACGGCCGGTTCTCGGCTAAAGGAGTCCACATCACATGAAGAAAACAGGTTTCGCGGTACTGATCCTCGCGGCTGGCGCTTCGTTCCTGCTCGCGACGCAAGCGAGTGCACAGGGCCCGGCGGGTGCGGGCGCAACGCAGGCCGCCGCCAGGAGTTCGAGCGACTCGGGCTCAGGCAGTTCTCACTCGTTGAACCCCATCAAATGGATTAAGAAAGACAAATCTGCCCCCAAATCTACTTCCGACAGCGATAAAAAGAATATGCTCCTCACCGAGCGGTTGCATCAAAACGGCGTCCTTGCAGGCGGAACTGACATCTCCTCCGCTTGTTCCACATTCAAGAATCTCAGCGATTGCGTTGCAGCCCTTCACGCTAGCCACAACGTTGGGCTCGATTTCAATTGCGTCCGAGCCGATGTAACGGGCGTGCAGACCAGTACCGACGTTTCCGGCTGCAAAGGCCCGGTCGGCGATAAGGCTGTCAGCCTGCGGGAAGCGCTCAAGCGCCTCAAGCCTGAAGTAGACGCAAAATCCGCGGCGAACACAGCCGAGAAGCAGGCCAAGGAAGACCTGAAAGAAGTCGGAGCCTAAAGTAACCGCCCGCCAAAAGCTAAAAGGGCGGCCGGGAATTTCTTCCTGGCCGCCCTTTTTTGTGCGCTGTAAACTCGCTGCTATGTGAGAGACCAGCCGACCAACGTCAAACTAAACACCAGGGCAAGAATTCCCAGACCGACCATGCTAAGCGCTCTCCCGCGGCCAAGCAGCATGTCCCGCGTCTCTGAATTCGCGCAAAGCAGCGCGCAGGCTACTAGGATCGCTCCCCAGGAAACTAGGGCCGGCAATCCCGGGTGGTTTGCGAAGGCCGACATCACCTTTTCCGACGGCTGACCCGCGGGTATCCACCACGGCAAAATCGGCGCGAATCCAGCTGCCAGGACGAACGTCAGCATCTTTCTGCTGACCCATCCCTTTAGCTTCGGCACGGGGTTTGCCTTTTTTACCTTCTGCCATACAAGAATATCCCAGACAAGCAACGCTATCGCTATGGGCGCCCACCCATAGAGGGAGACATTCCGGTCTGTCCACTCCCACGCCGAAAAAAACCGGTAGCCGGGATGGCTTGCTGCCATGCGCGGCAGCAGAAACCACGCCACAAGCGAGTTGATCGCCAGCGCAAGCAAAAGCAGCAACAGCCCCGTCAGTTGTACCCAGTGGTACGTCGGGCTTACGCCGCAGCGCGTGCAAACCGGCTTCTGCGGCATGATTTGCAATCCGCAATGCTCGCAATACATCGGGCCCTCTCTTCTTTCCTTTCCCTGGAAAAAAGACACAACTCCCAATGCGCGAAGGGTACTCCGGCGCCATGCAAAAAACTACTGGTCAGAGGGCCAGTTGCGGGACAGTTACGGCGAGACCTGTGTCGCGTGTACGTTCGTCTTGCTTGATGTGAATTCAAAGCGTAGCAGCCAATCGCTCTCTACGCTGCGCCCGGCAACTTCCGGAGCGGAAAATTGCCAGTGTTTCGCGGCCTTGATGGCCTGCTCCGAAAAATACTGGCTGCTCGCTGGCGAATCGAGTTTCGCCGAATCAACAGTTCCTCCCGGGTTTACGTGGGCTCGTACCGATATTCGCACCGTGCCGTGAATCGTCCCGCGTGCCTTGTCGGAGACATTCGGCAGCACTTGGTCGAGCACTTCCCCGCGTTCCGGAGCCTCTGACTGTTTGTTTGCTGCTTTTAGAGGCGGCCCCGCCGGAGCGGCTGGTTGCGAAGTTTCAGTAAGTTTTGACTCGGAGGAGGAACTTTTCTTCGGCGTTGGTGTGGCAACTTTCGAAGACGCGGCCGCCTTTGGTGCCGATGGCTTTTCTGCGGAGGTCGAATTTGTCGCTGCTTCAGCCGGCGCTGCGTCCGACTTCTGGCGAAGCAGCTTCGGCAACGCAAACAACAAAATAACCACTACCACTGCAGCCATGACCGGAAGCACATAGGACGGAAGCAAATAGGATTTCTTCTTATCCGCACTTGACTGAACCGGTCTCGCCTCCGGAATCGGAGGGCGCCGCTCGGAAACCGTTGGCGGTGAAACCTTCGAAACCGGCACAGCAACCGGAGCAATCCTTGCAGGTTCTTTCTTGGCGGGTTCTTTTGCCGCTTCAACAGACGGCGGCGCACTCGCTGGATTCAGCTTTGCTCGAATCTCCACAACGTTGATTCTCTGCGCCGCATCCCTTTTCAGCGACTCTCGTACGATTCCCGCAAACGGTTCCGGCAGGTTCGCTGGTATCTGCAGTTTGCCATCTTCGCCAACGAAAGGCGGCTTTTGAGTCAGCGCCGCAACAACTGTCGCGCCCAGAGACCAGATATCTTCGGCCGGGCTGGCGGAACTTGAGCCCCACTCCGGCGGCGAAAAGCCCTCGGTCTTCATCGGAAAACCGATTCCCTCTCCCTTCGGTGTAATGGAATCACTCGAAAGCTTGATCTGGTCGCCCGTCGCCAAAATGTTTCCTGAGTGCAAGCGCGTATGCACCAGGTTTTGTTCGTGAAGAAACGTCAGCGTCTCAATCACGGGCTCCATCATCGCGCGCGTTTCTTCTGCGTTCAGTGCTCGCTGCGGCAGAATATCCGCCAAATCCTCGTCCGCATGCTCCATGACGACGTATAAGTACGGAGCGCCGGCGAGATCGCACTTCCCGTAGTCAACGATCTTCAGCAAATTGGGATGTGAAATCAGGGAAAGCGCCTTCCATCGCGCGAGCTGCCTCCCTATTACGATCCCCAGCGCCGGGATCAGCTTAATCGCGACTTTTTGTGATCGCGCATGAATAATCTCCGTCGCGAACACCGCGCTATGGTCCGTCCCGCCGAGATAGTTTCCAAGCAAATATCTTCCGGCGACACTCTGGCCGCTCCATTGACGATACTGTTCGGACATTTCCGCCTCCATCTCGCGCGGGATTACCGTGCGGGGAGCTGGGCTTTAATCTTTGCGGCTTTCCGGCTGGATGGTACCGCTGCAGAGACCGTCCCGCTCACATCTATCTGCGGGAAACAGTTCTCTGCCTGTATTGTGCTCCACCTTGCGCAAAGAACGGTAGCCGCATTGCGCCAAAAAGACAACGGCGCGAAGCCCCCGCCCCGCGCCGGTCAAAACGTCCAATCCTGCAGGAGCCTAGTTCCCTCCCGGCCCCATCAGGAACATCGGCTTGTTTTCGAACGTCGAATATTCCGGCCGCAGTCGCTCCGTGTTGTAGTGCTCCTTAATATTTACGACCTTCTTCGTCGCAGTCACAACGTCCAGCGGTAAATTGTCGTAGTGCCCGTTCTTGAGCACCACCAGCCGCCCGCTGATATTCTTCAGCAACAAGTCCAGCGCCAGGTTTCCGTACGCCATCGGCGCAATCGAATCAATCGCGTCTGGATCGCCGCATCGCACCAAATACCCCAGCTTTTGGGTGATCACCTCAATCTTTTTCCCTCCATTGAATTTCGCCGACAGCTCTTTCACTTTTTCTCCGACAATGTCGCCGATTCCGCCCAGCTTCTTGTGCCCGTACGCATCCGCCGCTTCTCCTTCGAAGACCATCTCCCCGCCCTCAAACATCGCGCCCTCGGAAACCAGCGCAATCGCGTATCGGCTTGGATTTTTCTTCCGGTCCTGCACCAGCAATTCCGTCAGCTTTTCAATGTCGAATTTGTATTCCGGAATCACGCAGCGGTTCGCAGCTCCTGCCATCGTCGGCAACATCGCCGTAAATCCCGCGTAACGTCCAAACACTTCTAGAATCATCAGCCGCTCGTGCGAACCCGCCGACGTTCGCAAACTGTTCACCAGCTGAATCGTTCGCGTCACGCAAGTGCTGAACCCGATGCAGTAATCCGTCCCAGGCACGTCGTTGTCCATTGTCTTCGGAATGCCGATGACCTTGAATCCTTCTTTATGCAACCGCACCCCGTAGCTCAGCGTGTCGTCTCCGCCGATCGGCACCAGCGTGTTAATCCCCAGCCACTCCAGGTTTTTCAAAACTTCCGGCGTCAGGTCGTTTTTCTCCGCATTGAACTTATCCTTCAAATGCGCGGGCACACCCGATTTGCTCACGCGTCCCGGATTGGTCCGCGAAGAATGAAGAAACGTTCCGCCTGTCCGCCCAGCGCGGTCCACAATCTCTTCCGTCAAATGTAGAAAATTCTCGGAATTGTCGTGCGCCTTGTCGCGCACCATTTCCACCAGGCCCGCCCAACCGTGCCGGATGCCGATCACCTCATACCCTTCATGCAGAGCGCGCAGCGTCACGCCGCGAATTGCCGGGTTCAGCCCGGGTACGTCGCCTCCTCCAGTGAGGATTCCGATGATTCCTTTTTTCGTTGCCATTTCTGGGTGCCCTTTGTGCCTGCCTGCTGCAGGCGGGGATTTAGAACCCTAAATTTTACACGCCCACGGGCCGAAACCGCCAGGGAACTGCCCGCGTCTCACAAGTTTTGGTTTTCAAACTTTGCGGCTTGAGCCCGTCGCCTGCCGCTTTCTTATTTTTGTGTAACATCCACACCTTTAAACTCACTACTCACTAGGAGGAATCCCCCAACATGAAGATCAGAATCCCGGCCATCTTCGTTGTTCTTCTTATCTTGGCTGGAGTTCCCAGCCAATCTCGCGCCTGGAATGACCGTGGTCACATGACCGTCGCTTACATCACTTACAAACAACTCAATCCCACCACTCGCGACCGCGTGGACGCTCTCTTGAAAGTAAATCCCAAATATTCCGAATGGGAAACCACCATCAATCAGCAGGTTCCCAACGCTTCGCAGGCCGACAAAAACCTCATGATTTTCATGATTGCAGCCACGTGGGCCGACCAGATCAAGCGCGACAAGACTTACACCTCCGACGGCAGCGACAAAGGTAATCGTCCTGACGGCAGCCCCGATCCCACGCGCAACACAGGCTACGACGACCTGCTCATGCATAAGTATTGGCATTTCATCGACACACCTTTTACAACCGATGGCACTCCCTTGCCGCCAATCCCCGTTCCCAACGCTCAGGATCGCATCGCACTCTTTCGTGGCGTCCTCGCTTCCAACAGCCCCGATGCTTTAAAGTCCTATGATCTCTCTTGGCTCTTGCACCTCGTCGGTGATATTCATCAGCCGCTTCATTGCTCTACGCGCGTAAGCGCCGCGGATCCACAAGGCGACGCGGGTGGTAACGCCGTAAAACTCTCCTGCAACAAATGCGAACTGCATTTTTTTTGGGATGATCTGCTCGGCACGAATAGCAATCTGAAAACAGTCCGGAACGCGGCAAAAAAACTTCCCAAACCTGATGCAACTCTGGCCGCAAAGTCCGATGAAAAAGACTGGATTGCAGAAAGCTTCCAGGCTGCTCAACAGAACGTTTATGTCTCACCCATTGCCGCCGGCGACGGGCCATTCACAATCACCAACGGTTACAAAAAAGCGTCCCTCAAATTGGCCAAAGAGCGCATCGCCCTCGCCGGCGCGCGCCTTGCCAACCTCTTGAACAATGAATTGAAATAAAACCTAAATCGGCCGGCGAATCCCCAGCTTGCGCATGCGCGCTTGCAGCGTTGTCCTCTTGATTCCAAGCAGCGTCGCTGCTCCACGCGGTCCGGCAACACGCCAGTGCGTCTGCCGTAGCGCCCGCAGAATATGCTGTCGTTCCGCTTCTTCCAGCGTCGTCAGCTGCGTTGAAGTCGCGGCCGTCGTATCAGTGGGGCCCACGGCGGCGTTTTCTGCTCCGCCTACGGACTGATTGGCCTTCAATTCCGCCAAAGGAATCCTTAAATCTTTTCCGGGTGACAACAGCACCGCGCGCTCCAGCAAATTTTCCAGCTCGCGGACATTTCCCGGCCAAGCGTAATTCGTCAGCGCATCCATCGCATCCGCGGGAACATACAGCACTGTTTTGTTAAACCTCTGGCTGAATTTCTGCACGAAATACCGCACTAGCAGTGGAATGTCTTCGCGCCGTTCACGCAAAGCGGGTATCTGAATCGGAAAAACATTTAGCCGGTAAAACAGATCGCTTCGAAACGACTTTTCCGCGACCAGCCTGCCCAAATCCGCATTCGTCGCAGCCACCACACGGACGTCCACGCGCTGCGTCCGGTTGCTCCCCAAGCGTTCAAACTCCTGCTCCTGCAGCACGCGCAACAATTTCGGCTGCAATTCCAGCGGAATGTCCCCCACTTCGTCCAGAAAAATCGAGCCTTTGTCCGCCAGTTCGAATCGCCCCACTTTTTGGCTGATCGCTCCCGTGAATGCCCCTCGCTCGTGCCCAAACAGTTCCGATTCCAGCAAACCCGCCGGAATCGCCGCGCAATTCACCTTCACAAAGGTGCGGTCCTGCCGCGGACTTAAGTTGTGAATCGCTCTTGCAAACAGCTCTTTCCCTGTTCCCGTCTCTCCGTGCAACAGCACCGTCGTATTTGCCGGTGCCGCAAGTTCCACCTGTCCCAATGCTTTCCGCAGCGCAGGACTCTCTCCAATGATTTCCTCAAAATTGAATTCGCTTCGAATTTCCTCTTCCAGATAGAGCTTTTCGACCGCCAGCTTGTCCTTCAACGCGTCGATTTCCTTAAACGCCAGCGCATTCTTCACGGCAATCGCAACTTGAGCCCCCACTTGGCCGAGCAATTCCACGTCTTGCTCCGTGAACGCTTCAACTCGTTTGCTCGCAAGATTCAACGACCCAAACGCTTCCCCCTTGCTGATCAACGGCACGCAGCAAACTGACATCAGCCCTTCACTTCTCAGCTTTTTCACCAACTCCGCCGGAAATTGATCTAGCTCGCTTCCGCGAAATACTTCCGCCTTCCCCGTGAGAATGCATCTCCCCGCCGGAGAATTTTCCAGCGCCACGCTCAGATCCTTTTCTGCAAGCGGCGCGTGCGGAGCCGCAAAATCGAGTGACTTGATCTTCAGCAAATTTGTCGCCGGATCCAGCAAGGCCAGGCTGGTGTAATCGTGATGCATCACGCGCATCAGCGTCGTCACAATCCCGCCGAAAAGTTCCGGCAGCGCCCGGCTCGTCACCAATACGTTGTTGATATCCAACAACACCTGCAAGCGGTCGCGCTCTTGCGACAACTGCCTCTGATACGCCTGCGAACTTTCATAATTCAGCGCGTTGTCCACCGCCACGGCCACTTGCACCGCGACGCGCTGCATGAATTGCACCTCGCCATCCGTCAATCGCTCCGGCACAAGCCGCCCAAACCCCATTGCCCCGAGCCGCCGCTGCGCTGTCGTCAGCGGCACAATCGCAATGGACCGCACGCCCACTTCCCGAAGCCGCACTGTAAAGGACGGAAACCGCTCGTCCGCCATCGCATCGGGCACCACGTACGGCTGCTGCGTTTTCCAGACCAGTCCCGCAGGGTGTTCGTCAATTGGATATTCCGAATCCTTCGGCGTTTCTCTTGCCTCTCGCGCTTCTAAAACATGCAGCCGCACGACATTTTTGCTCGTGTCGTACAGCAGCAACGT
>JACXTT010006553.1_pt1 | contig 16594 bp, 11 predicted proteins | sample 9270951 | NCBI WGS metagenome assembly JACXTT01 (sample SAMN15532306, study PRJNA645909) | rock metagenome | isolation source: weathered quartz diorite | place: Puerto Rico | collected 2017-06-21 | reverse complement strand
AACGGTGAACCTCGCCATGCCCGCGCCCCTTCACACGGTTCGCCCTTTGCGAGAGGAGCCGCGCCGGCCGGGCAAGGGTGTCCCGGCTTTCGCCCCGTCGGGCTAGGCGCGGCGGTTCAGTGGTTGTCCCGATCCGGTTATGGTTCCGGTTATGCCGCGGCCTTCCTGATCGGCGTCACCTTCGTCCCCGAGCACAGGCCGTCGAGGTAGTTGGCCCAAGCCTGCATCATCCTCGTCCGCGCCTCCATCTGGTCCGAGTGGTTGTACGCCGCGCGCACGAGGTCGCGCTCGGTGTGCGCGAGCTGCCGCTCGATCGCGTCGGCGCTCCAGCCCTGCGCGTTTAGGATGGTGCTCGCGGTCGAGCGCGCGCTGTGCGGCGTGAACCTCTCGCCGTAGCCGATCTCGTCGAGCATCTTGTTCAGCGTGCTCCGCGACATCGGCCGGCGCGGATCGCCGATGTTCGGAAAGACGTAGGCCGACCCGCACGCCATGACCTTGAGCGCCTCGAAGCACTCGACGGCTTGGCGCGAAAGCGGCACGATGTGAGGGTTCCGCATCTTCATGCGCTCGGCGGGGATCGTCCACGCTGCGCGTCCCAAGTCGATCTCGTCCCAGGTCGCCTCGATCAGTTCGCGCTTGCGCAGGAACGTCAGTAGGAGGAGCTTCGCAGCGAGCTTCGTCGCGCTCCTTCCCGGGTAGCGATCGATTGCCTCCAGGAAGGCCGGGATTTCCTTCTCGGGGAGCGGGCGGCCGAGCGGCTTTCCCTTCGGCACCTCGACAATGCCGGCGAGGTCGCGCGCCGGGTTGCCGGCGCCGAGGGCGCGCGGCATGGACGCGAAAACGCTTGCCAGCATCAGCCGAATGTAGTTCGCCGACTTGGCGCCGCGGCGCTCGACGATCTTCCTCACGAGGCGCTCGACGTCGTTGATCGTGATTTCCCGGATCGGCTTCGAGCCGAACTCCGGATAGATGTCCTTGTCGAGCCAGCGGCGGGCGTTCTCGCACCAGCTCTTCGAGCGCGCGGCGACCCTGGCGGCGTACCACTGCTCGGCGATCGCCTTCAGGGTGTTCGCTCGCGCAATCTTCTGCGCCGCCTTGCGCTCCTGCTTCGCCGCGGCCGGGCTCTCGCCCCGCGCCAGCATCGACCGGGCATCTGCGAGGGAGATGAACCCCGGTTTCCGGACGCCGTGCCGAGCCTGCTCAAGCGACACGTCCGGGTAGCGCCCGATCGTGAGCGTCTCGCGCTTTCCCGCGAGGCGGTAATCGAAGCGCCACGACTTCGATCCGCTCGGGGCCACGTGAAGGTATAGCCCGTCCCGGTCCGCGAGCTTGTAGGCACCTTCCCGCCCCTTCGCGGCCCGGATTTTCGTGTCGGTCAGCATCGCCTCCTCCTTGACGGTATACGCGGGCTCGGACCCCCGCTCCATGACGGTATACGCGGGTCGCGGCTCGCAATACCGTCAAGGATACCGTCAGTGCGATGTGGATGTAAAGGAATCCCTCGGAACAGCCCGAAACGAGTTTTCATAGGGAAAACAGCGACTACGCCGGATCGCCGAGACTCAGCGGGACGTCTTGAGAAGTCGCTCCGCGTATCGTGCGAGAGGGTCCACTTCCAGGTTGACGCGGTCGCCCGCCCGAAGACGCTTGAGCGTGGTCACGGCGAGCGTGTGCGGAATCAGGTTGACCTCGAATTCGGTGCCGCGCACGGCGTTCACCGTCAGGCTCACGCCGTGCACCGCGATCGAGCCCTTGCGCGCGATGTAGCGCGCGAGCCCGCGCGGCGCGCGTACCCGCAGAAGCCGATCCGCCCCCGCGCGCCCCAAGTGCGTGACCTTGCCGACTCCGTCCACATGCCCCGAAACGAGATGGCCACCGAGCCGGTCGGACATCCGCAGCGCTTTCTCGAGGTTGATTTCACCCGGCTTGTCTAGCCCCGCGGTGCAGCGCAGGGTTTCGCGTGACACGTCCACGTGGAAGCTTTTCCGGGCACGCGCGACCACGGTAAGGCATACGCCGTTTAAGGCGATGCTGTCGCCGATGGCGACATCGCGAAGGGGGAGCGTACCGGCATCCACCCTGAGGCGCAATCCGGCTTTGCGCCGCTCCGCCTTCCTGATTCGCCCCGTCGCCGCGACGATTCCGCTGAACATTTATGCGAGACAACAGTCCACTGGATTCAGACAGAGCCGGATTCTACTTGGCTTTGCAACCGCGTATCATTCCGCGTGGGAATCGTTCAGGGAGTCGGGCATGAAGCTCCGGCACTGCATGACCGCGTGCGCAGCCGCTGCAGCTCTTCTCGTCGCGGGCATTCTCAGCGCCAAGGAAGAAAGCGTGAAAGAGGATGCGCGCAAGGCCGGCCGGGCGGTCGGGTCGGCCGCGCGGGAAGTCTGGCAAGGCGCAAAAAAAGCCGGCAAGGAAATCGGCCACGAAGCGAAGAAAGCCGGCCAGGCCGTGGGCGGCGCAGCCAAGGAAGGTGCCCAGGAATTCAAGCGCGCGTTCAAGGGCGAGAAATAACTCTTCGCTCCTTCAGATTCGCGCCAGGATGCGCAGGTCCGCACCGATGCGCTCGACTTCGCGAATCTTCAATGCGCTTGCCCGCGACAGCTCACTGATCTCGGGCAAATGGAACATCCCCCGTCCGGAATCGCCGATGATGCTGGGCGCAAGGTAGACAAGGAGTTCGTCCACCACGCCCGCCCGTAAGAGCGAGCCGTTGAGTTTCGTGCCCGCCTCGACGTGAATCTCGTTCAGCTCGCGCCGCGCGAGTTCCTCCATCAGCTTGAACAGCTCGACTTTGCCGCTCTCGTTCGGGATGGTTGCGATCTCGGCCCCTGCCGCTTTCAGCGAGGCGACCCTCTCCGCATCGTTGACGGCGCCGACGACGAGCGTTTTTCCACCCTTTAGCAGGCGCGCGGAAAGAGGCGTCTCGAACTTCGAATCGACGACGATCTTGAGCGGCTGCCTGGGCGTGTCGACGCCGCGCACGTTGAGCTGCGGATCGTCGTCCCTGACGGTGCCGAAACCCGTGAGGATCGCGCAAGCGCGGGCGCGCCAGCGATGCCCGTCGGCTCTCGCGGCCTCGCCCGTGATCCATCGGCTTTTTCCGTTCGCGAGCGCGGTGCGGCCGTCCAGACTCGCCGCGATTTTCATTCGCACCCAGGGCCGTCCGCGAGTCATGCGTGCGAAAAAACCGATGTTGAGCTCGCGCGCCTCTTCTCCTCTCAGACCTTCATCGACCGCGATTCCCGCGGCGCGTAGCTTCGAGAAGCCGGTTCCCGCGACCTGAGGATTCGGATCCTGGACCGCCGCCACCACGCGACCGACGCCAGCACCGATGATCGCGTCCGCGCACGGCGGAGTGCGGCCGTGATGGCTGCACGGTTCCAAGTTCACGTACAGCGTCGCGCCGCGCGCACGCGCTCCGGCGGCTTTCAGCGCCAGCGCCTCCGCGTGCGGCATCCCGGCCTTCTCATGCCAGCCCGAGCCGACGATCGCCCCATCCCCGACGATGACACAGCCGACACGCGGATTGGGTGTCGTGGTGTAGAGGCCGCGCCCGGCGAGCTCGAGCGCCTGCCCCATCAATTCATGGTCGGCGGCCGTCACCATTATTTCTCGATGCGGCGCGCGCGCTTGGTTCCCGGCTTCTTCACCTCGAGTATCGCGTCGCGGAAGTCGTCCACGCGCTGAAAGTCCTCGTATACCGAGGCGAAGCGGATGTAGGCGACATCGTCCATCTTCTTCAGCTCGCGCATCACCATCTCGCCGATCACGCGGCTTGCCACTTCGCGCTCACCGATAGCGAGGACGCGCTGCTCGATGCGGTTGATCGACTGGTCGACATACTCCGTGGGAACCGGTCGCTTGTGCAATGCGCGCATGAAACCGGTACGGACCTTCTCGCGATCGTAGGGGACGCGGTTGCCGCTCGATTTCACCACCATGGGCATCGAAAGTTCGACGCGCTCGTAGGTCGTGAAGCGCTTCCCGCACGCCTCGCACTGGCGGCGGCGGCGCACGCTGTCGCCGTCTTCGGACTCACGCGAGTCGATGACGGCCGTTTCCTCGGCCTTGCAGTACGGACATTTCACCGCGCTTCTCCGGCGCTAGGCCGCAGCGACGCGCTGCCCGCCGCTCGCCTCCGCCGCGCCGTATACCGGGAAGCGGCGGCACAGCTCGGACACTTCCATCGTCACGCGCTTGATGATCCTGTCGTCGTGCGGAGCGTCCAGAACGTCCGCGATGAGCTCGCCGAGACGCGCGGCCTCGGACTCCCGACAGCCGCGCGTAGTCATCGCAGGCGAGCCGATGCGGATGCCGCTCGCCACGAAGGGTTTTTGGGGGTCGTTCGGTATCGCATTCTTGTTGACCGTGATGTGTGCCCGGCCGAGCGCGTCCTCGGCGTCGCGGCCGGTGATGTTCTTCGCGCGCAGATCGACCAGCAACATGTGACAGTCCGTGCCGCCCGAAACGATGCGCACTCCGCGCGCCCGTAGGGTATTCGCCAGGATCTTGGCGTTGGCAATCACCTGCTTCTGGTAGGCGCGAAATTCGGGTGCGAGCGCTTCCTTGAACGCCACCGCCTTGGCGGCAATGACATGCATCAGAGGCCCGCCCTGTAAGCAAGGGAAAACGGCCGCGTTGAGGATTTTCTCGTGCTCGGCGCCGGCGAGGATCAGCCCTCCGCGCGGACCCCTCAGGGTCTTGTGAGTCGTACTGGTGACGAAGTCTGCGATCCCGATTGGGCTCGGGTAGAGCCCCGTGACGATCAGCCCGGCGTAGTGCGCGATGTCCGCCATCAAGTACGCGCGCGCCGCGTCGGCGATTTCCCGCAGTCGCCGCCAGTCGATCACGCGGGAATAGCCCGAGGCGCCGGCAACGATCATGCGCGGCTTGTGCACGCGCGCCAGGCGCTCCACGCCGTCGTAGTCGATCGTCTCCTCGGCGTTGAGGCCGTACGAGAAGGCGTGGTAAAGCTTGCCGCTCGCGCTCACCGCCGCCCCGTGCGTGAGGTGCCCGCCGTGCGCAAACGACATGCCGAGGATTGCATCGCCCGGTTTCAGCGCCGCCATGTAGACCGCCTGGTTCGCCTGCGAACCCGAGTGCGGCTGCACGTTGGCGTAGTCGCAGCGGAACAGCTGCCTGGCGCGGTCGATTGCAAGCTGCTCTGCGATGTCGACGAATTCGCAGCCGCCGTAGTAGCGCTTGCCGGGATAGCCCTCGGCGTACTTGTTGGTGAGCTGCGACCCTTGAGCGGCGAGCACGGCGCGGCTCGCGTAGTTCTCGGAGGCGATCAGCTCGATATGGTCTTCCTGGCGCTGGCTTTCCTGCTGGACCACCGCCCAGAGCTCAGGATCGACATCGTGCAGAGTATTGCCGAGATTGAACATTTTGAACGATCTCGCAGCGCAGCGAAAGCGGCATATTAGCAGGCCCTGGACCCTTACCGTTTGTTACACTCCAGAAAACCGGTTTCAACTACAGTTCTGCACACCGTGAAGGAAATTTTCAGGTGAGCCAGCCGATGCTGCGCGTCATGGTCCTCGCGTCGCTAATCGCGCTCGCGGGCTGCCACCGGCAAGCCGACGCGCCCAGGGACGCCCCGACCGGACTGGCGGTCGCGCCCGGGGAGGGACAGGTAACGGTCTCCTGGGATCAACTACCCGGGCTGACATATTGGATCTTCTTCCAAGCGGGCAGTACCGTCACGGCGGCTGCCCCGGGAGTGCCGTTGATTTTCGACGCTCAGTCGCCTCGCATCGTCTTCCCTCTGGCGAACGGAACCCAATACGCGTTCGTGATGAACTCAACCAACCGCGACAGCCGCGCGGGGCCGAGTACACCTGTGGTCTTGGCGGCCCCAAGACTGGCGGGCGCGAGTTGGACTTCAGGCGCGCCGCTCGGGAGCCCGCCGCAGAATCTCAATGGGGTCGCCTACGCCCCGACCACCAACACGATCGTCGCCGTGGGCAACTCGGCTGCCGGAACGCCTCCAGCTCCTACCATTTTTGCGGGCGCCTTCAACTACACCAATGCGAGTCCTCCGGGCGTGACTGCGTGGACTCCAGCGACGTCGATCCCGAGCGGCGTCGGCGACCTCAGCGCGGTAATAGCCTCTGGCAGCCTGTTCATTGCGTTGGGCACGGACGGCTCGATCTTGATGAGTCCCGACGGCAATACGTGGACTGCGAAGACCTCCGTCCCGAGTGGCGGTGCCGGTGGCCCCAGAATGAACAGCATAGCGTTCGGAATTGCGTCCGGCGCTACGATATACGTGGCTGTAGGTGACGGCGGAAACATATTCACGAGCACGGATCTCAGTGCATGGGCTCCGGCAGCATCCAACACGACAAATAATTTGCACAACGTCTCCTTTCCCAACGGCACCTTCGTCGCGACCGGGGCAAGCGGCACATTGCTGACGAGCGCCGATGCGGTCACCTGGACTCTCCAGAATTCGAGCACTCCAAACGCTCTTCGCGGCGCCACTTACGGAGCGGGCTCAGCCGGAGCTTACTACGTGGTCGTCGGGGATTCGGGAACGATCCTGACCAGTCCCGATGGAACGACCTGGAGCTCCGCGACCCTGCCGGGGCTTCCGAATTTGCGAGCCATCCGCTTCGGCACCCGGTTCGTCGCCGTCGGGCTGGGGGGCGTGGTTGCGTACAGCGATGATGCAATCAGCTGGCCGTTGTCATCGGTGCCAGGCTTCCCGCCAGGCTCCCCGGCCCCGGATCTGACCTCCATTATCTTTACCCCCGCGATGTACCTTGCCGTGGGACCATCGGGAGCAAATGCCGTATCGCGGTAGGCCGAGCCGGGTGCATCCGGATCGAATCTCAGCGGTTGTCCGCCGCGATCTCCGCGGCGCTCCATCCGCCTCCGAGCGCCTTCACCAGAGTCACGGCCGCGACGAGCCGCCTGCCGAGAATGCCCATTGCGGTGCGCTCGTTGCTGAGCTGCGTCGTCTGCACCGTGACCACGTTGATGTAGCTGACGATACCCGCTTTGTACTGGTTGGTCGTGAGGAGCACCGACTCGCGCGCGGCGCGCACCGCTCCTTCCTGAACCTCTGCCTCGTCTCCCAGGATGCGCAGCGCGGCGAGGTTGTCCTCGACTTCCTGAAATCCTGCGAGCACGGCTTGGCGGTATTGCGCGACGGTCGCGTCGTAGGCGGCGACCGCCTGCTCGGTCTGCGCGCGGCGCAGCCCCGCATCGAAGATCGACTGGGCGAGCGCCGGACCGATCGACCAGAAGCGGCTCGGCACCGTGAACCATTGCGAGGCGTCGGCGCTGCGCGAGCCGTAGGATGCGGACAAGGTCAGCGACGGAAAATAAGCAGCCTTCGCCACGCCGATTTGCGCGTTGGCAGCGGCGACGCGGCGCTCCGCGGCCGCGACGTCGGGCCGGCGCTCGAGCAGCTCAGAGGGCAAGCCCGTCGGAATGCGCGGCATCGTCACGGCATGCGGAACGGGGGCGATCGAGAATTCTGCCGGCGCCTTGCCGATGAGTACCGCGATCGCGTGCTCCAGCTGCGCGCGCTGCACGCCGGTATCGATCGCCTCGGCCTGCGTGCTCTTCAGCTGCGTCTCGGCCTGCACCAGATCGACCTTCGCCGCGACGCCCGCGTCGTACCGATTCTTGGTGAGATCGAGGGATCTCTGGTACCCCGCGACGGTGTCCTCGAGCAACTGCCTCTGCGCGTCGAGAATGCGCAGCTGGAAATAGCTGGACGCGAGCTCCGCTTGTGCCGAGAGCCGCGCCGCCGCGAGATCCGCGGCGCTTGCCTGTGCGCCTGCTGCGCTCGATTCGACGGTGCGGCGCAAGCGCCCCCACAAGTCCGCCTCCCATGCGGAATTGAGGCTTGCGGAGCGGTTGGTGATGATGCGGCCGGCGGTCGTGCCGCCGATCACCCCCGTCGGCGAGCGGCTGCGAACAACCGAAACGCTGGCATCGAGGGTTGGAAAGTAGGCCGCGCGCGAGGACGCGACCAGGGCCTGCGCGCGGCGGAACTGCGCTTCCGCGAACAGCACGTTCTGGTTCGAGACTTCAACCTGCTCGACGAGCGCGTCGAGCAGCGGGTCGCCGAAGACCGCCCACCACCTGCCGCGATCCAAATCGTCCTGCGGCTGGGCGGGCTTCCACTCGCCCGCTTCCTTGTACGTCGGGGCGATCCCGACCTCCGGGCGCCTATAGTCGGGCCCGACAGCGCAACCCGGGAGCACGCCGAAGAGCAGAAAGCACGCGATCGCGCCCGGCCTCACAGCGCCTCCGGCGCCGCCGCGCCCGCACGCCCCACCCGCACGCGCCGGCACCACAGGCGGAAGCGGTCGAGGTACAGGTACACCACCGGCGTCGTATAAAGCGTGAGCAGCTGGCTCACGATCAGGCCGCCGACGATGGCGATTCCGAGCGGACGGCGGAACTCCGAGCCGTCGCCGAAGCCGATCGCGAGCGGCACCGCTCCCAGCATCGCCGCCATCGTCGTCATCATGATCGGGCGGAAACGCAGCAGGCACGCCTGCAGAATCGCCGCTTCGGGACTCTTGCGTTCGCTGCGCTCGGCTTCGATCGCGAAGTCGATCATCATGATGGCGTTCTTTTTCACGATCCCGATCAGGAGGATCACGCCGATCAGCGCGATGATGCTGAACTCGGTGCGAAACGCCATCAGCGCGAGCAGCGCGCCGACGCCCGCCGACGGCAACGTCGAGAGGATCGTGATCGGGTGGATATAGCTCTCGTAGAGTATGCCGAGCACGATGTAGACGGTGATCAGCGCCGCGAGGATCAGCCAGGGTTGGCTGTCGAGCGACTGCCTGAAAGCGCGCGCCGTCCCCTGGAAGCTGCCGCGCACGGTGGTCGGCACGCCGAGCTGCACCATCGCCCGGTTGATCGCGTCGGACGCCTCGCCCAGCGACACCCCGAGCGCCAGGTTGAACGAGATCGTCGAGGCGACGAACTGGCTCTGGTGGTTGACGGAAAGCGGCGCAGTGGTGGGCTCGTAGCGTGCGATCGCGGAGAGCGGCACCTGGCCGCGCGTGGGCGAGAGCACGTAGACGTTCTTCAGCGCTTCCGGGCTTTGCCAGTACTGCGGCGCGACCTCCATCACTACGTGGTACTGGTTGAGCGTCGAATAGATGGTCGAGACCTGCGCCTGGCCGAATGCGTTGTAGAGAGTCTGGTCGATCATCCGTGTGGTGATGCCCAGACGCGCGGCGGTGCCGCGGTCGATGACGAGCGTCGTCTGCAGGCCCTTGTCCTGCTGGTCGGTGTTGACGTCGGCGATCTCGGGCAGCTGCGCGAGCGCCTGGCGCACGCGCGGCTCCCAGAGCCGCAGGTCCGCGAGCTCGTCGGCCTGCAGCGTGAACTGGTACTGTGCGTTGGCCTGCCGCCCGCCCATGCGGATATCCTGGACCGGCACGAGAAAGAGATTCGCCCCGGGCTCGCGCGCGAGCCCGGGGCGCAGCCGCGCGATCACCTGGTCGGCGCTCACCCTGCGCTCTCTGACGGGCTTCAGCGTGATGAACATGAATCCGGAATTGCGCTGGCCGCCGCCCGTGAAGCCGACGACGTTCTCGACGGCAGGGTCGCTGCGCACGATCTCCATGAAGTCGGCGAGCTTCTGGCGCATCGCCTGGAACGAGATGCCCTGGTCCGCCTGGATCGAGCCGACCATGCGCCCGACGTCCTGCTGGGGGAAGAAGCCCTTCGGGATGTGGACGTAAAGATAGACGTTCAGCCCTATCGTAGCGGCGAGGATCAGCATCATCAGCCGTGAGTGCCGCAGCGCCCACGAGAGGCTCGCCTCGTACTCGGCGAGCATCCATCGGAACACGCGCTCGCTCGCGAGGAACAGGCGCCCGGGCTTGCGCTCGCCGGCGGGTCGAAGCAGCCGCGCGCACATCATCGGTGTGGCGGTGAGCGAGACGGCGAGCGACACGAGGATCGCGGCCGAGAGCGTCACGGCGAACTCGCGGAACAAGCGCCCGACGACGCCGCCCATGAAAAGGATCGGGATGAACACCGCAATCAGGGAGATGCTCATCGAGACCACGGTAAAGCTCACCTCGCGCGCCCCTTTGAGGGCCGCCTGGAACGGCGGGGTGCCGCGCTCGATGTGGCGCGAAACGTTCTCCAGCACCACGATCGCGTCGTCCACGACGAAACCGGTGGCGATGGTGAGCGCCATGAGCGACAGATTGTTCAGGCTGAAGCCAGCGAGGTACATCACGCCAAACGTGGCCACCAGTGAAACCGGAACGGCGACCGCCGGAATCAGGGTCGCGCGCGCGTTGCGCAGGAACAGGAACACCACCATGATCACGAGCGCGATCGCGATGACGAGCGTTCTCTCGACTTCGCGCAGCGACGCGCGGATGGTACTGGTGCGCTCGAGCACCACATCCAGATTGATCGTGCTCGGGATCGACGCGCGCAGCAGCGGCAGGAGCTCCCGCACGCGCTCGGTCGTCTCGATGATGTTGGCATTCGGCTGCCGGTTGATGATGACGAGAACCGAGGACTTGCCGTTGGCGATGCCGGCGTTGCGAACGTCCTCCACCGAATCGACCACTTCGGCGACGTCCGAGAGGCGCACGGCCGAGCCGTTACGGTACGCGACGATGAGCGGGATGTACTGGCTCGCCTTCTTCGCCTGGTCGTCGGCCATGATCTGCCAGTGGCGATCCTCCAGATCGACCGAGCCCTTCGGGCGGTTGGCGTTGGCGGCGGCGAGCGCCGCGCGCACCTCGTCAAGCCCGATCGCGTACTTGTTCAGCGTCATGGGATTCAACTCAACGCGCACCGCGGGAAGCGACGCGCCGCCCACCGTCACCTGCCCGACGCCCTCGGCCTGGGAGATCTTCTGCGCCAGGATGGTGGACGCCGCGTCGTACATCTCGCCGCGGTCGAGCGTGTCGGAGGTGAGCGAGAGGATCATGATCGGCGCATCCGCCGGGTTCACCTTGCGGTATGTCGGGTTGCGCGGAAGACTCGTCGGTAACTGGCTTCTCGCGGCGTTGATCGCGGCCTGCACGTCGCGTGCGGCGCCGTCGATGTCGCGGTCGAGGTCGAATTGCAGCGTGATGCGCGTGTTGCCGAGCGAGGAGGACGAGGTGATCTCGGTGACGCCGGCGATGCGGCCGAGCGCGCGCTCGAGCGGCGTCGCCACCGTCGCCGCCATGACCTCGGGACTGGCGCCCGGAAGCTGCGCCTGCACCGAGATCGTCGGGAAATCCACCTGCGGCAGCGGCGCCACGGGCAGGAGACCGAAGGCCGCTGCGCCGGCGAGCGTGACCCCGGCGGCGAGCAGTACCGTCGCGACCGGGCGCCGGATGGAGGATTCGGGGAGGTTCACGGTCGTCCGCCCCCGAAAGGCTCAGCGCGTGAACCCGCTGCGCCCTGCCCGCTCACGCGCCGCGCCAGGCGATCGAACCACAGGTAGATCACCGGGGTGGTAAAGAGTGTGAGCGCCTGGGAGAGGATGAGGCCGCCCACCATGGTGATGCCGAGAGGGTGGCGCAGCTCCGAGCCCACGCCCGTGCCGAGCGCGAGCGGCAACGCGCCGAGCAGCGCCGACATCGTCGTCATCAGGATCGGGCGGAACCTCAAGAGGCACGCGTGATAGATCGCGTCGCGCGGGCTCATGCCGTCCTTGCGCTCGGCATCGAGCGCGAAGTCGATCATCATGATGGCGTTCTTCTTGACGATGCCGATCAGGAGGATGATTCCGATCACCGCGATGATGCCGAGGTCGCTGCGCGTGAGCATGAGCGCAAGCAGCGCCCCCACGCCGGCGGAGGGCAGCGTGGAGAGGATAGTGAGCGGGTGGATGTAGCTCTCGTAAAGCACTCCCAGCACGATGTACATGGTCACGATCGCGGCGAGTATGAGCAGCAGCTCGTTGGCGAGCGACGCCCGGAACGCGAGCGCTGCGCCCTGGAAGCTCGTGCGCACCGAAAGCGGCAACTCGAGCGCCCTTGCCTCCGCTTCGATCGCGCTTACGGCCGCGCCCAGCGAAGCCCCGGGGGCGAGATTGAAGGAGATGGTCGCCGCTGGAAACTGGCCGAGGTGATTCACTGCGAGAAGGGCGGGCCCCTCGGTGACCGTGGTGATCGCGCTCAGGCGCACCTGAGCGCCCGAGGACGAGGCGACGTAGATGTCCTTCAGCGCGTCCGGGCCGCGGCGGAATTCCGGCTTCACCTCGAGCACCACGCGGTACTGGTTCGACTGCGTGAAGATTGTCGAGATCAGCCGCTGGCCGAAGGCGTTGTAGAGCGCGGTGTCGATCGCCCCGGGCGTGATGCCGAGCCGCCCCGCGGTGTCGCGGTCGATCGAAAGAAACGCCTGCAGGCCCTGGTCCTGGAGATCGCTCGCCACGTCGGCGAGCTGCGGCAGCTGCGCGAGGCGATCGATCAGGCGATGCACTGACACGGCGAGCTCGTCTGGATTCGCATCCTCGACGGTGAGCTGGTACTGGGTGCGGCTGACACGGTCCTCGATAGTGAGGTCCTGCACCGGCTGCATGTAGAGGGAGATGCCCCGGACCCGCGCGATCCGCGGCTGCAGCCGCTGCATGACGTCCGCGACGGTGGCGCCGCGTTCGGACCTGGGCTTCAGGTTGATGAAGACGCGGCCGTTGTTGAGCGTGGTGTTGACGCCGTCCACGCCGATGAAGGAGGAAACGCTTTCCACGGCGGGGTCCTGCAGGATCGCCTCGGCAAGGGCGCGCTGGCGTTCGGCCATCGTCGCGAAGGAAACTGATTGCGGCGCCTCGGAGATCCCCTGGATGACGCCCGTATCCTGCAGCGGGAAGAAGCCCTTGGGGACGATGACATAGAGAATCACGCTCAATGCAAGCGTGCCGATGAAGACCCAAAGAGTCGCCGTCTGGCGGTCAAGCACCCAGTTGAGCATCGCACCGTAGCGCGCGATCATCGCGTCGATGAAGCGTCCCGCGGCGCGGTAGAACCTGCCCTGCTCCGGTTCGGGTCTGTGGCGCAGGAGCTTCGCGCACATCATGGGCGTCAGGGTGAGCGACACCACGGCAGAGATCAGGATGGCGACCGCAAGCGTGATCGCAAACTCGCGGAACAGGCGCCCCACCACCTCGCTCATGAAGAGAAGCGGGATCAGCACCGCGATCAGGGAAAAAGTGAGCGAGATGATGGTGAAGCCGATCTGCTCGGCGCCTTTCAGCGCGGCCTGCAAAGGCGGCTCGCCCTCTTCGACATAGCGCGCGATGTTCTCGATCATCACGATGGCATCGTCCACCACGAAGCCGGTGGCGATGGTGAGCGCCATGAGTGTGAGGTTGTTGACGCTGAACCCGGCGAGGTACATCACGCCGAAGGTGCCGACCAGCGAAAGCGGCACCGCGATGCTCGGGATGAGGGTGCCCGCAGCCGTGCGCAGAAAGAGGAAAATCACCATCACGACCAGCGCCACCGCAAGCATCAGCTCGAACTGCACGTCGTTCACCGAGGCGCGGATGGTGACGGTGCGGTCGGTGAGCGTCGCAACATCGACCGACGCGGGAAGCGAGGCCGTCAGCTGAGGCAGGAGCCCCTTCACGCGATCCACCACCTCGATCACGTTCGCACCCGGCTGGCGCTGGATGTTGAGGATCACCGCGGGAACGTCGTTCATCCACGCCGCGAGCCGCACGTTCTCCGCGTCCTCGACGACGTCGGCGACATCCGCAAGCTGGATGGGAGCGCCGTTCCTGTAGCTGATGACCACCGCACCGTAGTCGGCGGCCGAGCGCAGCTGATCGTTGGCGTCGATGGTGTAGGCGCGGCTGGGACCGTCGAAGCTGCCCTTCGCCTGGTTGACGTTTGCGGCGGCTACCGCGGTGCGCACGTCCTCGAGATTGAGCCCGTTTGCGGCGAGCGCGCGAGGATTCACCTGGACGCGCACTGCAGGGCGCTGGCCCCCGGAGAGCGTCACCAGACCCACGCCGGGAAGCTGCGAGATCTTCTGCGCGAGGCGCGTATCGACGAGGTTCTGCACCTGCGGAAGCGGCATCGTCTTTGAGGTGATGCCGAGAGTGAGGATAGGCGCGTCGGCCGGATTCACCTTGCTGTAGACGGGCGGAGCGGGCAGGTCCGCGGGGAGGAAATTGGAGGCTGCGTTGATCGCCGCCTGCACTTCCTGTTCGGCAACGTCGAGCGTCAGGTCCAGGCTGAACTGCAGCGTGATCACCGAGGCGCCGCCCGAGCTGGTCGAGGACATCTGCTTCAGCCCCGGCATCTGCCCGAACTGGCGCTCGAGCGGGGCGGTGATCGAGGAAGTCGTCACGTCCGGGCTCGCGCCGGGATAGAAGGTAACGACCTGGATCGTCGGGTAGTCCACCTCGGGCAGGGCTGAGAGCGGCAGCAGCCGGTAGGCGATCGCGCCGGCGAGCAGGATCGCGGCCATCAGCAGCGAGGTCGCCACTGGCCGCAGAATGAACAGCCGCGAGGGGTTCATGCACCCTCTTTGCGGCGCCGCTTGCCTTCGCCCTTCGCCGGCGCCTTGGCGTCGCCGGGCGCCGCGCGGGCAGCGCGATCGGGAATCTCCACTTTTGCGCCGTCGCGCAGGCGATCGCTGCCTTCGACGACCACAAACTCTCCGGGCGCAAGGCCGGTTTCGACCGACAAGCCGTCGCCTTCGGCCGTGCCGACGCTCACCTTGCGCAGCTCGACCGTCCTGTCCTCCTTGATGACGTAGACGAAAGTCCCCTGCCCGCCGCGCACGATGGCGGCGTTCGGGACGAGCGTCGCCCCACGCCGCGTATCGACCAGCATGCGCACGTTGACGAACTGGTTGGGGAAGAGGCTCGCATCCTCGTTCGGGAACTGCGCCTTGAGCTTGATCGTGCCCGTCGCCGGATCGATCTGGTTGTCGACGCTCGCGAGCGTGCCCGAGGCGAGCCTCCTCTTCTGCTCGCGGTCGTAGGCCTCGACCGGCAGTTTTTCGCCCGAGCGCAGCCGCTGCATCACGCTCGGCAAGTTGTCCTGCGTGATGGTGAAGATGGCGGTGATCGGCTGAAGCTGCGTGATGACAACGAGGCCGTTCGCGTCGCCCGCGCGCACGATGTTGCCGGGGTCGACCAGGCGCAAGCCCAGGCGCCCGGTGATCGGCGCCGTGATACTCGAATAGGTAAGCTGCAGTCTCGCGTTGTCGATCTGCCCCTGGTCGAATTTGACCGTGCCTTCGTATTGACGGACCAGCGCCTCCTGCGTATCGACCTGCTGCTTGGCGATCGAGTCCTGCGCGTAGAGCGTGCGATAGCGCTCCACGTCGATGCGGGCATTGGCGAGCAGCGCCTGGTCGCGCGCCATCTGACCTTCGAACTGCGCGAGCTGCGCCTGGTAGGGGCGCGGGTCGATCTCGGCGAGGAGGTCTCCCTCCCTCACCACCTGCCCCTCCTTGAACAAGACCTTGACGAGCTCGCCGTCCACGCGGCTCCGCACGGTCACCGTCTTGAGCGGCGTCACGGTACCGAGGCCGTTCAGGTAGATGCTGACGTCGCCGATCCGCGCCGCTGCGGCGACGACGGGAGTCGGGCGCGTGGGATCGATACCGCGCCGACCCACGGGGCGCTGCTGCGCGTCGCTCGGCGCGAGGAAAAAGACCGCCGCCCCAGTGGCCGCGAGCAGCAGCACTAGGATCACAACCCACACGCCGCGCAGCGAGCGGCGCTTCTCGGTGATCAGATGGCTCTCAATTTTCATTTGGACCGCCCGCTTGCGGCCCGCTCCCACCCGGCGAGCCTCGGCCGATTACAGCAGAGAAATGTAACTCCCCCATTTCGCAAGACAACCATTTGCAACAAGATGTTACCGTGCCACGACCCGGCCGGTCGCGCGCCGGTAGAATGCCACCCATGCCCATCAGGCAAATCATCGAAGGCGGCCGCGTCCCGGTCAAGGTTTTCACCGACGAGCTCGAAGCGCACGCGCGGGCGCAGCTCGCGAACGTGTCGCAGCTTCCGATCGTGTTCGGGCATGTCGCGGCGATGCCCGATGTGCACGCCGGCATCGGGGCGACCGTGGGCTCCGTGATTCCCACCCGGCGCGCGATCATCCCGGCGGCGGTAGGAGTAGATATCGGCTGCGGCATGAACGCGGTGCGGCTATCGCTGAGTTCGGAGCAGCTTCCCGACAGCCTCGCTCGCGTGCGCACCGCCATCGAGCGCACCGTGCCCGTCGGGTTCGACGAGCACGGCGAGTCCGACGCGCGGCGCGATGCCTGCGCACCTCTGAAGCGGCGGCTCGAAGGCGTGGTGCGCAAGCATCCGAAGATCGCCAAGATGCAGCGCGACCACGAAAGGAAATGGGTGCGGCAAATGGGCTCGCTGGGCGGCGGCAATCACTTCATCGAGGTCTGCCTCGACGAGAGCGAGCACCTGTGGGTGATGCTGCATTCCGGAAGCCGCGGCATCGGCAACTGCATCGGCCAGTACTTCATCGCCCAGGCGCGCGAGGCAATGCACAAACGGGACATGCATCTTCCCGATCGCGACCTCGCCTGGCTCGACTCAGGATCGGATCTCTTCGACGACTACGTCGAGGCGGTCGGCTGGGCGCAGGATTACGCTGCT
>JACXTT010006552.1_pt1 | contig 16595 bp, 20 predicted proteins | sample 9270951 | NCBI WGS metagenome assembly JACXTT01 (sample SAMN15532306, study PRJNA645909) | rock metagenome | isolation source: weathered quartz diorite | place: Puerto Rico | collected 2017-06-21 | reverse complement strand
GATCAAGGCGGTGGCGCTCAGATGCAGCGTGGCGCCGAGCCGAAGGGCGGCGCGGAAATGAAGCCCGACGCCGAGCAGAAGGGCGCGCCGGCGATGAAGGGCAAGGCGCGGACCACCGGTCAGGGCGCCGGCACGGACACCAAGGCCGACAGCAAGGCCGGCGTGGACGTGAAGCCGTCCACGGGTCCAGCTCAGCGCAAGGCCGGCCAGGCCGAGCCGAAGGCTGGCCAGGCCGAGCCAAAGCCGCAGGCGCAGACCAAGGAGGCGCCGGCGGCCAGCAAGACCCAGGCTCAGGACACCAAGCAGGCGCCGGCCAGCCGGACGCAGGCTCAGGACAGCAAGAGCCAGCCTGCGGCCAAGTCGGCACAGGACAGCAAGTCCGGCACCGCCACCACCGGCCAGGGCGCGGCCACCGGCACCCAGGCAGGCGGCGCGGTCAATCTGACGACCGAGCAGAAGACCCAGATCCGCACCACCGTGCTGCAGGGCAGCAGCGTGCCGCGGGTCCAGCGCAGCTCGATCAGCTTCAACATCAGTGTCGGCACGGTGGTGCCGCGGACCGTCCACTACATCGAGGTGCCTGACACGCTGATCCGGATCCATCCGGCCTGGCGCGGCTACCGCTACTTCGTGGTCGAGGACGAGATCATCATCGTCGACCCGGTCACGCTGAAGATCGTCGCGGTGCTCTACGTCTAACCGCCGACAATCACCCGAATGCACGAAGGGCGGCCTCCTGGGCCGCCCTTCGGCGTTTTTGAACGGCAACCAGTGGCGCTAGGCACGCACCTCCTGGCGCTGGAACACGACATAACCCACCACGTAGAGCAGGATCGTGCCGGCGACGAGGCTCACCATCTGCGGCCAGGCCTGGATGATGCTCTGGTCGAACGGCAGCGGCGAGCCGATGCGGCCCTGGAACTGGGCGAGCAGCGTGGTCATCGACTGGGCGTCCGGATTGAGCATCGCCACCACGGCCTCGCCATAGAGCGTGCCGGGCGAGACCCGCGACAGCGCCTGCTGCCAAGCGAGCGTATCCGGCGTCGGCAGGCCCAAGGTCGCAAAGCGGATGTCGGAGGGCGAGATCACCTCGCCGACGAGCTGGGCGAGCGCGGGCCAAAGCAGCGACAGGAACAGCCACAGCCCAAGCGCCACCAGCGCCGCGGTCGCGGGCGAGCGGAACATCACCGACAGCAGGATCGACAGCGCGAGCCAGATGCCGCCATAGGCGATGGTGACGAACAGGAACATCAGGAGCCGGCCGATCTCCTCGGGGCCCGGCGGGATGCCGAGACGAATGAGGCCAAAGCCGATCACGAGAAGCCACAACGTGACGAGACAGATGGTCAGCGTGAGCAGGCCCGCCAGGAACTTGCCGAACAGCAGCGCGTCACGGTAGATCGGCTGCGCCAGGATGCGCGACATGGTGCGGCGGTTGTATTCGCCGTTGACCGCGTCGAAGCCCAAGCCGATCGCCATGATCGGCACGAGGATGCTGATCACCACGACGAAGGACAGCAGCGTCTGTCCGGGCGGCGCGAACAGCCGCAGGAACAGGAACGGGTCTTCGGCGGTGGTGTTGCGGATCTGCTCGGCGGCGAAATAGACCACCACGGCGCCGAACACGATGACCAGGAATTGCAGCACCAGCATCCGCGCGCTGGTCAGATGATCGAACAGCTCGCGGAAGAACACCACGCTCGTGCCCTGCCAGGGCGAGCCTTCACGCTGCGGCATGACTCACTCCCTTGCGCTGGAAGTAGGCGTTGTAGATCGCGTCGAGCGACGGCTCGGCAATCGACAGCCGGCGGAGCGCTCCGCCGGCATTGACCACGGCGGCAGCGGCCTGCGGCCGCACGTCGGTTTCGGCGAGCAGCCGGTAGCGGTTCGGCCCGGACTGATCAACCGCCTTGACGCCCGAGATGTCGGAGAACTTCGTGGCGAGCCCCTCGCCGTCCGCCTCGACCTCGACGTTGTAGCCGCCGCCCAGCACCTCGCGGGCGAGCTCGGGGACGGTGCCCAAGAGCGCGATCTTGCCGGAGTTGAACAGCGCCACGCGGTCACAGATGCTCTGCACGCGCTCGAGCAGATGCGATGAGACCAGCACCGCGACGCCGTCGCGCTTGAGCGTGCGGATCATGTCGAGCAGTTCCGCCGTCGCGTGCGGGTCGAGGCCCGAGGTCGGCTCATCGAGGATCGCGATCGCGACGTCCTTCATCAGGATCTCGGCGAGGCCCAAGCGCTGGCGCATGCCGCGCGAGTACGCACCGACGCGCTTGTGGCCGACGTCGCTCAGACCGACGCGCTCCAGCGCCGAGGCAATGCGCTTGTCGCGCTCGCCCATGGAAATGCCGATCAAGGCGGCGGTGTAGCGGAGATTGTCCACCGCCGTCATGTAGTCGTAGAAGCCGACCGTATCGGGCAGATAGCCGACCAGCCGCTTGACCTGGAGCGGCTCGCGCCCCGGGTTGTGGCCCATGACGCGGACGCTGCCGGCGGTCACTTCGGTGAGCCCCAGCATCATCAGGATGGTGGTGGTCTTGCCGGCGCCGTTCGGCCCGAGCAGGCCGAAGATCTCGCCCTTGCCGACCGTGAACGAGATGTCGTCCACGGCCGGGACCCGGCCGTAGCGCTTGGTCAGGCCCTGGACATCGATGACGGTATCACTCATCGCCGGCCGAACCTCGCCACCGCCGCCAGCATGATGAGGAGCGCCACGCCGACGATGCCGAGCCCGATCAGCCCCCACATGGTCGAGGTGCCGACCGCGATGCGGAACTGGGTCGAGGCGGTCTCGCCGCGCGACGACGCCGTGAAGGTCGGGGCGTAGTCGCCTGCGATCGCCTTCTCGGGCGGCGTGATGCGGACGGACACCTCCTTGGGCTGCTGGTTCTGCGCGAGCCGGTCCACGGTCTTGGGCTCGAACTCGATCTTCCAGCCGCTCGGCGACGAGCTCGACAGCTCGATCTCGTCGGCCGGCGCGCTGCCGGTGTTGGTGATGAGCAGCGGGATCGTGGTTTCCTTGCCGGCCTCGGCGCGGCCGCTCAGCACGCCGTCGCGACCCGAGATGGAGAGCCGCGGCTGGCCGGTGATCTCGAGCGCCACGGTGGTGTCGGCGGTGGCGTCCTCGGCGGTGGCCTTGACGGTGACCGGATAGCGGCTGGCATTGGCCGTGCCCGGCGGCCGGACCTTGAGCTTCACGGTCTTGGACTGGCCGGCGTCGATCGGCACCGAGTTGAGCTCCTGGCTGCCGTACTGCTCGGTGAAGCTTGCCTCGAAGTTCTGCGGCGCCTGCGCCCCGAACGCCACCACGAGGTTGCGGCCGGAGTCGTTCTTGACGTCCATCTGGTATTCGAAGTTCGACTTGGCGTTGCCGCGGATCGAAGGCAGCTGCGCCTTGATCGTGAGCTTCGCCGGAAGGTCCTTGGCGAGCGTCACGGAAATCGGCAGCGTCAATTCGGTGGACGCACCCTTGGCGGTGACGGTCAGGTTCTGCGTGCCCATGGCCGCGTTGTCCGGCACGTCGAGCCGAAGCTGCAGCGTGGTGCTGTCGTTGGTCGCGACCATGGCGGCGCTAGCCGGCTGGCCGCCGCCCAGGAGCGTCACGGTCCAGCCCTGCGGGGCGCCGCCCACGGAAAAGGCAAACCGCTCCGGCGGCAGCGCGTAGTTGCGGAGCCGCAGGTTGATGGTGGTGGTCGAGCCTGGCCGGACGGTCGTCGACGGGTAGTCGGTCAAAAGGAACATGCCCTTGACCGGCGGCGCATCTTCCGCCGCGGCAGGAAGCGCGGGCGCAAAGGCCAGCAGGGCAAGGGAAAGCAGGGCAGTGCGAAGTCTCATGGCGATATCTCCCGGTCGCGCCGTACCAATGACCGTAGGAAATCGCCCCCGCAACAGGCTTGTTCGGTGGCCCGAACCAGACCCAGCGCGGGAGCAATGTTCCCGGATCGTGACTAAATCCGGGCAGAACCAAATTGAACTTCGCGGCGTTTGGCAAGTCTCTCCGGACAGAAAGCCGCAGGGGGCGTCGGCGGATGACCAAACCGTGACCAGATTGGGACGCATGGCGTGCATGGAACGTCAGCCATTGACGGAGCGTTGTCTTCCGTGAAAATCCTGATCGGGGGGCGCGAGAGGGTCCACGTCATGGATCGCGTCGCGATTGTCGCCTTCACGTGGTTCGGCTGCTGGATTGCCGGCTCGGCCGAGCTTGGCAAGGTCGTGTTTCACGATCCCGGGACCTGGGCCATCGGAGGCTTCGTCCTCGCCCTGCTCACGGTGTTCTCCTGGCCCTTCGTGCTGCCAAGCCGGCTGGAGCGCTGGATGCACGATCCCCGCCCTGAACGCTGATCCGGAACGGCGTCTCTGCGCCGCCCACTTCAGCTCATGAGGCCGCTTTTCATAAGGCGGCTTGGACTTTCAGCACCGCCGGCCAATCCACCTCGTCCTCCGCCAGCACCCACGGCTCCTTGAGGGCGGCCGCGGTCCATTCGGCCCAGGCCGGCAGCGCCATCACGGCGGCCATGTAGGCGCGTGAGGCGCCGCTGACCGCCACATCGTAGGTGTTAAAGCGCGCCACCACCGGCGCATACATCGCGTCCGCCGCGCCGAAGCTGCCAAACAGGAACGGCCCGCCGGCACCGAAGCGGTTGCGGCAGTCCGCCCACATGGCGTCGATGCGCCGCACGTTCGACATGGCTTCGGCGTTGAGCTCGCGCCGCTTGATTGGTCGCCACATGTTCATCGGACAGGCTCTGCGCAGCGGCAGGAAGCCGGCATGCATCTCCGAGGCGATCGCGCGCGCGTGGGCCCGCGCCGCGGGGTCCACGGGCCAGAGCTTCGCCGCCGGGAATTTCTCGGCGAGATACTCCAGGATCGCAAGCGACTCCCAGACCTGCACGCTGCCGTCGACCAGCGCCGGCACCTTGCCGGTGCCGGAGATCTTCGACAGCTTGAGCTTGAAGTCCTCGGCGTTGAGCGAGATCACCACCTCATCGAACGCGATGCCGGCCACCTTCATGGCGATCCACGGCCGCATCGACCAGGACGAATAATTCTTGTTGCCGATGACGAGCGTGAGCGCCAAGGCGGCCCCTCCCCTTTGTTAGTTGGGCATGATCTTTTCCGAAAACCGCTTCACACTTTTCGGGATCATGCCCTAGCGCCGCACCGACTTCACGCAGGCCGCGACCACCTCGACGCGGGCGTTGCTGCGCGAACGGCAGAGCGCCGAGGATTCGGTCGGATAGATCGCGGGCGCGCGGCCGACGCCGCAATGGGCGGTGAGCAGCACCTCGTCGGCCTCGCATTGCAGCGAGCAGTCGCCGTTGCAGGCGCTGCGCAGGATGCGGATGCCGGCGTCGCCATTGGCGCCGCGTTGACCTTGAGGCCCAGCCGGTCCCTGCGGACCGCGCTCGCCCTGGGGCCCCTGCATCGTGCCCTGCGGCACGGTGATGAGCTGCTGCTGCGTGGACCCGGGCTTCTGCATCGCCGCCGTGGCGGCCTGCGGGTCCGGCGTGGTCCGCGCCATGACCAGGCCGAATACCAGCACGAAGCCGACCAGGCCGAACAGGCCCAAGGCGCCGAGCAGCCAGACCTCGGGCGCCGGCCAGCGGCGCGCGGGCTTGGTTTCCGTCGGGGTCGTTACGGGTTGCTGCTCGTCACTCATCATTGAACTCAAATGGTCTGCCGGCTTTATGTTCCCGACCGCCGCGCTCGTCTAGTGCCGCCACGGGGCACTAGCCTTTCCGGGGCTCCGGCATCTCGACCGGGCCGCCGGACTTCTTCCAGGCGCCGAAGCCGCCACGGATGTGAGCCACCGGCTTCAAGCCCATGCGATGCGCGGTCTGCGCTGCGAGCGCCGAGCGGAGCCCCCCGGCGCAGAAGAACACGTAGCGCTTGTCCTCGGCGAATTGCGGCTTGTGGTACGGGCTCTGCGGATCGATCCAGAACTCCAGCATGCCGCGCGGGCAATGGAACGCGCCCGGCACCTTGCCGTCGCGCTGCAATTCGCGGATGTCGCGGATATCGACCAGCACGGTGTCGCCGCGGCCGTGGAGCTTCAGCGCGTCCTCGATCGACACCGTCTCGATCTCGCGCTCGGCGGCCTCGACCAGCGTCTTGATGCTGGTGGTGATGGTCTGGGGCATTTCGATCTCCGTTACTGGCGATGGTGGCAGAGCCCGGGTCTTAAGGCCAGAGTCCAAAGGCCGGCACCCGGCGCTTGCGGTGCCATGCCACCGGCTTGCGCCGCCGGGCGGCAGGTGGGAATTTGGGCCGCGGAGGATGGCCATGCCGCTCTTCTCGACCCTCGATATCGTGGCGCTCTGCTGGTTTCTCAGCACCTGGATCGCCTATTCGGTGACGCTCACGCTGACCGAACGCCGAAGGCGCGGCCTCAACTCGGAGATGAACCGCTATCGCGACATCTGGATGCTCCAGATGCTCAAGCGCGAGATGCGGATGGTCGACGCCCAGATCGTGGCGGCTCTGCAGAACGGCACGGCGTTCTTCGCCTCGACCTCGCTGATCGCGATCGGCGGCGCGCTGACGTTGCTGCGCTCGACCGAGGAGATCCTGCAGGTGGTCGGCGCACTGCCGTTCGGCGTGCAGATGACGCACGTGCAGTGGGAGGCGAAGACCATGGGGCTCGCCGTGATCTTCGTCTATGCGTTCTTCAAGTTCGGCTGGGCCTACCGGCTCTACAACTACGTCGCCATCCTGGTGGGCGCCACGCCGCCCGCGAGCGAGAAGGACACGCCGGAGGCCAAGGCTCACGCGGCGCGCGTCGGCCGGCTGTGCGAGGTCGCGGGCCTGCATTTCAACCGCGGCCAGCGCGCCTTCTTCTTCGCGCTCGGCTATCTCGGCTGGTTCATCAGCCCGTGGCTGTTGATAGCGTCGAGCGTGATCGTCGCCATCGTGCTGTGGCGCCGCCAGTTCGCCTCGGACTCGCGGCGCGCGGTGTGCGACCTGTAAGCCAGCGCCGGCTTAGAAATCGACAATGAGTGGTTCGTGGCCGCAAGCGCGAATGAAGGTCAACAGGCCATCCGGGCGGATGCTGGTGCTCGCGGTTTGGACCAGAGGATGAAAGTTCACGAGGGACGCGGACATCAGCGAGGCGTCGATCACCGGCGTCACTTTGTTTTCGACATCGTTGATGAGCGCAAAAGGTGTCGCCACGCCGGGCTCGACGCCCAGCACGTCACGCATCGATTCGGGTGCCGCGAATCCCAAGCGTCCGTTCGCACCAACCCGGGTGTGCAATGTCTTGAGATCGATATCGCGCGTTTCTTCGGCAACGACCAGAAACAACCGCGCCTTTTTGTCCTTGAGCAGAAGATTTTTTGTAAACGTCCCGACCATCTTGCCGCGCAACGCGCGGCCTTCCTCGACCGTGCTGTGCGCGGGATATGGCAGGGTGACGGCTTCTATCCCGAGCTCTTCCAGACGATGGAACAGCCGATCTTGTTCGGACATGCGAGCGATATCCTTGCTGATCATGATGGCGATTCGCCGAACTGGGCGGCGCTCATTCGCGTGTCATAAAGCTCGGCGTAAGCGGCGCGGTCAAAGCGGCTGGTCGGAGCGGCAAAAACCACGCGGCCATGCGACAGGCCGACGATGCGATCGGCGTAAGTCCGCGCAAAATTCACCTGATGGAGACTGCAGACGACGGCGACGCCATCGGAGTGCGCGATGCTGCGCAGCAGATCCATCACGCCCCCGGCCGCGTTCGGATCAAGGCTGGCAACGGGCTCGTCGGCGACGATCAGACGCGGCTGCTGAGCCAGCGCCCGCGCGATTGCGACCCGTTGCTGTTGTCCGCCTGACAGCGTGTCGGCCCGCTGCATCGCCTGGCTGAGCAAGCCGACGCGATCGAGACATTCCAGCGCCAGCAGACGGTCGGCGCGCTCGAACCGCCGTAAACAGCCACGCCATCCGGAGACGTGCCCAAGCCTCCCGGCCAGAACGTTGTCCAACGCCGTAAGACGGCTCACCAAATTGAATGTCTGAAATATCAGTGCGATCTGCCGCCGCTCCCGCCCTTTCAGCAACTTGACGTCATAGCCATCGAGCCGCGCCATACCGCTGCCCGGGGTCGAAAGCCCGGCGATGCAGCGAAACAGCGTCGTCTTGCCGGCGCCGCTCGGCCCCAGCACAGCGACGAACTCATGCTCGGCCACAGCAAAGCAGACATCGACGAGAGCGGCGCGGCCGTTGAACGCTTTGGTCACGCCATCGATGACCAGCCGCGGAGATGCCGCACTGGTCCCGGATGCAGTGATCGCCGAAACCGCAGTCTTGGCAGGCCGCTCTGTCGACATCGCTAGACCAGCCGCCTGCGCAACCATGCGGAAAACAGGTCGAGCGCGGTCACGACCACGAGGATCACAACGATGATCGTGAAGAGCCGCGAGAAATCCAGCAGATCCATGCTGTTCTTCAATTCCTGCCCGATGCCGCCGGCGCCGACCACGCCGAGGACCGTCGACGTGCGCACGTTGAATTCCCACCAGAACAAGGTCGTTGACAGCAGCACTGGCAGGATGTCCGGGACAAGGGCAAAGCCGATGGCCGTGATACGGCCAGCTCCGGTGGTCCGGACGGCTTCGAACGGGCCCAGATCGGCGGTTTCAATATGGTCGGCAAAGAATTTGGCGGCGGTGCCCCAGGTGTGCAGCGCGATTCCCATCACGCCCGCAAACGGCCCAAGCCCCACGGCTGCGACGAACAACAGCGCAAAGACGAACGAGTCGATGCCGCGCAATGCGTTGAGAAACCAGCGCGCCGGATAATAGAAGCGCGGCAATGGCGTGATATTGCGACTGGCCAGCACTGCCATCGGAATGGCCAGGATCGTCGCCAGTGTCGTGCCAATCGCCGCCATTGCTACGGTTTCCGCCGTGCGCAGCAGAAACAGCGGCAACTCTTCGTATTTTGGCGGCCAAGCTTGCATGATCCAATGCCAGAGCTTCGGAAGTCCGGATGCAAGCCTGCCGATATCGACCTGAGCGAGATTGCCGGCGACGGCATAGAACACCAGGACGGCCGCTACGATCGACCAGAAACGCACCCGGCCGGCAGTGAAGCCACTTTCGGTCGCTTCGAGATCAGCCAAAGCTTGTTGCGCGGCGGTCATTCGCTGGTCCGAAGCGGTCGAAATGGCGATGGCCGTTCCTCGCGTGCCGGCCGTATCGGCTTAAGCCTTCGCCTTGATTTTGCCGACCGCGAGCCCCGCCTTTTCGATGGACGCATACGATGCGTGCGTGGCGGGCACAAACCCGGTGTAACGGTTCGGCAGCAAGGCCTTGGCCTGTTCGGCGGTGATCGCGGTCAGGATTTTCTGCACGTGACCCTTCAAATCGCCAGACGCTGTTGACGGCAGGGCAATCGCGTCGTTCGGCAGGGGATCGGACGTCCAGATGATCTTGTTGGAGTCGGGCTTGACGCGGCCGGCTGCAATCATCGCATCGCGATTGCGATCGAAATCCGTGGCCATGTCCACTTGTCCGGCGCTCACCGCAACTTCGTTGGCCGCATGCGTCGCGCCTTCGCTGTATTTCCAGAATGTCTTCGGATCGATCTTCCAGACCTCTTGGGCATAGTAGGTCGGGATCAGCCAGCCTGACGTCGAGCCGACGTCGGCGAACGAAATGGACTTGCCTTTGCTGTCGTCCGGAAACTTGCCGACCTGGATATCGGGTTTCGCGATAATGATTGCGTGGTAGATCGGCTTGTCGTCGTACTTGACCGTCGCAACCGCCTGACAGCCGATGGCATTGTTGGCGATGATATAGCCCCAAGGTCCCATCCAGGCGACATCGACCTGCCCGCCGCCCATCGCAACCGCAATTCCGGCCCAGTCCGTGGTCGCGACAAGCTCGAACTCGACCCCGAGCTCCTTGGCCAGATGGGCGAACACCGGCGTATAGGCCTTCTTGGTGTCGTCCGCGGTGGGCAACAGCGGACCAACGCCGAACCGCATTTTTCTGGATTGCGCGATGGCTGGCTGAAAAACCGCCGTCGAAGCGAGCGCCGCAGTCACGCCGAGAAATTTACGCCTGTGCAGACTCATCACGTTACGCTCCCGAGAAAGTTACCGGCTGCCTTTGCGGGAGCCACCGCCCCCGCGCGGCCTATCGATGAAAATCGGCTGCACTCAGCGCATCGAAGCGGACGCGGAATGACGCGTTCATCGCTCGCTTCATCATGAAGCGTGCATCTGGACGCATGTTCATTCGCAGGCCATCTGCCGATGCGTCTTCCTGAAAAGCCAATCTACATAGGGGGCCAGCGATGGCACTCCACTTTTTCGTGAAGATGGGCCGACGGCGATGCCGAGGGCGAACGACAATGGACGCCGTAGACCGCGCCTCGGTAGCGGCGGCGACAACGTGCGGCTCACGGTCATGCCGCGGGTGTGCCGAATTGTCTTGTGGGTGCCGAGCGAGATCAATGCTGCGGGCAGACGACTCTTGCACGTTGACCGCAGCAGCGCCGCTCGTGTCGCGTTGGTTCGGAAGAACTTCCCAACCGCACCAGCGGATCAGCTGAGAAACACCCAGACCCCGAGCGAAGACGCCGCAAGGATTCCGGCCGCCGTGGCGACGACCATGAGCACGTTTTCCACCCAGCCGGCATTGCTGGCAGGGGCATCCGCTTCGGCTTCGGCGGCGCTGTACCCAGCCCCCGGTACGTTGACGCCAGCATCCATTTCGATCGACATCCGACGATCCTCCGGTTCGGCGCGTCCGTCTCGCCTGCGTCCGACCGAGTACGCATACCCGGGGGTCCCGAATCGTTCAGACCGCGTCAGAATACCGCCGGGAGACACGCGAACACGTCGATTGCTGTAGATATCAACCGGAGATTAAGAAACTCTTCATCATGACCGAGCCGGCCGACATCGAGGAAGCGATCTTCCGCCTGCTGGGCGAGGTCGCCACCGGCAAGACCATCAGCCCGCCGGACGTCGCCAACGCGCTGATGCCCGGCCCGCAATGGCATGTGCTGATGACGCCGATCCGGCGCGTCGCGGTGCGGCTCGCGCTCGAAGGCCGGATCGTGATCTACCGCAAGGGCAGGCCGGCCGATCCGAACGACTTCAAGGGCGTGTATCGGCTGGGCCTGCCGCGGCAGGATTGAGCGCGGGCTCGATCCGGGCCGCATAGCGCGTATCATGTCCAAACCCGAGGCTCGCGCGCCGGAGCAATTTTCGATCAGCAGGAGCACCCCATGGCCGGAACCGATGTCCACTTCGCCGGATCGATTCCGGAAATCTACGACCGATTGATGGTGCCTCTGATCTTCGAGCCCTATGCGCGCGATCTCGCAGAGCGCGTTGCTGCGCTCAAGCCGCAGCACATCCTCGAAACCGCCGCTGGCACCGGCGTCGTCACCCGAGCCATTGCAGCACGCCTGCCGGCCACGACGCGCATTATTGCGACCGACTTGAACCAGCCGATGCTCGATCATGCCAAGTCGAGGCAGAAGCAGGACGCACGAATTGCCTGGCATCAGGCCGACGCTCTGAATCTGCCATTCGCGGATGCCAGCTTCGACGTTGCGGTCTGCCAGTTCGGCGCAATGTTCTTCCCCGACAAGGTGCGAGGCTACAGCGAGGCCCGCCGCGTGCTCAGGCCGGGTGGCCGGTTCCTGTTCAACGTATGGGATCGAATTTCAGAGAATGAATTCGCCGACGAGGTCACCAAGGCGCTGGCCGCCGATTTTCCGGACGACCCACCGCGCTTCATGGCCCGCACTCCGCACGGCTATCACGAGCCGAACCAAATCCGCGACGAGCTCGCGGCCGCCGGATTTGCCGACGTTGCGATTGAAGCCGTCGATGCGGTCAGCAAAGCCATCTCGCCGCTCGATGTGGCAGTCGCCTATTGCCAGGGTACGCCGCTTCGAAACGAGATCGAAAAACGGAACGCATCGCGGTTGAAGGAGGTGACAACGCACGCGGCCGAGGCCTTGGAGCGGCGTTTTGGCCGCGGCCCGATCGAGGGACGCATCCGCGCACTTGTCCTCTCAGCCAAGGCCTGATCGGCCAGCCGCCGCTCAGCCCGGCTTGGCGCAGCAGTCCTTCGGTTCGGGCAGCGGCCCCGGAAACAGCTCGGACGAGCGCCCGGTGAGCCAGTAAGCCAGCAGCCCGACGAGCTCGTGCGAAACGGCGTCGAGCGCGCGCACGCCACTGAGCAGGTCGCGGGGCACGTAGAGCAGGTTCGCTCCCGGCAGCGTGCGCCAGTCGACGGGATAGGCCTCGACCGCGAAGCCGGCCTTGCGGAACACGCCGACCGCGCGCGGCATGTGCATCGCCGAGGTCACCAGCAGCCAGCGCTCGCCAGGCTTGGGATCGGCCAGACGCCTGGTGAAGACCGCGTTCTCCCCGGTGTTGCGGGATTGGTCTTCCAGGATCAGGCGCGACTTCGGCACGCCGAGTTGCTCGAACAGCTGCGCGGCAAAGAACGACTCCGGCGGATCACCGTGAAGCAGGCTTGGATTGCCGCCGGTGAACACGAGCTTCGCCGCCGGATGGCGCCGCGCCAGCGCCGCACCTTCAATGAGCCGCTCAACCTCGCCTGTGACCGACAGGCTGCCGCGCACCACGCTCATGCGGGCGTCGATCGGGCCGCCGAGCACGATGATGCCGGTGATCGGCGGACCATCCTCCCTCCCCGGCGGGAAGCGGCTCTCCAGTATCGCAATGAGCCCGCGGCCGATCGGCAGCAGCCCGAGCACCAGGACGATCAAGAGAGACACGACCATCAGCCGGACGCCGGCGCGGCGAAACCGCGTCAACAGCAGCAGCATGCCGAGGACGCCAAGGCCGAGAATAAGGTTCGACGGAACGGCAAGCGCAGCCAGCACCTTGGACAGCACGAAGAACATGCCAAGTTCCTTGCCAAGTTTCCTTGCCGGTTCCCGCCGCTGGCGGAGCGCGCTGCTAAAGGCCCTGCTGCTTCTTCCAGGCCGCGTAGCGCGCCTTGGCCTCGTCGTTCGGCGGATAGAGGCCGGGCAGCGCCACGCCGCGCTCGACCTCGCTGACCACCCAGGTCTCGTAGCGCTCGTGCTCCTCGCCTTCGGTGGCGACAAAGTCGACGAGCGCCTGCGGGATCACCACCGCGCCGTCGTCGTCCGCCACGATCACGTCGTCGGGGAAGATCGCGCAGCCGCCACAGGCAATCGGCTCGTTCCAGCCGACGAAAGTGAGCCCGTTGACCGAGGCCGGCGCCGCCGTGCCTTGGCAGAAGATCGGCATGTTGGCCTTGAGGCAGCCGGCCTTGTCGCGGATCACCCCATCGGTAACCAGCGCCGTGACTTTCCTCCGCGCCATCCGCATCACCAGGATGTCGCCGAAGATGCCGGCGGTCGAGACGCCCATGGCGTCGGCGACCGCAATGCAGCCCTCGGGCATCGCCTCGATCGCGGCACGCGTCGAGATCGGCTTGCCCCAGCTTTCCGGCGTCGCGAGATCCTCGCGCACCGGCACGAAGCGCAGCGTGAACGCCTTGCCGACCAGCCGCTGGCCGCCTGGCACCAGCGGCATCGCGCCCTTGACCCAGCAGTGCCGGATGCCCTTCTTGAGCAGCATGGTGGTGATCGTCGCCGTAGTGACGTGGCGCAGGATTTCGAAGGCCTTGTTCATGTCTTTACTCCGGGGCCTCTCTCAGGCCGGCATCATGCCAAGCCGCTCGTCGCGGCGGCGGAGATAAAGGACGAAGGGGATCGACAAGAGCACCATCAGCGCCTTGCCGGCGATCTGCCCGGCCAGGAATTCCAGCGAACCGAAGGCGAGCCACAGGAATACGATGGAGTCGACCACGAGGCCGACCGCGCTCGATGCCACCACCGCGGTGACGAGCCTGCGCCTCGCGAGCGGCGTGTAGACCGCCATGTCGGCGAACTCCGAAAGCAGGAACGCCACGGCCGAGGCGACCACCAGCGCCGGCGGCGCAACGATCGACGACAGCGCCGCGCCGAACACCACGGCACCGGCCGAGTAGACGACGCCGAGCCGCCGCTGCACCAGATCGCGCAGCACCAGCGCCACCCCGATCATCAGCACGCCGGACGGCGCCATCAGCACCATGCCGTGCATCTTGGGAAACACCGGGATGAGGCACGGCGCGTTGGGCGGACAGACCGTCCCGATGTTACCGATCATCCAGTTCGCCGAAGGTATGGTCAGGCCAAAAGCGATCAGGAATGCGATGCCCTCGACCTGCCGGCGCCGTTTATTGGTCATGTCTTCTCCGCGATAAACCGGGCGTAGCCATCCGCCCGCAATCGGCACGCCGGACACGTGCCGCAGCCAAATCCCCAATCGTGCCGATGCGTCCGGTCACCGAGGTAGCAGCTATGGGTCTCCTCGATGACCAAATCAAGCAGCGGTTTTGCGCCAATGGCCTTGGCCATAGCAAAGGTCGCTGCCTTGTCGACCCGCATCAGCGGCGTATGCACCGTGAACGGCCGCTCGGTGCCGAGCCGCAACGCGGTCTGGGTGGCCTTGATGGTCTCGTCCCGGCAGTCCGGATAGCCGGAATAGTCGGTCTCGCACATCCCGGCGACGAGATCGTTGGCGCCGCGCCGATAGCCCAGTGCCGCGGCAAAGGCGAGAAAGATGATGTTGCGGCCGGGCACGAAGGTGTTGGGCAGGCCGTTCCCGGCCATCTCGATCTGCATGTCGCGGGTGAGCGCCGTGTCGGAGATCGCGGCGAGCGCATCGAGCTTGACCACATGGTCGTCGCCGAGCCGCGCGGCCCAGGTGGCGTTGAGCGCCGCGATCCGCTCACGGATGCGCGGTCTCACCTTGAGCTCGACCGGGTGACGCTGGCCGTAGTCGAATCCGATCGTCTCGACACGGGCGAAGCGCTCCAGCGCCCAGGCGAGGCAGACGGTGGAATCCTGGCCGCCGGAAAACAGCACCAGCGCGGGGTTCGGGCTCACATCCATCAATCAGGGCACCATCATCAATTCGGACGACGCAGCGGTCCGCAGATACGCTACAATTTCGGCAGCCACCGGGAGCAATACGTCATGGCCAAGGCGCGCGGGATGATCGCGGTCGACAAGATGGGCGGCAAGGTCCTGTTCCTGGACCCGCAGACATACGAAACGCAGATCGTCATCGACGGCTTCCCGCGCACCGTCCACGAATTGCTGGTGGTGCCGGAGACGAGCCTCGCCTATGTGCCGATCTTCGGCGACGGCATCCATGGCCGCAATCCCAACCCGCAGCACTTCCTCTGCGTCTTCGACCTGCATCAGCGCGCCCATGTCGGCACCATCGATCTGCGGCCCTACATCGCGCCGCATACGCTGAAGCTCGGGCCGGACCGGCTGATCTATATCACCTGCGAGAACAGCGCGAAGGTGGTGGTGATCGACCCCGGTACCAACAAGGTGATCGAGGCGCTGGATTCCGGCTCGACCAACGGCCATCGCCTGATCATCGCGCCGGACGGCTCGCGGCTCTACACCGAGAACGAGGAGGACGGGACGGTCTCGGTGATCGATCTCAAGACGCGGAAACTCACCGGCAAGATCAAGACCCCTCGCCCGCTCGCCGGGATTGCGATCTCGCAGGACGGCCGCACCGTGATCGCGGTCGACGATGCCGAGCCCACCCTGTTCCTGATCGACACGGCGAGCGAGCAGGTCCGGAACGAGGTCCGGCTGAAAGACGTGCCGAAGGCCGCGCAGATCGCGCGCTACGCCCCGGACTGGAGCCTTCTGGGCGTGACGAGCCTCAACAGCAACACCGTCAGCCTGATCGATCCGTCGTTCAAGGAGCAGACCGCCATCGCGGTCGGCAGCCAGCCGATGGACATGGCGTTCCACGGCGACGAGCTGTTCGTGCCGTGCCAGGGCGACGGCTCGGTGCATGTGATCGATATTCCGAACCGGAAGCACAAGACCAGCTTCAAGGCCGGCACCGGCTGTGAATCGATTGGCTTTTTCTAAGTGCCATGGCGCGCGACCTCACCAGCATCGCCGAACGGCTGATCAAGGCCCACGACACAGCGACAATGCTGTCGCCGATCACGGCCGATATGCCTGATTTCAGCGTGGCTGATGGTTATGCAGTGCTGGCCGACATCGAAGCGCGGCGGCGCGCGCAGGGCTGGAAATCGGTCGGCCGCAAGATCGGCTTCACCAACCGCACCATCTGGCCGCGCTACGGCGTGCACCAGCCGATGTGGGCGCATGTGTGGTCGCACACCGTGCATTTCGCCAAGGACAGCCGCGCGACGCTCGATCTCCGGCCGTTCATGCTGCCGCGGATCGAGCCGGAGGTGGTGTTCAAGCTGAAAGCACCGGTCTCGGCCGCCGGCGATCCGCTGGCGGTGCTGGCCGTGACCGAATGGATCGCGCCGGGCTTTGAGATCGTGCAGAGCCATTTCCCGGACTGGAAATTCAAGGCGGCCGATTGCACGGCGGCGTTCGGGCTGCACGGCGCATTGGTGGTCGGCGAGCCGCTGACGGTGACGGAGGCAAACCGCCAAGCGTTGGCCGCCGCCCTGCCCGAGTGCGCTGTCACGCTGTCGCGCGGCGGCACCGTCATCGATCGCGGCGTCGGCGCCAATGTGCTG
>JACXTT010006551.1_pt1 | contig 16595 bp, 19 predicted proteins | sample 9270951 | NCBI WGS metagenome assembly JACXTT01 (sample SAMN15532306, study PRJNA645909) | rock metagenome | isolation source: weathered quartz diorite | place: Puerto Rico | collected 2017-06-21 | reverse complement strand
CACACTGTCAAAGATCTCAATCACTTGCGGATCGTTTCCGTTTCCGCTTCAGAACATTTCGTTCCGAGTGAGCCGCTCATCTTACATCGTTTTTCCTGTCCGTCAACACCTTCAGCGAAAATTTCTTGCTGCCGGGTTTTTCGTGGAACCCCGCGTCGGAGAGCGTCTCGACGGGGGAGGAAAATAATAGCGTCCCTACCCAAGTATGGGAAGAGGTGCGCGCGATTTTTTTTCACTGCGATGACAAAAAACGCTCGTCACTACACTCGCCGACTCCATTCCAACGGGCACGCCACCCATGAAACGAGCACTGGTGTCCATGCTTCCTGCGGTTGCCGCCGCCGCTTCCATGGGCCACGCGCCGCCATCCGTGCAGTTGCACGGCCATCGTTTCACCACGGAATGGGCGACCGACGATGAGTCGCGGGCGCGCGGACTCATGCTGCGCACGGAGCTGGCCGCCGACCACGGCATGCTGTTCGTGTTTCCCGACGAGGAGCCGCGCTGGTTCTGGATGAAGGACACGCTGATCGCGCTGGATATCCTGTATTTCGACGGCAGCCGGCGACTGGTGTCGGTGCAGGCGGACGTGCCACCGTGCAAGGCCGATCCCTGCCCCAGCTATCCGAGCCATCGGCCCGCGCGCTATGTATTGGAGCTCGCGGCGGGAACGGCGGCGAAGATCGGCGTGACGGCGGGGGAGGAATTGCTGATCGAGGGGACGCCTGGCCCGGTGCAGTGATTCGCAGCCGCCAGGTCGTGCCGGCAGGGGACGCCGACGTGATACGGGACGAGCATGTCGGGACGGAGGTTTTCCAGGGCGTCCCAGTCGTCTTCGAACGGAATGAACTGCTGCATGGTGCTGCTCCTGCAAGGGCGCGCGCCTTGGCTGCCGGCGTGCAGGAGCTATATAAGCAAACGGCCCGGTCCGTACGATGACGGAATCGGGCCGTTTGCGGGCAACCTGGAGAGCGAAATCAGTCGATTTCGATCATCTCGAAATCGTCCTTGGTCGCGCCGCAATCCGGGCACGTCCAGGTATCGGGCACGTCGGCCCAACGGGTGCCGGGCTCGATGCCCTCCTCGGGAACGCCCAGCGCCTCGTCATAGATGAAGCCGCAGACGACACACATCCACTTGCGAAAGGTCCCGGTCTCGTTGGTGCTCTGATTCATCGCTGGACTGCTTGATGTGGAGAATAAGAGGCGCATTCTCGCAACTCCCCTGCCGATGCGAAAGCGTATGGCCCCGATTTTTCAGGAAGAACCCGATGCATTCCCAACTCAAGGGCCGCGGCCTGTACGTGATCACCGACGGCCCACGCCCCGACCTGCTGGAGGTGGTAGCGCTGGCGCTGGCCGGCGGCGCACGACTGCTGCAGTACCGCGACAAGACCAGCGACCCGGCCCGCCGGCTCACCGAGGCACGGGCCCTTCGCGCCCTCTGCGCCGCGCGCAAGGTGCCGATGATCGTCAATGACGACGTGCGACTGGCCCTCGCGGCTGGCGCGGCCGGCGTCCATCTGGGCGAGGACGACGGCGATATCGCCGCGGCACGGGCGGTGCTCGGGCCCGACGCGATCATCGGAGTGTCCTGTTACGACTCGGCCGAGCGCGCGCGCCAGATGGCGGCGGCCGGTGCCGATTACCTCGCGTTCGGGGCCTTCTTCCCCTCGCCCACGAAGCCGCATGCGCGGCGCGCCTCGTTCGAGCTGCTGCGACAGACCGCCGCGCTGGGCTTGCCGCGGGTGGCGATCGGGGGCATCACGCCGGACAATGGCGGTTCCCTGATCGATGCCGGCGCGGACTACCTGGCCGTGGTTTCGGCCGTATTCGGCGATCCGGACGTGCGTGGCGCCGCCGCAGGTTTCGCCCAACTTTTCACTTCGCATTGAGTGTCCCCGATGACCACCAACCATGAACTTTTCCAACGCGCGCAGCAGCTGATGCCCGGCGGCGTGAATTCGCCGGTGCGCGCCTTCAAGTCGGTGGGCGGCGAACCGTTCTTCACGGCGCAGGCCGATGGCGCCTGCCTGTGGGACGTGGAAGGCAAGCGCTATATCGACTACGTGGGCTCGTGGGGCCCGATGATCGTGGGCCACAACCACCCGCACGTGCGCGAAGCGGTGGAGCGGGCGGTGAAGCACGGCCTCTCCTACGGCACGCCCTGCCCGGCCGAAGTCACCATGGCCGAGACGATCGCGCGCCTGATCCCGTCGATCGACATGGTTCGCATGGTCAACTCCGGCACGGAGGCCACCATGTCGGCGATCCGCCTCGCCCGCGGCGCCACCGGCCGCAACCTCATCGTGAAGTTCGAGGGTTGCTACCACGGCCACGGCGACAGCTTCCTGGTGAAGGCCGGTTCCGGCGCGCTCACGTTCGGCGTGCCGACCTCGCCGGGCGTGCCCAAGGCGAATGCCGACCTCACCCTCACCCTCACCTACAACGATCTCGACGCCGCCGTGCGCCTGTTCGACGAACACGGCCACGACATCGCCGGCCTGATCATCGAGCCGGTGGCCGGCAACATGAACTGCATCCCGCCGAAGGATGGCTACCTGCAGGCGTTGCGCGAGCTGTGCACGAAGCACGGCGCGCTGCTGATCTTCGACGAGGTGATGACCGGCTTCCGCGTCGCGCTGGGCGGCGCACAGGCGTACTACGGCGTGACGCCCGACCTCACCACCTTCGGCAAGATCATCGGCGGCGGCATGCCGGTGGGCGCCTATGGCGGGCGTCGCGACCTCATGCAGCAGATCGCGCCGGCGGGCCCGATTTACCAGGCGGGCACGCTGTCGGGCAATCCGGTGGCGATGGCCGCAGGCCTGGCCATGCTGGAGCTCATCCAGGCGCCGGGCTTCTACGACAAGCTCGCCGCACGCACGCGCCTGCTCACCGATGGCCTGCAGGCCATCGCCGATGGCGAAGGCATTCCCTTCAGCACGAATCGCGTCGGCGGCATGTTCGGCCTGTTCTTCACCCGCGAGACGGTGGAGAGCTACGCACAGGCGACAGCGGCGGACGTGGCGATGTTCAACCGCTTCTTCCACGGCATGCTGGAGCGCGGCGTGTACCTCGCGCCGTCGGCATTCGAGGCCGGCTTCGTTTCCAGCGCGCACAGCGAGCAGGACATCGCCGACACGCTGGAAGCGGCACGTGGCGCCATGAAGGCGGCGCGCGCGGGCTGAGCCGATGCTTCGCTGCGTGCTGTTCGACCTGGATGAGGTGCTGGCCGACTACGACCGCCAGGTCCGCGTCGGCCACCTGGCCCGGGCCATCGGCAGCACGTCGCAGGCGGTCCACGCCGCCATCTACGCCTCGGGCATCGAGGATGCGGCCGATCGCGGTGAGTTGGCGCCGCAGGCCTATCTCGACGCGCTGGGCGCACATCTCGGCCGTCCGGTAAGCACCGAGGCGTGGACGGCGGCGCGACGCGCCGCCACCCGTCTTCGGCCCGAGCTGCTGGCGCTGGCGACGTCGCTGGGGGAGCGCGTGACCGTCGCCGTGCTGACCAACAACGGCCTGCTGCTGGCGCAGCAGCTGCCGCGGATCGTCCCGGCGCTGTTTCCGCTGTTCGAGGGCCGTGCCTTCGCCTCCGCCGAATTCGGCGCCAGCAAACCGGACCCGCGGGTCTACCTGGCCTGCCTTGCCCGCCTGTCGCTGCCGGCGGACGCCACCTTGTTCGTCGACGACAACCTCTCCAACGTGGAGGGGGCCTTGCAGGCGGGTCTTCACGCCCACCATTACCGGGATCTGGCCAGCCTGCGCGGCACCCTGCTTCGCTTCGGCCTGCCCTGACCCTTCGCCACGGACGGCGCCGACAGTGACGGCAGCGCTATGCTGGCGCCATCGCGTGTCAGGGATACAGCATGGACGAACAGCCGCGGTCTCCCTCCAGCAGCACCCTCGCACCCGCCTCCGACCATGGCTGGCGGGCGCGCTGGTTCCACATCATCTTCGGCCACGGCGACGCCCCCGGACGACTGTTCGACCTGGTGCTGATGGTGGCGATCCTCTCCAGCATCCTGGTCGCCGTGCTGGACACGGTCGAAGACCTGCACGCCAGCATGGGGCGGGTGTTCCTGGTGCTCGAATGGGTCTTCACCATCGCCTTCACGGTGGAGTACGTGGCGCGCCTGCTGGTGGTCTCCCAGCCGCGGCGCTACGCCTTCAGCTTCTATGGCTTCGTCGACCTGGTGGCGGTGCTGCCGACCTACCTGACCCTGCTGGCTGCCGGCGGCCCGCACCTGATGGTGGTGCGCGCGCTGCGCATCCTGCGCGTCTTCCGCGTGCTGAAGCTGACCCGCTACGTGGGCGAGGCGGACATGTTGTGGGCGACCTTCCTGCGCGCCCGACCCAAGATCTTCGTGTTCTTCAGCACCATCCTCACCCTGGTGCTGATCTTCGGCGCGCTGATGTACCTGATCGAAGGGCCGGAGAACGGCTACACCAGCATCCCCCGCTCGATGTACTGGGCGGTAGTGACGATGACCACGGTGGGCTTCGGCGACATCACGCCGCACACGGCGCTGGGACAGATGGTGACGTCGGTCATCATGCTGCTGGGCTACAGCATCATTGCCGTGCCCACGGGCATCTTCGCGGCGGAACTGGCGACGGGCATCCGCCAGGCGCGGCAGCAACAGGCCTGCGCGCAATGTCGGCTGCAGGGGCACCAGGCCGACGCGCGCTACTGCCGGGGTTGCGGGGCGTCGTTGCAGGCCGGCGAATCCGAAGGATGAGCCCGCTTTTGTAGGAGCGCACCCAGTGCGCGATGAGCCAACGAAGCGGTGACGCCGTTACCTCCATCGCGCACTGGGTGCGCTCCTACACGGGAAGCCGGCCTCAGCCGGCGAGGTAGGCGCGCAGGGCCGCCTCGAGGCGCGCGAGGCCTTCGGCGAGATCTTCATCGGTGAGGTTGAGCGGCGGCACGAAACGCAGCACGTCCGGACCCGCCTGCAGCACCAGCAGGCCGTGCGCGGCAGCAAAGTCGAGGATGCTGCCGGCCTTGCCCTTGTGGGCTTCCTTCAGCACCGCACCCAGCATCAGGCCACGGCCACGCACTTCGTCGAACAGGTCGAGCGAGGTGTTGATGTGCAGCAGGCCATCGCGCAGCGCCTGTGACTGGCGCGCCACGTTCGCCAGCAGCTCGGGCGAGGACAGCTTGCGCAGTGCCACGCGCGCCACCGAAGCGGCCAGCGGGTTGCCGCCGAAGGTCGTGCCGTGGGCCCCGAACTGCATGGTTTCGGCCACCTTGGGACCGGCCAGCATGGCGCCGATCGGGAAGCCGCAACCCAGCGCCTTGGCCAGCGTGACGATGTCCGGCGTGACCTCGTCCTGCACGTAGGCGAACAGCGTGCCGGTGCGACCCATGCCGCACTGGATTTCATCCAGCACCAGCAGCGCGCCGTGCTGGTCGCACAGCTCGCGCGCGCGCTTGAGGAACCCGGGCGCGGCGGGCAGCACGCCACCCTCGCCCTGCACCGGCTCCAGCATCACGGCGGCCACGTCGCCGTGCGCGAAGGCGGCTTCCAGCTGCGCGACGTCGTTGAAGTCCAGGTAGCGGAAACCACCCGGCAGCGGCTCATAGCCTTCCTGGTACTTCGGCTGGGCGGTGGCGGTCACCGCGGCCAGCGTGCGGCCGTGGAAGGAACCGCGGAACGTGACGATGACGCGCTTGCCGGCCTCGCGGCCCTGCGAGGTCGCCCACTTGCGCACCAGCTTGATCGCGGCCTCGTTGGCCTCGGTGCCCGAATTGCACAGGAAGACGCGCTCGGCGAAACCGGAGGCTTCCACCAGCGCTTCGGCGAGACGCAACGGCGGCTCGCTGTAGAACACGTTGCTGGTGTGCCACAGCTTGTGCGCCTGGGTGGTGAGCGCCTCGAGCAGGTCGGGATCCTGATGGCCCAGCGCGTTCACCGCGATGCCGGCGCCCAGGTCGATGTATTCGCGCCCTTCCGTGTCCCACACGCGCGAACCCTTGCCGTGGTCCAGCACCACATCGCGCGGTCGATACACCGGCAGCCAGTAGCGCTTGCCGAGTTCGATCAGGGATTGGGCGGACGGGTCTTGCGCGTGCATGTCGTACTCCGGGCATCGTCCGTGGGACGGCGCCATGCTGGGTTGAAGAAGCCGGATTCGGGGAACACCGCAGCGTGGTGCGGCGCGTCACGCATCGTAAGCCCTGCGTCCCCGCTTTGCACGGACAGGCAGGCGGCAAGTCCGGACGCACAAGGTGTCAACTTCCCCCTGTTCGCTGTGACATGGATGTTACACCTGGCCAGAAACCGCACAACGGCGCGGGTTGCCAGCCATCGAAGGCGTTCAGGAGAGGGTTTCGATGTAACACCTGCAAGACGCACCCGAACGCGTGTTTGGCCGGAATATGGCCAATGAAGGCGCTTTACTGCGCCATTTGCGCGGTTGGCACAGCGCTTGCTGCATGTGTCACGTACAGGCGGGAAGGGGAAGGCCAGCTGCGACGACGCACCGAACACCGTGGCAGGGAAAACCACGGCGGCGGACTGGCAACGCTCCTGGATGGCCCCGGAGCAACGTCGGCGCGGCTTTCGCAGCTGGCAACGGAGCTTCCGATTCCTGCCGAGGATTTGAACGCACCACAGGTTCGACGATCTTCCGCCGCGAGGCGGTAACGAGGGCGGTAACCCGGCAACCCCTGTGGCCGGGGCACCAACGGAAGCCCCCGGCCCGACCCCTGCGGGCCGGGGGCCTTCCTTTTCAGGTCATGGAAAATCGCGGGGTGAGCGGCGGGTGCTTGCGTTTCCGGTGGCCGGGCAGGCGCCCAACCAGCCAAGCCGGTGCGAGCATCCGCCGCTCACCCCCCAAACCCGCCGGGCGCCATCGCGGCGCCTGCCGCATTCCCCAAAAGGGTCGATCAGCGCAGCTCGTCGAGGGCGAGCTGGTGCTTCTTGCACAGCCGGTAGATGGTCACCCGCGACACCTTCAGGCGCCGTGCGCATTCGCTTACGTTGAAACGGCTCTCGCGCAGGCAGGCGATCACCGCGTCGCGTTCGGCGGCCACACGCGTGCTGCCCAGGCTGGAGCGCGCCGCCTGCTTGGTGAGCACGTCGGCCAGGTCCAGGTCGTTCACGCTGATCAGCGGGTCCTCGGCCACCACGGCGGCGCGCTGCACCCGGTTGAGCAATTCGCGGACATTGCCGGGCCAGGCGAAATCGAGCATGGCGCGCCGGGCGCCGGCACTGAAGGCGCGGGCGCGGCTGGGGTGCAGCTCGCGGAACGCGTCGAGGAAGCGTTGCGCCAGCAGCACCACGTCGTCCTCGCGCTCGCGCAGCGGCGGCATGCGCAGGCGCAGCACATTGAGCCGGTAATACAGGTCTTCGCGGAAGCGGCCCTGCTCCACCGCTTTTTCCAGGTCGACGTGGGTGGCTGCGAGCACGCGCACGTCGAGCTTGATCAGCTGGCTGCTGCCCACGCGCTCGAGCGTGCCTTCCTGCAGGAAGCGCAGCAGGCTGGTCTGCGCGTCCAGCGGCAGGTCACCGACCTCGTCCAGGAACACCGTGCCGCCGGCGGCGGTTTCGAAGTGGCCGATCCGGCGCGCATTGGCGCCGGTGAAGGCGCCGCGCTCGTGGCCGAACAGCTCCGACTGCACCAGGTTGGGCGGCAGGGCACCGCAATTGATGGCCGCGAACGGACGATCGGCACGGGCCGACAGCCCGTGCAGCGCGCGCGCCGCGACTTCCTTGCCGGTGCCGGTCTCGCCGGTGATCAGCACCGGCAACTCGACCGGGGCGTACTTGCGGATGCTGGCCATGACGGCGCCGATGGCGGCACTGCGCCCGGTCACGCCGATGTCGCTGGGCTCGGCCACCCGCGGCTGGTCGCCGCCGATCCGCGCCAGGGCCTCGACCAGCCGGTCGACGTCCACGGGGGTGGCGAAGTATTCGATGCTGGCTTCGAGGATCCGGTCGATCAGCGGCTCGTGCGCCGGCATGTCGGGCGGGATGAGGGCCACCCAGGGCAGCCAGGGGTGATCGGCCATCAGCTGGGCCATGGCCTGGATCGACGCCGGGTCGCCATGCCTGAGGTCGGCCAGCGCCACCACCGTGTCGTTGTTGCGCATGCCCACACCGCCCTGGGTGTTGGCATCGGCCACGCGAATGATCCAGCCCGCTTCGGCCAGGCCAGCGCGTTCCTCGCTGGCAGGCTGCCCGAACCAGACGACGCATCGCCTGGCTTCTTCCCTCAACACAGCCATGGCTTCCTCCCCTTCCCCTGGTAAGGGTTGCGGTTTCGGCCGGTCGTGACCTCGCCAAGCTGGTCACCCCCCGGTTACCACGCCGTCGCGCAAACCTAATCCGCGACTGCTACAAGAATGTGATATGGATCACACAATATACAACTGCAAGGCCCGTGGTCACCCTACAAACGATGCAGTTGAGTTCGGACAGAAGCCGGAGCCCCGGCCATGGGCTAGCACCAATGGCGTAGGGGGCCGCCGGGAGGGCGGGTCGGGACCGGCAGGATCACCAGACGCCGGTATTGGGCATCGAGGCCCAGGGTTCCTGCGGTGGCAGATGACCGTCCTGCAGCAGCTCCACCGAAACCAGGTCGGGCGAGCGCACGAAGGCCATGTGCCCGTCACGAGGCGGGCGGTTGATGGTGTAGCCCATCGACTGCAGGTGCGCGCAGGTGGCGTAGATGTCGTCGACCTGGAAAGCCAGGTGGCCGAAGTTGCGGGCCGTACCGTAGTCCTCGGTGGAGCCCCAGTTGTAGGTCAGTTCCACCTCGGCATCCGGCGAACCCGGCGCCGCCAGGAAGATCAGGGTGAACTTGCCCGCGTCGTTCTCCATGCGGCGCATCTCCTTCAGGCCCAGGCCTTCGCAGAAGAAGCGCAGGCTGGCGTCGACGTCGCGAACGCGGATCATGGTGTGGAGGTATTTCATGGTGTGCTCCTGGCGCCGGGGATGCGCCATCAAGGGGGAAGGCAAGCGCGGATGCGCCCGGCGAGGTCGTCGAGCAGCTCGGTGGATGCAGGGGCCGGTGGGCCGCCGGGGTAGACGCGCAACAGGCCGTCGCCGACGCGTCTCGGCTGCACGTGCAGGTGGAAGTGCGGCACTTCCTGCCCGCCCGCCGCGCCATTGGACTGCCACAGGTTGAGCCCGGCCGGGTGCAGCGCCGCGCGCAACGCCTGTGCCACGCGCACGCCCAACTGCATGACCTCGCCGCCCAGCTCGGGATCGAGCTCGAAGATGGTTTCCACGTGTTGCCGTGGAATCACCAGCACATGCCCTTCAGTCGCCTGGCGCAGGTCGAGGAAGGCCATCACGCGATCCGTCTGCGCGACTACGCTGGCTCCCAGCCGACCGGCGGCGATGGCGCAGAAGGGGCACGCCGCCACGGTCAATCCAGGAACAGGTCCGGCAGCAGCGACTGCGTCGGGTCCATGGCATAGGGCGACAGGTCGGTGATGCCCGCCGTGCGCAGCACGTCCTCGTCGATCAGGAACTGGCCGGAGAAGCCCTTGGCCGGCCGCGTGAGCACCGCGTGCGCCGCATCGGCGACGATGGCAGGCTTGCGGCAGCGCTCCAGCGGCACGCCGGGAATCATGTTGAGCGCATCGGTGGCGATGATGGTGCGCGGCCACAGCGCGTTCACGGCGACACCCTGCGGGCCGAACTCGCCGGCCAGGCCCAGCGTGACGAAGCTCATGCCCATCTTCGCCAGCGTGTAGCCGGTGTGCGGCGCCCACCACTTCGGATCGAGCGACGGCGGCGGCGCCAGCGTGAGGATGTGCGGGTTGGCGGATTTCAGCAGGTGGGGCATGCACGCCTGCGCGCACAGGAAGCTGCCGCGCGAATTCACCTGTTGCATCAGGTCGAACCGCTTCATCGGCGTATCGAGCGCGCCGGCCAGCCAGATCGCGCTGGCGTTGTTGACCAGGATATCGATGCCACCGAAGGCGGCCACGGTGGCGGCCACGGCGGCGTGCACCTCGTCCTCTTCGCGGATGTCGCACTTGATCGGCAGCGCCTTGCCGCCGGCCGCCTCGATCTCCGCCGCCGCACTGTGGATGGTGCCGGGCAACTTGGGATTGGGCACGCTGCTCTTGGCGGCGATGGCGATGTTCGCCCCGTCACGGGCGGCGCGCAGCGCGATGGCCAGGCCGATGCCGCGCGAGGCGCCGGTGATGAAGAGGGTCTTGCCGGCCAGGCTGGTCATGAGGTGTGCGCCTTGTTCGAGGAACACCCAGTGTAGGAGCGCACCCGGTGTGCGAAAAGCCTGCGTGCCGGAACCACCCGAGGCCGCGGTCGCGCACCGGGTGCACTCCTACGGGGAGCGCGGAACGGATCAGGCGCGCTGGAAGCGCGGCAGGATATCGCGCAGCTCGGCAAGGCGACGCAGCGGGTCGGTGATCTCGAGCATGCGCTGGCGTTCCTGGTCGTGCAGCGGCAGCAGTTCCGCCAGGCGGAATCCGACCCAGCCCGCATCGTCGTAAAGCTGGCGCGGCGCATGGCGCCAATGCGGCGCCATGGAGTCGATCAGCCGTTCGAGAATGGACGGCAGCAGGGCCAGCTCGACCGGCACTTCGTGGGTGGGCTCGGCCGGCCACAGTTCCACGTCGCCACGCACCAGGCCATCGGAGCGCACCCGCGCACGGGCCACGCGGAAACGCTCGGTTCCCTCGGCGAGGATGCCCAGCAGGCCATCCTCGCGGTTGTGGAAATCGACGATGCGCGCGAGCGTCCCCACCGCAGCCGGGGTCGCCGGCGCACCGGCCTCCTCGCCAGCGAGGATCAGGCACACCCCGAAGGACGAGCCGGTGCGCGCGCATTCACGCACCATGTCCAGGTAGCGCGGTTCGAAGATGCGCAGCGGCAGCTGGCCGCCGGGGTAGAGCACGGTGCCAAGCGGAAACAGCGGCAGGTCGAGGTAGGGCGTCTGGGCTGCCATTCGGCAAGTCTAGCGGGTTCCACGACTTCAACCGGGTGCGAACTCCTGTAGGAGCGTACCCCGTGCGCGAAAAGCCTACGCCGCGGTGATGCCATGGCCCTGCAGTCGCGCACCAGGTGCGCCCCTGCCGAAGGCGAGGGACACCCTCAGGATTTGAGCGCTTCGGCGAAGCGGCGCGGTGCGCCCTCGAAGCCGCCGTTCGACATGAAGACCACGTGATCGCCGGGACGAACCTGGCCACGCAGCGCGGCGATCAAGGCGTCGACGGTGGGCACCGTGCTGCCGCGGCCATCCAGCGCACCCGTCACGCGGCCCGCGTCCCACGGCAGCTCCGGGCGGTGCAGGAAGACCACCGCATCGGCATCGGCCAGCGAGGGCGCGAGCGCTTCGGCGTGGGCGCCCAGGCGCATGGAATTGGAGCGCGGCTCCAGCGCCACCACGATGCGCGACGCACCGACCTTGGCGCGAAGGCCCGCCAGCGTGGTGGCGATCGCGGTGGGATGGTGCGCGAAGTCGTCGTACACGCGAACGCCACCCACCTCGCCCACCACTTCCATGCGTCGCTTGACGCTCTGGAAGTCGGCGAAGGCCGGCAGCAGCGCGCGCGGATCGGCGCCAGCGGCCGCGGCGGCGGCAAGCGCCGCCAGCGCGTTCATCACGCTGTGGTTGCCCAGCAGCGACCAGTGGATCTCGCCGAGCGGCTCGCCCTTGCGATGCACCCGGAACGAAGAACCATCCGCCGCGAGCAGTTCCGCCTGCCAGTCGCCCTGCCCGATGCCGAAGGTTTCCACCGGCGTCCAGCAACCCATCGCCAGCACCTCGTTCAGGTGAGGGTCGTGCGCGTTGACGATCAGGCGTCCGTTGCCCGGCACGGTACGCACCAGGTGGTGGAACTGGCGCTGGATCGCCGCCACGTCGGGGAAGATGTCCGCGTGGTCGTATTCCAGGTTGTTGAGGATGGCGACGCGCGGGCGGTAGTGCACGAACTTCGAGCGCTTGTCGAAGAACGCGCTGTCGTACTCGTCGGCCTCGATCACGAAGGGCTTGCCCTCGCCCTTGCGCGCGGACACGTCGAAATTGCCGGGCACGCCGCCGATCAGGAAGCCGGGCGACAGCCCCGCGCTTTCCAGCAGGTGTGCCAGCAGGCTGGTGGTAGTGGTCTTGCCGTGCGTGCCGGCCACCGCCAGCACCTCGCGGCCCGGCAGCAGCGTCTCGCCCAGCCACTGCGGGCCGGAGATGTAGCGCAGCTGCCCATCGAGCATGTATTCCACGGCGGGATTGCCACGCGTCATCGCATTGCCGACCACCACCAGGTCCGGCGCGGGCTGGAGGTGCTCGGCCTTGTAGCCGTCCATCAGGCGGATGCCGAGTGACTCCAGCTGGGTGCTCATGGGCGGATAGACGTTGGCGTCGGAACCTTCGACGGTGAGCCCGAGCTCGCGCGCCAACGCGGCGACGCCGCCCATGAAGGTGCCGCAGATGCCGAGGATGTGCAGACGCATGCTTGACCTGTTTGCTGAAACGCGGGGAAGCGCGATGGCGGCCCCTGAAACCATCGGGCCGCCTTGCGGCGGCCCGGAAGATCAACCGTTGGCGGCGGCCGACTCGTCGGCGAGCGCGCGCTTGACGCGGGCGGTGACCTCGTCGAGTTCACCCACGCCGTTGACGACCTGCAGCTTGCCACGGCGTTCGAAGAAATCGGCCACGGGCGCGGTCTGCTCGGCGTAGACCTTCAGGCGGTCGCGCACCACCACCGGATCGTCGTCCTTGCGATGTTCCGCGGCAAAGCGGATCTCGCAGCGGGCAATGATGGCTTCGTTGGGCACATCGAGCTTCACCACGGCGTCCAGCGGCTGGCCGATCTTGGCCAGCAGGTGGTCCAGCGCATCGGCCTGGGCCAGGTTGCGCGGATAACCGTCGAGGATGAAACCGTTCTTCACGTCGTCCTGCGAGAGACGCTCTTCGAGCATCGCCAGCAGGATGTCGTCGGAAACCAGCTTGCCGGCATCCATCACCGCCTTCGCCATCAGGCCCGTCGGCGTGCCTGCCGCCACGGCCGCGCGCAGCATGTCGCCGGTCGAGATGTGCGGGACGCCGAGTTCCACCTTCAGGCGCGCAGCCTGGGTGCCTTTGCCCGAACCGGGCGGACCGAGTAGGACGAGTCGCATAGTGCTCCAGAGGTATCCGCGAGCCGCCGGTACGCCGAGGCCCGCGAAAAGCAGGAAAAGTAGCGTGCAAATTAGCTTCTGGCGCCGATGCCGTCAAACGAGACCCGCGCTCGAATCGATCCAAGTGACTGTTGCATAACGAGTTGGCATCGACATGGGAATGTCACGAAAAGACTTGCGCCACCGGGATTAAGCTTGCCGGATCCTCCGCAGCAGTGAGACAGGCATGTCCGCCCCCCGGATCCACATCCTCACCCTCGGCGTGGGCAACCTGCCCGCCTCCCGGCGTTTCTACGAGGCGCTGGGCTGGAAGGCCTCCTCCGCCAGCAACGAGAACATCGCCTTCCTGAAGGGCGGCGCCGGCGTGCTTGCCCTGTACGGCCGCGCCGCGCTGGCCGAGGATGCCCACGTCGAGGACCGGCCGGCCGGCTTTGCCGGCGTCACCCTGGCACGCAATGCCGGCTCGAAGGCCGAGGTCGATGCGTGGTTCGCCGAGGCCGTGGCGGCGGGCGCCCGTGCGGTGAAGCCGCCACAGGAAGCGTTCTGGGGCGGCTATTCCGGCTAAATCGCGGATCCCGACGGGCACCTGTGGGAGTTCGCATTCAATCCGTACTTCGTGTTTGATGAGCACGGCAACCTCGCCCTGCCGGATGAAAGCCCATGACATCAGCCTCCAAGCTCCAAGGTCGTTTGCTGTATGCCCAGTCCGGCGGCGTCACCGCCGTGATCAATGCCACCGCGGCGGGCGTGATCGAAGCGGCACGCGCGAAGGGCGTGCCGGTCTACGCGGCGCGCAACGGCATCCTCGGCGCGCTGCGGGAGGAGCTGATCGACACCACCAGGGAAACCAAGACCGCCATTGCGGCACTTCGCCACACCCCGGGCGGTGCGTTCGGTTCGTGCCGCTACAAGCTCAAGTCGCTGGAGGCGAACCGCGCCGAGTACGAGCGCCTGATCGAGGTGTTCCGGGCGCACGACATCCGCTGGTTCCTCTACAACGGCGGCAACGACTCGGCCGACACGGCGCTGAAGATCTCGCAGCTCGGCAAGGCGATGAACTACGACATCCGCTGCATCGGCGTGCCGAAGACGGTGGACAACGACCTCGCCGTCACCGACTGCTGCCCGGGCTTCGGCTCGGTGGCGAAGTACACGGCGGTGTCCACGCTGGAGGCCAGCCTGGACGTGGCCTCGATGGCCGACACCTCGACCAAGGTATTCATCCTCGAGGTGATGGGTCGCCATGCCGGCTGGATCGCCGCCGCGGCGGGCCTCGCCGGTGAAGGCGCGGATGCGCCGCCGCACATCATCCTGTTCCCCGAGCGCAGCTTCGACGAGGCCGCCTTCCTGGCCAAGGTGAAGGCCACGGTGGAGCGCGTGGGCTGGTGCACCGTCGTGGCCTCCGAAGGCTTGCGCAATGCCGAAGGCCAGTTCCTCGCCGAAGCGGGCACGCGTGATGCGTTCGGCCATTCCCAGCTGGGTGGCGTGGCGCCCGTGCTGGCCTCGCTGGTGAAGGAGAAGCTGGGCTACAAGTACCACTGGGCCTTGCCCGACTACCTGCAACGCTCGGCGCGCCACCTCGCCTCCAAGACCGACGCCGACCAGGCCTACGCGGTGGGCAAGGCCGCGGTGGACTACGCACTGGCCGGGATGAATGCGGTGATGCCGGTGATCGTGCGCGGCAGCGACGCACCCTATCGCTGGAAGATCGAGCCGGCGCCGCTGGCGAAGATCGCCAACCGCGAAAAGAAGATGCCGGCGAGCTTCCTCACCCGCGACGGCTTCGGCATCACCGCCGCGGCGCGGCGATACCTGGCGCCGCTGATCCAGGGCGAGGCCCCCCTGCCCTATGGCAGGAACGGCCTGCCGCAGTACGTGGCGCTGAAGAACACGGCCGTGGCGCGCAAGCTCGAACCGTTCGCCCGCTGAGCCTCAGCGCAGGAAACGGTCCAGGCTCACCCGGTAGTCGGCGTAGTCCTGGATCGTGTTGTGCCCCGCATCGGCCACCACCTGCAGCAAGGGTGGCTGGCCGAAGGCGCGGACCAGCGCCCGGGTCCGCTCGGCAGGGATCACCTCATCCTGCTCGGCCTGGATCACCAGCACGGGGCAATGGATCGCCCCCACGTAGCGCCACGATTCGAAACGCTCACGCATCAGCGCATTCACCGGCACCCACGGGAAATAGCCGGCGGCCACCCGCACCAGGCTGTCGAACGGCGTCACCAGCACCAGTCGCTCCACCGGCCGGCCTGCGGCGACCTGCACGGCCACGCCGCTTCCGAGGCTGCGCCCCAGTACGGCCACCGCCTGGTGATGCGGCGCCACCTGGTCGAACAGGGCCAGCGCATCGCCGACCAGCGCCCCCTCGGAGGGCTCGCCCTCGCTGGCGCCATATCCGCGGTAGGCCACCAGGTAGACGGTGCGATCGGGCAGCCAGCGCGCCAGCTCGGCGCGGGCATCCTCGACCCGCTCCCCGTTCCCCCCGAAATACAGCAGTGCCTTGCCGCGCCCGGGGTTCATCACCCAGCCACGCAGCCTCACGCCATCGCGCAGAAGCTCGAAATCGGGCGCCTGCCGTACCGGCCACGACGCTTCCGGGTGATAGACCTGCTGCCGCTGGCCGAGGTACAGCGACGCGCACAGCCCGCCGTAGAGCACGACCAGCAGGACCGCCAACACCAGCACCACTCGCAGGAACATCGGGACCCTCCTTCTCCCTGGCTGACTGACCGGTTCACCTGCATGAGTCCTGGCTGAAAGCTCGCACGGCCGGGCCCGGAAATCACCCCCGGCGTTCAGACGCAGATTCCTACGATGCGCTCGCCTGACCCGCGCCCCCGGGCGTCGGCGGCCCCACCGAGGAGGATGTGATGAAGACCCTTACCAGCGTGCTCGTAGCCTTGGCCCTGCTTGCCGGCAGCGGCGCCGTCCTGGCCGACCCGTGGCATGACCACGACCGCCGGGGACATGATCGCGACGATCGCCATGATCGCGACCGCTGGCATGACCGTGACGAGGGACGACGCGACCGCGATCGTCACGACCACTGGGAGCGTCGCTACTACAGCGATCGTCACTACTACGGCCGCCCCCGCTGGGAGCGTGGCTATCGCTACGACGGCCCGATGTACATCGTGAACGACTACAGCTATTACCGCCTGGCGCCGCCGCCGTATGGCTATCGCTGGGTCCGCGAGGACAACAACTACCTGCTGGTCTCAATCGGCAACAACCTCATCCTGGACATGGTCATTCGCTGATCTCCAGGACATCGGGCAAGCCGGGCGGCGCCGCGAGGCGCCGCTTTTTTTGTGCACCAATGCCGCAGTGCGTTGCGTCGCACAACACGACTGTCGTGATCCTCTGCCTATACTCGCCCATGACCGCCCGCAAGGGCGGCCGCCGTGTCGGGATGCCGGTGGCGGATCCCGACGATGTGGTTTCCACCCATGGGGAGGCTCCGATGCTGCAGCAGTATGGCTTGTGGATCGTG
>JACXTT010006549.1_pt1 | contig 16596 bp, 6 predicted proteins | sample 9270951 | NCBI WGS metagenome assembly JACXTT01 (sample SAMN15532306, study PRJNA645909) | rock metagenome | isolation source: weathered quartz diorite | place: Puerto Rico | collected 2017-06-21 | reverse complement strand
TTCCGCGTCATCGGCTCGTCGGTGCCGGGCTTGGTGCCGTTCACGTCCGGCAGATCGTTCGGCGCCGGCAGGTAGTCGACGACGGCGTCGAGCAGCGGCTGCACGCCCTTGTTCTTGAACGCGGTACCGCAAAGAACCGGATAGAACGCGCCGGTGAGCACGGCCTTGCGGATCAGGCGCTTCAGCGTCGCCTCGTCCGGCTCGTTGCCGTCGAGATAAGCAGCCATAGCGTCGTCGTCGAGTTCGACGGCGGCCTCGACCAGCTTCTCGCGATATTCCTTCGCCTTGTCGGCGAGATCGGCCGGAATCGGCTCGACGTCGTACATCGAACCAAGCGAGTCCTGATTATAGACAAGGGCCTGCATGCGAACGAGGTCGATCATGCCCTTGAAGTTGTTCTCGGAGCCGATCGGCAGCTGGATCGCAATCGGGCGCGCGCCGAGACGATCGACGATGTCGGACAGGCACTTGAAGAAGTCAGCGCCGGTCTTGTCCATCTTGTTGGCGAAGACGATGCGCGGCACCTTATACTTGTCGCCCTGGCGCCAAACGGTCTCCGTCTGCGGCTCGACGCCCTGGTTGGAGTCGAGAACGCAAACAGCGCCGTCGAGCACGCGCAAGCTGCGCTCAACTTCGATGGTGAAGTCGACGTGGCCAGGGGTGTCGATGATGTTCAGGCGCTTACCGTTCCAGAACGCAGTCGTGGCGGCAGACGTGATCGTGATGCCCCGCTCCTGCTCCTGCGTCATCCAGTCCATCGTCGCAGCACCTTCGTGCACTTCGCCGATCTTGTGGCTCTTGCCGGTATAGAACAGGATACGCTCGGTCGTCGTCGTCTTACCGGCGTCGATATGCGCCATGATACCGAAGTTACGGTAGTTCTCGATGGCATGTTGGCGAGGCATGGGGGTGTCCTTCGTGTCCGTTCCGGTCGCCGTTACCAGCGATAATGCGAGAAGGCGCGGTTGGCTTCCGCCATCTTGTGCACATCTTCACGCTTCTTGACGGCGTTCCCCCGGTTGTTCGACGCATCGAGCAGCTCTGCCGACAGGCGCTCGGTCATGGTCTTTTCGTTACGATCGCGCGCAGCGGAAATGATCCAGCGGATACCCAGCGCCTGACGGCGGCTGGTGCGCACCTCGACCGGAACCTGATAGGTCGCACCACCAACGCGGCGCGAACGCACTTCGATCGACGGCATCACGTTGTCGAGCGCCTGCTCGAACACGCCGAGCGGGCTCTGCTTGGTCTTGCCTTCGATGATGCTGAACGCACCGTAGACGATGCCTTCGGCAACCGACTTCTTGCCGTGATGCATCACGGAATTCATGAATTTGGTAACGACGATGTTCCCGAACTTCGGATCCGGAAGCACTTCGCGCTTTTCTGCGGCGTGACGACGCGACATTGTTCTCTACTCCCCGCTTACTTCGGACGCTTCGCGCCGTACTTCGAACGACGCTGCTTGCGGTTCTTGACACCCTGGGTATCGAGCACGCCGCGGAGGATGTGATAGCGAACGCCCGGAAGATCCTTCACGCGGCCGCCACGGATCATGACCACCGAGTGCTCCTGAAGGTTGTGACCCTCACCCGGGATGTAACCGATCACCTCGAAACCGGTGGTCAGACGCACCTTCGGGACCTTAGAAAGACCCGAATTCGGCTTCTTCGGCGTGGTCGTGTAGACGCGCGTGCAGACACCGCGCTTCTGCGGCGACTGCTTCAGCGCCGGCACCTTCTTGCGCGACTTCTGAACGACGCGCGGATTTGCGATCAGCTGGTTGATCGTCGGCATTGCTCGCCTTCATCCTTCATTCGCGCGAAGCCCAACTGAGCCTCGCAAAAATTCGACAGAGCCGGATACCCAGCCCCTCAATGCGGTGCGCAAAACGAAACAACGCCAACCACTCGTTACCGAGCGGGAAGCGTTTGATCGCCACAGAGGACCTCAAAGGGCGCGAAGCCTATCGAGATCTTGCATTCGAACTCAGTCCCGTGAGGAGACTGACAATCGTCTTGGCATTTGCCTGGCTTTGATCGACAGCGTTTGAGCAACTTTGGTCGAGGTTGGTGCCCGTTTCGCGCCGAGAAGTCTCAAGCGAGAAAGGGTGATCCGTTCCGACTCCGCGAAGCTCACCGCCTGTCGTTAAAGTGCGCGGGTTGTATCTGCGGCTACTGCGCAAGTCAAGGCACAAAACCAGCGTCAAACAAGCACTTCTCCGACGCCGTGAATCCGCACGCGCAAGTTCAAACGCAGCGATTCCAGAGGCTTCATCCTCCCTCGCCGGCCCCCACTTCGCCAGCCATCAACCAGCGCGCATGGTCGCGAATGTCGCGCGGCCAGGCCTCAGTCAGCTCGGTGAACGCCTGCCGATTCCCCGCGAATAGCGCTCGCGACGCCTCGTCGAAGTCTGCCAGATTTCCCGCCATCGCATGCATGAAGCGATACACTAATTCCTGACTTTTCCGTTCCAAATCTTTGGATTCACTTTCCTTTCTCGCCTTGTCGACGAGCTTGCGAATGACCACGGAGGCTCCCCCCGGCTGGGTGCCAAGCCAATCCCAATGACGCGGAAGAAGCGTGATCTCGCGTCCGACCACACCCAGCTTCGGGCGGCCCGCCCGCCGGGGCGAATCGAGGGACTCATGAGCGCCCTCCTGGTCAGACCGGTCCGCGTCCGAGAATCGTTCCGAAAGCCGCCGCACGACCTCCTCCGGCGTTCCCCGGAGGTCAATTTCGACCGGCTGCGACGTCGCGTTGTCGAAAATCAGAATCGGCGCCAACTCACCAGCATCGGCGATTCGCTTGGTGGTGAGCGCAACCTCAGTCAGCGAACCAGTGGCAAGGTGAGTCTGACCGACAAAAGCGGTGCAGGAACGTGGGGCAGCAGGAACATTCGGCATTTCAACCTCCATGCGGAGATTTTAGCCGGGTAAAATACAATGTCAATATTATCCGGGTAAATTAGAGGGCGACCTACTCGTCGTCGTCCTCATCGTCTTCGTCGTCGTCCTCTTCTTCCGCTTCAATTACCGCGTGCGGGCGGTGCATCTGATCGTCCCAGAGCCTGGCGTAGGTTCCGCCCTTGGCGAGCAGTTCGCTGTGAGAGCCGCGTTCGGCCACCCGCCCCCCGCTGATGACGATGATTTCATCCATATCAACCACCGACGTAAGGCGGTGGGTTGAGAAGATCATGGTTCGGCCCTTGGCGATCTCCAGCAGGGTCCTGTTGATGGCGGCTTCCGTGGTCTGATCGAGGGCCGAGGTCGCCTCGTCGAGCAGCAACACCGAAGGATCACGGACAATGGCGCGCGCAATCGCGATGCGCTGCCGCTGACCGCCGGACAGCGTGTCTCCCCGCTCGCCGACGATCGTGTCGTAGCCATCGGGCAGGCTCATGATGAACTGATGGATCTCCGCCTTCCGGGCGGCATCCTCAACCTCGTCGTCGGTTGCCCCATCCTTGCCGAGGCGGATGTTCTCGCGCAGCGACATATTGAAGAGCATGTTTTCCTGGAACACCACGGCCATGCTGCTGCGAAGCGAGTCACGGGTCACGCGGCGAATGTCGACACCATCGATGGTCACCCGTCCTTCCGTCGGCGTGTAGAGGCGCAGGATCAGATTGAGCAGCGTGCTTTTGCCGGAGCCGCTCGGGCCGACCACCGCGACACTGCGGCCCACGGGAATCTTCAGCGACAGGTTGTCGATCACCGGCTTCTCGGCACCATCGTAGGCAAAGCTGACGCGATCGAAGGTGATGTCGTGAGTGATACGCGGCATGTCCGGCGCACCTGCGCGATCGGACCCGCGTGCCGGCTCGTCAAGCAGCTCCTGCATATGTCGCGTCGCCGCGGAAGCCTGGATCGCCACTGGAATGAAATGCATCAGATGGGCGATATTGTAGGAGATCTCCCAGAACGCGCTTTCGAAGGTGACGAAGGTGCCGATGGTGATCTGCCCGGTAGTGGCGAGATAAGCGCCGATCGCCAGCACCACGAGATGCAGCAGCAGCACGGCGATCGTCACCGTCCGTTCCACCATCGTCGACAGGAATGTCGCCCGAATCATGCTGAGGCGGGCAGCATGATTGCGTAGCGAGAACCAGCCGAGCGCGCGCCGCTGCAGCCCAAACGCTTTCACGACAGCCTGGGCCGCCACGTTCTCCTGCACGACGCCGAGGATCCCTGCCTCATTGACCTTCTGGTCGTAATTGGCCTGCACCGCCTTGGGCGTGAGAATGCGCGGTCCGATCAGGGTGATCGGAAAGATCAGCAGCGCCACGACCGCAAGTTGCCAATTCAGGTAGAGCATCAGGCCGATGCCGGCGATCAGCTCCATGAACGGCAGCATCGCACCATTGGCGAAATGCTTCACCGCCCCTTCGTAGGCGGCGATGTCCACCGAGAAGCGCGAGAGGATTTCGCCGCGCTTGGTCTTGGCGAAGAAGGCAGACGGCAGATTCTGCACATGCTCGAACAGCCGTGACCGGACGTCGGAAATCAGCCCCGAGGCTGTACGGGCGTCCCACAACTCATACCAGACGGCGACGATCGAGGTGATGATTCCGGCAGCCGCGAGCACAATCAGGATTGTGTAGAGGGTCTGCAGATCCTCTTCGTTGAGTGCGTCGTCGATCAGGAACTTCAAGCTCAACGGCATGATGACGTTGAACAGCGTCTCGATCAGCAGGCCAAAGCCGACGATCGCCAGACCTTTCTTGTAGTTCTTCAGGAACGGAAGCGTGAACCGATAGACCGTGGCGAAGGCGCCTGCGGCCTCGCGCGCGGTAAAGACGATCAGATCCTCATCGTCCTCATCGTCGTCGATGTCCGCGGTCGCCTCGGATACGGGGCCGACATCGGCAGGCTTGCCAGCCTCTGCATCCGCGGCTGCCGCTGCAGCCAGCTGTTTTTCCAATTCGGGGGTATCGGGCTTGGCCACAGCTTCGCTAGCGGGCGCCGCGCGCTCGTCCGAGGGAGGTTTTGGCGGAGACGCCATGCAACAGGACTACCGATGAAAGCTGGGCGCAAGATGACACGGACACGCGTCGCGGCTCAATAGCCGCGCCTGCCCGGGCCGCCTTTGCGGTTAATCATCCTCGGAAGTCTTGTCAAAGAAAGAGTACCGCAGCGAATCCGCGTCCGCGAACCACTGTCCTGGCCCCTTGTCGGCGGCCAGCGTTGCCTCCCAAAGCGCATCGGTGATGTCGCGCCGATGCATCGACAGGTCGAAGCCATTGCCGAAGAACAATTTGGACCACTCCCACCAGGTACCGAGCTTCTTCACGCCGCGCAGCAGGTTGTACTTGTCGATCAGGGCCGCCGGCAGGTCGCTGGTGACCGAGCCAAAGATCAGCCCGGTCTTGATGACGCGACGGAGCTCGCTGATCGCCTTGCCCGCCTGCTTGTCGGAAACGTGACAGAGGCTGGTCTCGAACACGAAATCGAACTGGCCGTCCTTGAACGGCAGATCCGTGATCGAACCGAGCACGTTGTACTTCTTCAGCGCCTTCGGCGTTTTCGCGTGCGCGGCACGGTTGTTCTCGACGCCCCAGGCATCGATGCCGCGTTCGCGCAGCGCGCCAACCAGCTCGCCACTCGCAGAGCCTGCGATCAGGAGCTTGTAGTTCTTCGCCCGGTTCCAGACGAGCTTGATCAGCGTCATCAGGTAGTCCGGATCGGTGAACTGGCTCCAAACCTCGCTGTAGCGACCGACACCGCGATAATTATCGAAGTAGTCGCGGTCGATCTTGTCGGCGATCGGCAGAGCCCCCTGCCCCTTGGCATAACGCAGCTTGATCGTTTCGGTGAGAATCAGATCGGTCGCGGCGTCCGAGGAATCGAACAGGCCGTTGAGCGTCGAATCGAACAGATAGTCGCCGACCACGACAAGGCCGGCATGATCGTCTGGCTCGGGCCGGTGGTTGGTCAGCACATCGCGAGCCGGCAAACCACCGGGAATTGCGTTGACCGACGACAGCCAGCGATGGACCTTGCCCTCGACCAGATGCGCGCGCGCATCGCCGAGCGAAGCCGGCAACGACTTCAGCGCGGCATCGATCAATTGATCGTCGCGCAGGTTGACGTAGGCCAGGGCATCGGAGCCGGCGATCAGGAAATTCAGCACGCCGTTGCGGCCGACATCGTGCCGCGCGCCCTCGACGTAAACGCAGCAGCCGCCAAACGCCTCCGACATGAACCAGGCGCCAGGGACCTGTTCGCCCCAGAACGGCTCGTCGAACAACAACGCCACGCGCAGATAATGCGCTGGCCGGTCGAAGTAAGCGACGTGCTTGACCATCGACTTGCGCAGCTGCTCGTTGTCCCAGCCGACGGTAGAAAGCCAGTTGTGCGGCAGGCACATGACGACGAGGTCGAAGTCTCGCGTCTCCGGTCCCTTGCCGTTCATCATGTTGAGCTGATAGCGGCCGCTCTCGCTCTTGCCGACTTTCAGGATGCGATGATTGAACTGAATGTCGGCATCGATCTCCTCGCGCAGCCGCTCGATGATCTGCTCGTTGCCGTTCTGAATGGAATAGAGGCCGATATAGCCGTCGATATCCATCACGAAGTTCTTCAGCGCGTTGAGGCCATTGGTGTTGTGGCTCTCGGTGGCGAGATCCGAACGCGCCATGGTCTTGAGGAAGCGCTTGGCCACCGGGTCCTTGACCTCGCGGTCCAGCAGCTCTTCGCAGTTGATGAACGCCCACGGATGCTCGTTGTCGTGCGCGCCGACACCCTCGTAGTATTCCAGCGGCGAGATCATCTGCGTGCAGCGCTTGCGGAATGCCTCGATCGCGTCCGCAGTCTTGTTGCCGTACTTGCGGCGCATGCCGCGCACATCGTCCAGCAGTTCGCCGTCGAGCTGCACCTGCTCGGCGTCCATCGGAATGGTCTGCAGGCCGAGATGCTGCACCAGCTCCCGCAGCGGGTCCGGACCGAGCATCGAATAATCGTAGATCTCGGCAACGCCAGCTTCGTACATCGCCGGCGCGGAATCGAATTTGCGCGACACGATTTTACCGCCGAGGCGTTCGGTCGCCTCGAAGATCGTGACCTTGCAGAGCGGTCCAAGTTTCTTACGCAGGTACCAAGCGGTCATCAGCCCGCCTGGGCCCCCACCAACAATTGCCAGATCGAGCATATGCCCCTTCCTCGGACGCGGACGCTCCACATTCTTAAGACCCGTGTGCAGTCGTCCACGGGCCTAATAAGAAGGGCCTTTTTCACCTGAAAGGAAGATGAACAAACCGGGCCCGGACATCAAAAACAAGGGCGGAACAGCAAAAAGGCCGGGTTGCCCCGGCCTTTTTCCAAACAATGTTACTTTCAGAGAACAGCTTACTCGGCCGGCGGCAGAGCCACCGGTTCGGGCTGCGGTGCCTCCGTAACGACCGGCGCCTGAGCCGCCTGCTTCTCGCGCTCGTCGAGAATCAGCTTGTCGCGCTTGGTCGCGACTTCGCGGATACGGCTCATCGAAGCGCCCGTGCCTGCCGGGATCAGCCGGCCGACAATGACGTTCTCCTTGAGGCCTTCCAGCGCGTCCGCCTTGCCGTTGACCGCGGCCTCGGTGAGGACTCGTGTCGTCTCCTGGAACGAAGCCGCCGAAATGAACGACTTCGTCTGGAGGCTGGCCTTGGTGATACCGAGCAGCACCGGAACCGCAGAGGCTGGCTTCTTGCCCTCCTCCTTGGCCCTGATGTTCACGTGATCGAACTCGATCCGGTCCATCTGGTCGCCCTGGATCAGGTCGGTCTCACCGGTATCGGTGATCTCGACCTTCTGCAGCATCTGACGAACAATCACCTCGATGTGCTTGTCGTTAATAAGCACGCCCTGCAGCCGGTAGACTTCCTGGATTTCGTTGACCAGGTAGGCCGCCAGTTCTTCGATGCCACGGATGGCAAGGATGTCGTGCGGTGCCGGATTGCCTTCAACGATGAAGTCGCCCTTTTCGACAATATCACCATCCTGCAAGTGCACGGTCTTGCTCTTCGCGATCAGGTACTCGCGCGGCTCCTCGGTCTTGTCAGTCGGCTCGATCGAGATGCGGCGCTTGTTCTTGTAGTCGCGACCGAAGCGAACAGTACCGGCGATTTCGGCGATGATCGCCGCATCCTTCGGCTTGCGCGCTTCGAACAGTTCCGCCACGCGCGGCAGACCGCCCGTGATGTCGCGGGTCTTGGCACCCTCGGTGGAGATACGCGCGATCACGTCGCCCGCCTTCACCTTGGCTCCCACGTCGACCGACAGAATGGCCTCGACTGCCAGCATGTAGCGAGCATCGCCGCCACGCGCCACCTTGAGGATCTTGCCGTCCTTGCCCTTGATGACGATCGCCGGGCGCAGGTCAGCCGCACGGCTCGAACGCCAGTCGGTCACCACGCGCTTGGCAATACCGGTCGATTCGTCGACCGTCTCGGACATCGACTGCCCTTCGACCAGGTCCTCGAACGCCACGGTACCGTCAACTTCGGTGAGGAGCGGACGCGTATACGGATCCCACTCCGCGATCCGCTGGCCACGCTTGATGACATCACCGTCATCGACACGCATGCGCGAGCCGTACTGAATACGGTGCGTAGCGCGCTCGGTGCCGTCGGCATCAACAACCGCAACGACCATGTTGCGAACCATGGCAACCAGGTCGCCGTCCGAGTTGCGGGCGATCGACTTGTTCTTGATCCGCACCGTGCCGTCGAAATTGGATTCGACGAACGACTGCTCGTTGATCTGCGCCGCGCCACCGATGTGGAACGTACGCATCGTAAGCTGCGTTCCCGGCTCGCCGATCGACTGCGCCGCGATGACACCCACCGCTTCGCCGTGGTTGACCGGTGTACCGCGGGCAAGATCGCGCCCGTAGCACTTGCCGCAAACGCCGTTCTCGAGCTCGCAGGTGAGCACCGAACGAATCTTCACTTCCTGGATGCCGGCCTGGGTGATCGCATCGAGGTGCTGCTCCTCGAGCAGCGTGCCCTTCTTCACGACCGTCTTGCCGGAGGTCGCATCACGCAGGTCTTCAGCCGTGGTACGGCCGAGGATGCGCGAGGCGAGCGAAGCCACCACGGTGCCCGCGTCGATGATCGCGCGCATCTTGATGCCGTTCTTGGTGCCGCAGTCATCGGACGTGATGATGCAGTCCTGTGCCACGTCGACCAGACGCCGCGTCAGGTATCCAGAGTTCGCAGTCTTCAGCGCCGTATCGGCAAGGCCCTTACGCGCACCGTGGGTCGAGTTGAAGTACTCGAGCACGGTCAGACCTTCCTTGAAGTTCGAGATGATCGGCGTCTCGATGATCTCGCCCGACGGCTTCGCCATCAGCCCGCGCATACCAGCGAGCTGACGCATCTGCGCCGGCGAACCACGCGCACCGGAGTGCGCCATCATGTAGATCGAGTTGACCTGAGCCTCGCCGCCGCGCGGATTCTTCTTAACGGCGGAGATCTCCTTCATCATCTCCTCGGCGATCTTCTCGGTCGCCTTCGACCAGGCGTCGACCACCTTGTTGTACTTCTCGCCCTGAGTGATCAGGCCGTCGTTGTACTGCTGCTCGAACTCCTTGGCGTAGGTCCGAGTCTCGTCGACGATCTTCCACTTCGAGTGCGGGACGACCATGTCGTCCTTGCCGAACGAGATACCGGCCTTGAACGCGTTGTAGAAGCCGAGCGCCATGATGCGATCGCAGAAGATCACGGTGTCCTTCTGACCGCAGTGACGATAGACGAGATCGATCAGGCCCGAGATTTCGCGCTTGGTCATCAGCTTGTTGACCGCATCGAACGAGAGCTTCGTCGTCTTCGGCAGCAACTGGCCAAGCATCACGCGGCCCGCTGTGGTCTCGTACCACTTGCGCGTCGGCTTGCCGTCCTCGTCGATCCCATCCCACCGATACTTGATCTTGGTGTGGAGGTGGATGACCTTCGAGTGCAGCGCGTGCTCGAGTTCGGCCATGTCGCCGAATGTCTTGCCCTCGCCGCCGAGGCCTTCACGCAGCAGCGTGACGTAGTACAGACCCAGCACGATGTCCTGCGACGGCACGATGATCGGCTGACCATTCGCGGGATGCAGGATGTTGTTCGTGCTCATCATCAGCACGCGCGCTTCCAGCTGCGCTTCGAGCGACAGCGGAACGTGCACGGCCATCTGGTCGCCGTCGAAGTCAGCATTGAACGCGGCGCAAACCAGCGGGTGAAGCTGGATCGCCTTGCCTTCGATCAGAACCGGCTCGAACGCCTGAATGCCGAGGCGGTGAAGCGTCGGCGCGCGGTTCAGCAGCACGGGATGCTCGCGGATGACCTCGTCGAGGATATCCCAGACCTCGGGACGCTCCTTCTCGACCAGCTTCTTCGCCTGTTTGACCGTCGTCGACAGTCCCTTCGCGTCAAGCCGCGAGTAGATGAACGGCTTGAACAGCTCGAGCGCCATCTTCTTCGGCAGGCCGCACTGATGCAGCTTCAGCTCGGGACCGACCACGATCACCGAACGGCCCGAATAGTCGACGCGCTTGCCGAGCAGGTTCTGACGGAAGCGACCCTGCTTGCCCTTCAGCATGTCGGCGAGCGACTTCAGCGGGCGCTTGTTGGCACCCGTGATGACGCGACCACGGCGACCGTTGTCGAACAGCGCGTCGACGGCCTCCTGCAACATGCGCTTTTCGTTGCGGATGATGATATCCGGCGCACGCAGCTCCATCAGCCGCTTTAAGCGGTTGTTACGGTTGATGACGCGGCGATACAGATCGTTGAGGTCGGACGTCGCGAAGCGACCGCCATCCAGCGGCACCAGCGGACGCAGGTCCGGCGGAATCACCGGCACGACGGTCATGACCATCCACTCCGGGCGATTGCCGGAAATGCGGAAGGCCTCGACGATCTTCATGCGCTTGGCGAGCTTCTTGCGCTTGATGTCGCTGTCGGTCGCGGTCATGTCCGCGCGCAGATCGGCTTCCAGCTTCTCGAGCTCGAGGCCCGCGAGCAGATCGCGGATCGCTTCAGCGCCGATCTTGGCGGTGAAGTTGTCCTGGCCGTATTCGTCCTGGGCGCGCAGATACTCTTCTTCCGAGAGCAGCTGGCGATCCTTCAGCGCAGTCAGCCCCGGCTCAAGCACGACGTAGTACTCGAAGTACAGGATGCGCTCGAGATCCTTCAGCGTCATGTCGAGCAGCAGACCGATGCGCGACGGAAGCGACTTCAGGAACCAGATGTGAGCAACGGGAGCTGCGAGCTCGATGTGGCCCATGCGCTCGCGCCGAACGCGCGACAGCGTCACTTCGACCGAGCACTTCTCGCAGATGATGCCCTTGTACTTCATGCGCTTGTACTTGCCGCACAAGCACTCGTAATCCTTGATGGGCCCGAAGATACGCGCGCAGAACAAGCCATCACGCTCAGGCTTGAACGTGCGGTAGTTGATCGTTTCCGGCTTCTTGATCTCGCCGTAGGACCACGACAGGATCTTCTCAGGGCTCGCAATCGAAATCCGGATCTGGTCGAAGACCTGAGCCGGTGTCGTCGGGCTGAAAAGATTCATGATCTCTTGATTCATCGTCTTCTCCGCTTGCCGACCAGTGTCGGCCTAGAATTCCGTTAGATCGTCACGCTCGCCTGAGGGCGGGACATCCGATCGCCGGCAACAGCTCCGGCGACCGAACCGCCCGCTCCCGATGAGCGGGCGATGACACGCGAAGGCGGCGCTTCCGCCGCCCCCTCACAATTACTCGGCCGCCTCTTGCGTCGGGCTCTGCTTCGAATTGTGCAGATCGACGTTGAGGCCGAGCGAACGCATTTCCTTGACCAGCACGTTGAACGATTCCGGGATACCCGCCTCGAACGTGTCGTCGCCGCGGACGATCGCCTCGTAGACCTTGGTACGACCCGCGACGTCGTCCGACTTCACGGTCAGCATTTCCTGCAGCGTGTAGGCCGCGCCGTAAGCTTCCAGCGCCCAGACCTCCATTTCGCCGAAACGCTGGCCGCCGAACTGCGCCTTGCCGCCCAGCGGCTGCTGGGTAACGAGCGAGTACGGGCCGATCGAACGAGCGTGGATCTTGTCGTCGACGAGATGGTGCAGCTTCAGCATGTAGATGTAGCCGACCGTCACGTTGCGATCGAACGGATCGCCGGTACGGCCGTCAAACACCGTCGACTGACCCGACGCATCGAGACCAGCGAGCTTCAGCATGTCCTCGATGTCAGACTCCTTGGCACCGTCGAACACCGGCGTCGCAATCGGCACGCCGTGGCTGAGGTTGCGTCCGAGCTCGATCAGTTCGTTGTCGCCAAGCGTCTTGATCGTCTCGTCCTCGCCGTAGACCTTCTTCAAGGTCTCCTTCAGCGGCTTCACGTCCTGCTTCGAGTAGTACGCGTCGACAGCCTGCGCGATGCGCTTGCCGAGGCCTGCGCACGCCCAGCCAAGGTGCGTCTCGAGAATCTGACCGACGTTCATGCGGCTCGGCACGCCGAGCGGGTTCAGCACGATGTCGGCATGCGTTCCGTCTTCAAGGAACGGCATGTCCTCGATCGGCACGATCTTCGACACGACACCCTTGTTGCCGTGACGGCCGGCCATCTTGTCGCCCGGCTGGATCTTGCGCTTCACCGCGACGAAGACCTTGACCATCTTCATCACACCCGGCGGCAGTTCGTCGCCACGCTGCAGCTTCTCGACCTTGTCGAGGAAGCGCTGCTCGAGGCCCTTCTTCGACTCGTCGTACTGCTTCCGCATGGCCTCGATTTCGGCCATCAGCTTGTCGTTCGGCGAAGCGAACATCCACCACTGCGACTTCGGATACTCGTCGAGCACCGCACGGGTGATCTTGGTGTCCTTCTTGAAGCCCTTCGGACCGGCAATGCCCTGGCGGCCTTCGAGAAGCTCCGCGAGGCGGTTGAAGACGTTGCGGTCGAGGATCGCCTGCTCGTCGTCACGGTCCTTTGCGAGACGCTCGATCTCCTCGCGCTCGATCGCCAGCGCACGCTCGTCCTTGTCGACGCCGTGGCGATTGAACACGCGCACTTCGACGATCGTGCCCTGCACGCCTGGCGGCACGCGGAGCGACGTGTCGCGCACGTCAGAGGCCTTCTCACCGAAGATGGCGCGCAGGAGCTTTTCTTCCGGCGTCATCGGGCTCTCGCCCTTCGGTGTGATCTTGCCGCAGAGGATGTCGCCGGCGCGCACTTCCGCGCCGATGTAGACGATGCCGGCTTCGTCGAGGTTCTTCAGCGCCTCTTCCGAAACGTTCGGAATATCGCGCGTGATTTCCTCAGGGCCAAGCTTCGTGTCGCGCGCCATCACCTCGAATTCCTCGATGTGGATGGAGGTGAACACGTCGTCCTTGACGATCCGCTCGGAGAGCAGGATCGAGTCCTCGAAGTTGTAGCCGTTCCACGGCATGAACGCGACGAGCACGTTACGGCCGAGCGCGAGCTCGCCCATATCGGTCGACGGGCCGTCGGCGATGATGTCACCCTTCTTGACGACGTCGCCGACCTTCACCAGCGGACGCTGGTTGATACAGGTCGACTGGTTCGAGCGCTGGTACTTCATCAGCCGGTAGATATCGACGCCCGACTTGGTCGGATCGAGATCTTCGGTGGCGCGGATAACGACACGGGTTGCGTCGATCTGGTCGATGACGCCCGACCGGCGCGCCGCGATGGCGGCACCCGAGTCGCGCGCGACCACGCCTTCCATGCCGGTGCCGACGAACGGCGCCTCGGCACGAACGAGCGGGACGGCCTGACGCTGCATGTTCGAGCCCATGAGCGCGCGGTTGGCGTCGTCGTTCTCAAGGAATGGAATGAGCGCCGCGGCGACCGAAACGAGCTGCTTCGGCGACACGTCCATGTAGTCAACCTTGTCCGGCGTCACCTGCAACACGTCGCCGGCGTGACGCGCGACAACGAGTTCGTCGGTGAAGCGGCCCTTCGCGTCGAGCGGCACGTTGGCCTGCGCGACGTGATAGCGCCCCTCTTCCATCGCCGAGAGATACGCGACCTCGTCGGTGACCTTGCCGTCCTTGACGCGACGATAGGGCGTCTCGACGAAGCCGTACTTGTTCACGCGCGCGTAGGTCGCGAGCGAATTGATCAGACCGATGTTCGGACCTTCCGGCGTCTCAATCGGGCAGATACGGCCGTAGTGCGTCGGATGCACGTCGCGCACTTCGAAGCCAGCGCGCTCGCGGGTCAGACCGCCCGGGCCAAGCGCCGACAGGCGGCGCTTGTGGGTGATTTCCGACAGCGGGTTGGTCTGGTCCATGAACTGCGAGAGCTGCGACGAGCCGAAGAACTCGCGCACGGCGGCAGCCGCCGGCTTCGCGTTGATCAAGTCCTGCGGCATGACGGTGTCGATATCGACCGACGACATGCGCTCCTTGATCGCGCGTTCCATGCGCAGCAGACCGATGCGGTACTGGTTCTCCATCAACTCACCGACCGAACGGACGCGGCGGTTGCCGAGATGGTCGATGTCGTCGATCTCGCCCTTGCCGTCGCGCAGGTCCACCAGGGTCTTGATGACCGAGAGGATGTCTTCCTTGCGCAGCGTGCGGTGCGTGTCCGGCGCATCGAGGTCGAGGCGCATGTTCATCTTCACGCGGCCGACCGCGGACAGGTCGTAGCGCTCTGAGTCGAAGAACAGCGATTGGAACATGTTCTGGGCCGAATCGAGCGTCGGCGGCTCACCCGGACGCATCACGCGATAGATGTCGAACAGCGCGTCCTCACGCGTCATGTTCTTGTCGGCGGAGAGCGTGTTGCGGATGTACGGGCCGATGTTGACGTGGTCGATGTCGAGCAGCGGCAGATCCTTGTAGCCCTCCTCGATCAACGCCTTGATCGACTTCTCGGTCAGCTCCTCGCCGGCCTCGGCGTGAATCTCGCCGGTCTTCGGGTTGACGAGGTCTTCGGCGAGATACATGCCGACGAGCTCGGCGTCCGACAGACGCAGAGCCTTCAGGCCCTTCTCCTGCAGCTGGCGCGCGGCACGCACGGTCAGCTTCTTGCCGGCCTCGAGCACCACCTTGCCGGTGTCGGCGTCGATCAGGTCGTTGATGGTCGAGTAGCCGCGGAAACGGCTCGCATCGAACGGCACGCGCCAGCCTTCCTTGGCGCGCTTGTGCATGATCTTCTTGTAGAAGGTCGACAGGATCTCCTCGGCGTCGAGGCCGAGCGCAAACATCAGCGACGTCACCGGAATCTTGCGGCGACGGTCGATACGCGCGAACACGATGTCCTTCGCATCGAACTCGATGTCGAGCCACGAACCGCGATACGGGATGACGCGCGCAGCGAACAGCAGCTTGCCCGACGAATGGGTCTTGCCCTTGTCGTGATCGAAGAACACGCCCGGCGAACGGTGCATCTGCGAGACGATGACGCGCTCGGTGCCGTTGACGATGAAGGTGCCGTTCATGGTCATGAGCGGGATATCGCCCATGTAGACGTCCTGCTCCTTGATGTCCTTGACGGAGCGCGCGCCGGTCTCTTCGTCGATATCGAACACGATCAGGCGCAGCGTTACCTTCAGCGGCGCAGCGAAATTCATGCCGCGCTGACGGCACTCGTCGACGTCATACTTCGGCGCTTCGAATTCGTAACGCACGAACTCGAGCATCGAGGTGTTGGAGAAATCCGAGATCGGGAACACCGACTTGAAGACGGCCTGCAGGCCCTCGTCCTGACGCCCGCCCGCCGGCTCATCGACCATCAGGAATTGGTCATAGGACGCCTTCTGAACCTCGATGAGGTTCGGCATCTCTGCGACTTCCTTGATTTGTCCGAAGAACTTGCGAACACGCTTGCGACCGATGAACGTTTGTTGCGCCATTGTGTCCTCTCATCTCATGCCGCCAGCCGGGGCAGCTCGTCTGGAGCACGGCCGCCACCGCCTCCAGGTTAAAAATCAAAAGCATCCCGGGTCACGAAGGCCGTCAAGTCAGGAAAGTTTTCCTGAATTGACGGCTCCCAAAACCAGAACGCAAAAGAACGCGCCGGGCGCGACCATGCGCCCCGCACGTTCCGAAACTGCCTTTACGGACTAAAAAAGCCCGAAATGACCCGTCTCCCAACGGCGCACGGGGAATCCGGCCGATTCCCTTCGCGATCCGTGTTGTCTGCTGCCACCCCGATATAGGGCGGCGATCATGGCGATTCGAGGGGCAATCCCGCAAATCCCCACACTTTCTTGTGTCCGGCCAGCGATTTGGGCCGGAAAATGCCGGGGGCAAGCCCCCGGCATCGACAATTACTTGAGCTCGACCTTGGCGCCAGCCTTCTCGAGCTGGGCCTTGAGCTTCTCGGCTTCGTCCTTGGTGACGCCTTCCTTGAGCGGCTTCGGAGCACCTTCGACAAGGTCCTTCGCTTCCTTAAGGCCGAGGCCGGTGATCGCGCGGACCTCCTTGATGACCTCGATCTTCTTGTCGCCAGCCGAAGCGAGGACGACCGTGAATTCGGTCTTCTCTTCCGCCGCAGCAGCACCAGCGCCAGCGCCCGGAGCCGCAGCCACCGCAACAGCGGCAGCAGCCGAAACGCCCCACTTCTCTTCGAGGAGCTTCGCGAGTTCCGCCGCCCCGAGCACGGTGAGGCCCGAG
>JACXTT010006548.1_pt1 | contig 16597 bp, 13 predicted proteins | sample 9270951 | NCBI WGS metagenome assembly JACXTT01 (sample SAMN15532306, study PRJNA645909) | rock metagenome | isolation source: weathered quartz diorite | place: Puerto Rico | collected 2017-06-21 | reverse complement strand
CTTCGCGCCGACCGCGCCGCCGGCGGCGTGGGACGAATGAAGGCGACGCGCCGCCCCACCGCGCGTCGAGCCGATGCCACCCGTCGCAGCTCCGGGGGCTCGTCGAGCTCCATGGGGCCGGTCGCGGCGAGCTCCGACCGGCCGGCGTGGCCCGCGGCGGCGGCCCTCTTCGCCGCGGCGCTGATCGTTTATGCCTTCACGCTCTATCGCACCGTCCCGGGCGGGGACAGTGGCGAGCTGATCCTGGTGGCCCACACGCTGGGCGTGGCGCATCCGCCCGGCTATCCACTCTTCACGCTCCTCGGCAAGCTGTTCTCGCTGCTGCCGCTGGGCAGCGTGGCGTGGCGGATCAACCTGCTGTCGGCAACGTGCTCGGCCGCCGCCGCAGCGGCGCTGTTGCTGGCGACCGCGCGCTGGACCGGCAACGTATGGGCCGGAGTCCTGGCGGGCGGCCTGTTCGCCTTCTCGCCGCTCGACTGGACCTATGCCACCGGAGCCGAGGTGTTCCCGCTCAACGATCTCTTCTGCGCCGCGCTGCTGTGGCTGCTGGTCCGCTACTTCCAGCGGCCGACCGTCGCCCTGGCGCGGGCCGGAGCTCTGCTGTGCGGTCTCGGGATGTGCAACCAACACTTGTTCGCGCTGTTCGCGATGCCCGCGATCGTCGGCGTGATGTGGAAGGGAAGGAGGACCTTGCTCGAGCCGAAGCAGCTCGCGATCCTGTTCGCGCTCTTCGCCGCGGGACTCCTGCCGTACGCCTACCTGCCGCTCGCCTCGGCGCGCCTGCCGCGGTACGGATGGGGCGATCAGACCACGCTGGACGGGCTGATCGGGCACATCCTGCGGCGCGACTACGGCACCTTCGACTTGGCCGGCGGCAGCGCGGCGGGAAGGTCGACACTCGGCCAGCGGCTCGCGGCTTTCCTCACCGCGGTGCCGGGCGAGCTGTTCGGCGTCGGGGTCCCGCTCAGCCTGCTCGGCGCGTGGGCCGCGCTCCGCGCCGGCCGCGCTCGCGCCGTGCAGCTCGTCATCGCGGCCATGGGGCTGATCTACCTCGCGGTGTTCATGAGCCGCGCCAATCTGCCGCTGACCTATCCGTTGCAGCGTGGGATCCAGGCCCGTTTCTGGGTTCAGGCCAATCTGATCCTGTTCTTCTGGGCCGGAATCGGCCTCTGGGTGGTGGGGACCTGGGGCCAACGGCGCGCCCAGCGCCTCACGCGATTCGCCGTGCCCACGGTCGCGCTGGCGCTGGTGGTGTTGCCCATCGGGCTGCGCTACCGGGCGCAGGATCATCACGCGACGCACGCGGTGGGGGACTTCGCGCGCGCGGTGCTCGAGACCTTGCCTCGCCATGCGCTCCTGATCTGTTCCGGCGACTACCTGACGCACTCGATCCGGTACCTGCAGGAGGTGGATCACGTGCGGCCCGACGTGCGCGTCGTGGATCATCTGATCCTGCAGCAGGCCTGGGAGGTGAAGCGGATCGCCAAATACCAGCCCGACGTCGCCCTCCCGGGCGTGCGCCTCGGTCCGGGCGGATTCGACCTGCTCCAGTTCATGAACGCGAATTTGGGCCGCGCGCCGATCTTCGTCGCCAACGGCATTCGCATTCCCGACTCCAGCTACCTGCAGGGCTACAACAGCTGGCCGCTCGGGTTGGTCCAGGCCCTGATCTCGAAGCCGACGGAGCTGGACCTAGACGCGTGGCTGCGCCGCGACGCCGAGGCGCTGGCTCGGTTCTCGCCACCGCACCCCGGACGCGATCCCGAGGAGTCCTGGGAGCACGAGGTCCTGCGCCAGTATTGGTACTCGCGCTACGTCCTCGGCGTGGAGCTGATCAATTACGCGTCGCGCCACGACCACGACCTGCGGGCCAGCCGGCACGCGGTGGGGACGCTCGAGGCAGTCGCCGCCGCCGGCGTATTCGACCAGCCCGAGCTCGACAAGAACCTGGGTGGCGCCTACTGGGAGCTGAGCGCTCGCGACTCCAACGCGCGCGCGCCGATGGTGCGCAGCTTCACGCGCTATCTCGAGCGGGTGCCCGACGCCGGCGACCGCGCCGACGTCCAGGCCATGATGGCGCAGCCGTTCAACCGCTGACCGCGGCCGGCGGACGTCTCACGATGACGGCCGTGGCGTCGTCGTCCGGGGTGGCGCCGCCCGCGAATGCCTCCAGCGTGGCCTCGAGGTCCTCGAGCGCCGCACGGGCGCAGTGGTGGCGGTGGGCGGACAACCAGGCGGCGAGCCGCTGGGTGCCGAAGTGCTCTCCGCTCGGGGACGGGCGCTCGATCAGACCATCGGTATAGAGGAGCAACATCGCCCCACGGTCGAGGTGAGCGAAGCCCATCTTGTAGCTCGCCTCGGGCGCGGGTCCGAGCAGCATGCCGCCGACGGTGAGCTCGTGGACGCCGGCCTCGTCGCACAGCATGGGCGGTGGATGGCCCGCGTTCACGTAGAGCAGGGTGCCGTTCCTCTCGAGCTCGGCGAACACCAGCGAGACGAAGCGGCTGGTCAGTCCGCTGCGGTGGATCACCCGGTTGAGCTTCTCGATGGTGCGGGCCAGACGCAGATCGCGCTCGACGCCCATGCGCAAGCCGGTCACGACGTCGCGCGCCTGGAGCGCGGCCGGCAGCCCGTGGCCGGCGGCATCGGCGATGGCGATCCCCAGCGTCTGGGGATCGAGCGGCAGGTAGTCGAACAGATCGCCGCCCACCTTGTGCGCGGGACGGCTGAAGGCGGCCAGCTCGAATTCGCCGAAGGCGGGCGCGCCCTGTGGCAGCAGGCTGGTCTGAATGGCGCGCGCCTGCTCGAATGCGTCCTCGAGCTCGCGCCGCCGCAGCTGGTGTTGGACCGCGTACTGAATCGCCGCGGCCAGGCCCGCGCCTTCGGCGGGGCCGTCTCCGTTCGCGACATGTAAGGACAGCAGCAGGTCGGCCCCCGGCGTGATCGGGAACACCGCCAAGGTGGCATCGCCCATGCGCTCGGACCACGGCCAGTCCGCGGCGCCGAGGTCGGTCGACTGGAAGCGCGCGATCAGCAGAGCCGCGACGTCGTCGGCCTGGGCGCCCGCCTGTGCCAGGCGCTTCCAGCGGCCGTCGCGTCGCTCGAAGAGCTGGGCGTTGTCGATGCCCTCCGTCGTTCGCAGCTCGGCCACCAGCGTCCCGAGCAGCCGCTCGGCGAAGCGCCGCACGGAGCCTGGCCCCGCCGCGCGCTCGACCGCGGACTCGATGTGTCGATAGAGGAGCTTGGGGTCCAGGGGCATGGACCGCGCATCATGCACGGCGCTCGCCGGGCGCGGCAAGCGAGCTCGCCTCTTGTTTCACGACGTTTACAGACCCGACACCATTCGGCGCTGGTGCGTTCGCTAGTCTCGGAATCATGCACGAGGGCGCGGAGTGGGCGGGCCGGGGTCGAACCGAAGGGAATCATCGGCCGGCGCGAACCTGCTCCAGCGCGCCTCGTCGGGAGGAGGCATCGCTCATGGCGAACGTTTCAGTGATGACCCCGGGGCACGCCCATTGGGGCGAGTTCATCGCGCGGCTGAGCGAGTCGAGAACCTGCCTGCAGACGACCGAGCAGGCGCGCGCGCTGCTGGAAGAGTGGGCCGAGGTCGACGTCGAGCAGTCGCTGCGCGCGCTGCGCGACCTGGGCGGATACTGCGACTGCGAGATCGTGAACGGCGTCGGCGGCTCCCACTGGGACCCGGCGCTGTGGGTCGACCCCTGACCCGAGCCGAATGACGGAGCCGGGCGTCCTCGAATCCTTTCGTGACGCCCGGCCCCGGTGAATGAGAACGGCGCGACTCAGAGCATGGTCGCCGGCACTGCTTCGACCAAAGGTGTGAGCTCGGCGCTCTCTTCGGCCGCCTCGGCCGGCTTCCGCACCCGCGCCACCAGCATGTAGATCGACGGCACGACGAAGAGCGTGAACACGGTGCCGATGATCATGCCGCTCACCAGCATGATGCCGATGCTGTTCCGCGCCCCCGCGCCCGGGCCGCGCGCGAAGATCAGGGGCAGGTGGCCGAACACCGTCGCCGCGGTGGTCATCAGGATCGGCCGCAGCCGGGTGCCGGCCGCGTCGATCACGGCGCGCAGCTTGTCGACCCCGGTCTCCTGGAGATGGTTGGCGAACTGGACGATCAGGATGCCGTTCTTCGCCACCAGCCCGACCAGCGTGATCAGTCCGACCTGGCTGTAGATGTTGAGCGTGGTCAGTCCCATGAAGGAGAAGAACAAGGCGCCGCAGATCGCCAACGGCGCCGAGCCGGCCAGGATCACGAACGGATCGCGGAAGCTCTCGAACTGCGCCGCCAGCACCAGGTAGATCAGGATCGCCGACAACAGGAAGATCGCCAGGAACCGCCCGCCCTCGGTGCGCAGCTGCCGCGACTCGCCGGCGTAGTCGATGGTGAAGCCCGGCGGCAGGATCTTGTGCGCCTCGGTCTCGAGGGTGCTCAACGCCTGATCGAGCGAGACCCCGGGCGGGATGACGCCCTGGATGCGCACCGCGTTGAGCTGCTGGAAGCGCTTGAGATCGCGCGGCTCGGTGCTGTTCTTGAGCGTGGCGAAGGTCGACAGCGGCACCAGCTTGCCGTTCTGGCCGGTGACGTAGATGTCGTTCAGCTGATCGGGGGTGAGCCGCTCGCTGCGCTTGATCTGCGGGATCACCTTGTAGCTGCGCCCCTGAATGTTGAAGCGGTTGACGTAGTTGCCGCCCAGCATCGTCGACAGGTCGCGCCCGGTCTGGCTCAGGTCGACGCCTTGGGAGCGCACCTTGTCGCGGTGGAACACCACCTCCGCCTGAGGCTGATCGAACTTGAGGTCGGCGTCCGCGAACATGAACAGATGGCTGGCGTAGGCCTTCTGCACCAGCTGATTCGCGACCTGCATGAGTTGTTCGGGCTCGGCGGTCGAAGCGATCACCAGGTCCACCGGGAAGTTGCCGCCGCCCGGGAGCGCCGGGGGCACCGTCGAGATCACGCGAATCCCCGGGATCTTCGAGAGCCCGGCCGTGGCCTCCATCTGGAGCTGCACCGCGGTCTTCGAGCGCTGCCGCCACGGCTTGGCGACCATGCCGCCGAATCCGCCCGAGGGGGAGACCAGCTGGAAGGTGTTCTTGTATTCGGGCAGGGAACGGTAGACCGACTCGACTTGATTCGAGAACAGCCGCGTCTGATCGAGCGTCGAGTTGGCCGAGGCCTGGATGATTCCGAACACCACGCCCTGATCCTCGCTCGGCGCCAGCTCGCGCTGCGAGAACATGTAGAAGGGCGGGATCAGCAGCAGCACGATCGCCCATAGCGCCAGCACCACGGGGCGATATTGCAGCGATCCGGCGAGGGTGCGCAGATAGGCGTTGCGCAGGCTCTCGAAACGCCGGCCGATCCAGCCCGCGAAGCCACGCTCGGTGTCGCCGGAGCGCAGCAGCTTGGAGCCCATCATGGGCGACAGGGTCAACGCGACCACCCCCGAGACCACGACCGCGCCGGCGAGGGTGAAGGCGAACTCGCGGAACAGCGACCCGGTCAGGCCACCCTGGATCGCGACCGGCGTGTAGACCGCGGCCAGGGTGATGGTCATCGCGATGATCGGCCCCACCAGCTCGCGCGCCGCCATCAACGCGGCCTGGAACGGCGAGTGCCCCGCCGCCAGGTGGCGCTCGACGTTCTCGACCATCACGATCGCGTCGTCCACCACCAGGCCCACCGACAGCACGATCGCCAGCAGGGTCATGAGGTTGATGGTGAAGCCCGCGATCTGCATCAGGAACACCGCCCCGATCAGGGAGATCGGGATCGCCACGACCGGAATGATCAAGGCGCGGAACGAGCCCAGGAACAGGAAGATGATCAGGACCACGATCAGCAAGGTGTCGGTCAGCGTGGTCAGCACCTCGCGGATCGCGTCGTGGATGTACTCGGTGGCGTCATAGGGGATGCCGGCCTTCATGCCGACCGGCAGCTCCTTCTGGATCTCCTTCATCGCCTCGCGCACCCGGGCGATCACTTCGAGCGAGTTGGCGCCAGGGAGCACCCAGATGCCCATGAAGGTCGCGGACTGGCCGTCGAAGCGCACGTCCTGTTCGTAATTCTCGGCCCCCAGCACGACGTCGGCGATGTCCCCGAGCCGGACGACGTCGCCCTTGTCCTCCTTGACCACCAGCTGCCGGAACTCCTCCGGCGTGCGCAGGTCGGTGTTGGCGACCAGATTCACCGACACCATCGAGCCCTTGGTCTGGCCGATGGCCGAGAGATAGTTGTTGGCCGCCAGCGCCGCGTGGACCTGCGACGCCGAGATGCCGCGCGCCGCCATGCGCTCGGGCTTGAGCCAGATCCGCATCGCGAAGCGCCGTCCGCCCAGGATGTCGGCGCGCTGGACGCCGCTGACCGCGCTCAGCTTGGGCTGCACCACGCGGGTCAGGTAGTCGGTGATCTGGTTCTGGTCCAGATCCTTGGACGAGAACCCGAGGTACATCGAGGCGAATTGCGTGTCCGCGGTCTCCAGCTCGATGATCGGCGCCTCGGCCTCGGGCGGCAGATCGTTGCGCACCTGGGCGACCTTGGCCTGGATCTGGGTCAGCGCGGCGTTGGTGTCGTAGTTGAGCTTGAGGTGGACCGTGATCGTGCTCAGGCCTTGGGCGCTCGACGACTCGAGATAGTCGATGCCGTCCGCGCTGGCGATCACGCGCTCGAGCGGCGAGGTGATGAAGCCGCGCACCAGATCGGCGTTGGCGCCGACGTAAGCCGTCGACACGCGGACCACGGCGATGTCGCTGCGCGGGAACTGCCGCACGCTCATCGAGCGCACGGCCTGCAGCCCGGCGATCAGGATGACCAGATTGACGACCAGCGCCAGGACCGGCCGGCGGATGAACAGATCGGTGAATTTCATCAGCTGTCCTCCGGTTTCGGCGCCGGGTTGTTGCCGGGCGGCACCGCGTTGTTGACCTGCACCGCCGCGCCGCTGCGCAGCTTGAACACGCCGGAGGTGACCACTTCCTCGCCGGGCTTGACCCCCGAAGCGACGGCGACCTGGTCGCCGCGACTAGTCCCCAGGGTCACGAACTGTTGCCGCACGCCGCGGTACTTGGCGCCGTTCGGCCCCTTCATCTCCGTGACGATGAACACCGAGTTGCCGTAGGGCGCGTAGCTCACCGCCGAGGTGGGCAGCGCGATCACCGAGCTGCTGGCGCCGAGCACGACCTGGACGTCGACGAACATGCCCGGACGCAGCTCGCCGCGCGGGTTGTCGAACAGCGCCTGGACCTGGACGTTGCGCGTCGCCTCGTCCACCACCGAGTTGATCGCCGTGATCCGCCCGTGGGCGTGGGCGATCGCGATGCTGTCGGCCGAGACGCGCACTTCGCAGCCGACGCGCAGGTTGCGGACGTCCTGCTGCGGCAGGGCGAAGTTGACGTAGATCGGGTCCATCGACTGCAGCGGGACGACCGCGTCGCCGCCATTCAAGTATTGGCCGAGATTGACCTGACGGATGCCGAGGACGCCGTCGAACGGAGCGCGCACGGTCTTGCGCTCGATGGTGGCGCGGATCTCGTTGGCCCGCGCCTCCGACTGCTTGGCCTCGGCCGCGCCGCGGTCGAACTCGGCCTGCGCCACGACGCCCTTCTCCAGGAGCTGCTTCATCCGCTCGAGGTTGAGATTGGACAGCTCACGCTGCGCCTCGGCGGCGGCGAGCTGCGCGCGCTCCTGGCGCGTATCGAGGCGCAGCAGCACCTCGCCGCCGCGCACGTGGCGCCCGGAATCGAACTCGATCCCCTGGACCACGCCGGGCAGGTCGGCGCTCACCGTCACGCCGTGCACGGCCGAGACCGACCCGATCGCGCTCAACGACGCCGGCCATTCCTCCGGCTGGGCGACGATGGTGGTCACCGCCTCGGGCGGCGGCTGCCAGGACGCGCCCTGCGCGATGGCGGTGCGAATCTGGAAGAACTTGACCAACCCCACGACCACGATGAAGGCGGTCATCGCAGCCAGCATGATCAACATGCGCTTTTTCATCGAAAGCCTCCTAAGGCTGGGTGTGCGTGTCGCCGCGCTCCGCGGCCAGCGACCCCGTCGCCCGCGCCATCTCGGTGCGCGCCATCCGGTAGTCCGTCAAGGCCGAGATCTCGTCGAGGCGCGCCCGCGACAGATCGTTTTGGCGCGTCAGCACCAGGAAGTTGGTCGACAGCCCGGTGGCGTAGCGGTCCTTCTCCGCCGCGAGCTGGGTCTCGGCCGCCTCGCGCGCGGCACGCGCTGCGTCGATGCGCTGTCCCGCGGTCTCGAGCGCGGCGGCGGCATCGAGCACCTCGGCCCGTACTCCCTTGCGGGCTCGGGTCAGCTCGGCCTGCGCCTGGCGCTCGACGTGCTGGGCGGTCAGCTTGTCGCCTTCGGCGGTCTGGTTGCGCAGCGGCAGCTCGAGCACGACGCCAAAGCGCGCCGCGTAGAAGTCGCCGTCGCGCAGCGATTGCCACGATTCGTCGAAACGGCCCGCGAACGGCGACACGCCGTTGAGCGAGGCTCCCGACCCGGCCAGGCCGTAGCGGTCGTAGGCCACGAGGGCGTCGAGCTTGGGCCGGGTCGCGTTGCTGGCGTAGCGAGTCTCGGCGTGGCGCCGGCCCACCAGGGCTGCGGCTTCGGCCAGCTCCGGCCGTCGCGCCAGGGCGCGATCCAGCGCGCTCGCGACGTCGACCGTCCCGCGGTCGACCTGCAAGCTCTCGGTGGGCGCGATCACGGCCGACCACCCGTCGCGATCGTCGTCGGCGAGGACCAGGAGCTTGAGGGCGTTCTGGGCCCGCAGCGCCGTCTCCCGGGCGGCGAGCAGCTCGCCGCGCCGACGCTCCAGCTCGGCCGTGGGTTGGGCCAGCTCGGTGCGCGACGCCGTCCCGGTCTCGGTCCGCAGCCGCGTCTGCTGGAGCTGCTCCTCGGCCAGGCGCACCGCCTCTTCCTGGACGGTCACGTCGAGGCGCGCCGCCACCAGGATCCAGTAGGCGCGCTCCGTGCCGGCGATGGTCTCGGCCTGGGAGCGCCTCAGCGAGGCCCGGGCGCGCTCCTGATCCGACGACGCGGTCCGGATCGAGAGCCGGTTGGCGTCGATCGCCAGATCGCGTAGCAGCGGGTGCCGCAGCTCGACGCCGACCTGCGTGCCGTACGAAGGGGACAGCAGGGCAAAGTTGTTCTCGCTGGTCTCGCGGTCGCCTTTCGCGGTCAGCGACAGCGAGCCGCCGGTCGGCAGGGCCTGCCGGACGCCCAGACTCAACCCGCTCGACCAGGTCTGTGGCATCAGCGCCGAGGGTCCCAGGAAGGCCGAGTTCAGAGGCTGCTTCGCCTGCTGCCACGAGCCTTCGAGCTGGAGCACCTGATCGTAGGCGCCGCGCGCGCTCGAGACCGAGGCCGTCGCCGCGCTCACCGCCTCGCGCTCGATGCGCAGTGCTTCGTCGTTGGCGAGCGCCATGTGGACCGCATCGTCGAGCGTCAGCTGGAGTTGCGCGCCGGGCGCGGCCGACGCCGGCGCCGTGGCCAGCACGCTCATCAGCATCAAGGCCAAAGTGTTCATGAGGGTCTCCCTAGCTCCATCTTCTGCAGGCGGGCGTCGATGGCCTCGGCGAAGCGCGCCAGCTCGCGCGCGTCGATTCGACTCAAGGCCCAGCGCTCGCACTCGGTCAGCTCAATGCCCCGCTCCATCATGTCGATCAACGCCGCGCGCGGATCGGTGATGAAGCGCCGGCGCAGGCCTTCATCGGTCGCGAGCACGCCGATGATTCGTTCCACGCTCCTCTGGCTCATTCCTGCTCCCTATCTTGAAGGCGCAGCCTTCGCGCGGCTCGCGGCTCGCCCGCGCCCACCTGCATCCCAGGCGCGGGTCGAGCCGGGGGAGCTCAGAATCGGTAGTCGAGGCCGACCGCGGCCCGACTCATCCAGATCGCGTCCGCCTGGCCGGCCGTCGAGAGTCCGGCGTCGCTGCTCGATGGGAACGCGACCAGCTCACGCACGTCGGCGCGCAGGCCCCAGCTCCCGCTCAGGGCGTAGTCGGCTCCACCGCCGAAATTGATCGCGAACACCGTCTTCGATTGGTCGAGCTGCGGGGCGCGATCGGCATCGGTGCTGGACAGGAACGTCACCGCCCCGGCGCCCGCCGCCAGGTAAGGGGTCCAACTCGACGCGGGCAGGCTGGCTCGCACGCCGGCTTGATAGGCGAGCAGGTCGGGGGCCTTGCGATCCTGCTGGATGCCGGAGCCGAGATCGACCTTCTGCTTGACCGGGATCATCCAGGTGAAGTCGCCCTCGACCGCCCAGTTCGAGCTGAGTCGATAGGTGACATCGGCGACCAGCGGGATGTTGAACGAGTGGTCCGGAATCGCGGTGTCGTTCTGGTTCAGCATCTGCACGCCGCCGAGCACGGAGAACTCGACCGGCTGCGCACCACTCTCGGACAACGAGCCGGCATGAGCCGCGGCGGCAAAGAAAGCCACGGACGCCAGCGCTGCGACCACCCAGGGGATTCGGCTGCTCTTCATGTCGTGTCTCCTCTCGAAACGTCGATGCGTGCGGTCCTTCGAGGGAGACTCGATAACAAGCGACGTGCCACGCCCGCGCGACGCGCGCCCGAGCCGCGCAGCGCGCGGGCGGAGCACGAGTTGTGGAGCGACGGCTCGGCGCAGCGCCGGGCGCGGGTGCGCGGGCCGTTGTGGATGCATCGACAGGGTGTCGATGGAGAGACGATCGGGTGGCGATGGAGAGCGAGCGGGCTAACGAAGCCCGTACTTCTCGAGACGCGAGTACACCTGCGCCCGCGTCAGCCCCAGGGCGCGCGCGGCCTGGGACTTGTTGCCCTTCGATTGAGCCAGGGCCTTCTCGAGCATCGTGCGCTCGAGGCTGTCGAGGTTCAGGTCCTCGCTCTCCGGCGAGACGCGAGCCGAGCCATTGGTGTGTCCGTTGGCCACGGCGTGGGGCGGCAGCTCGAGCGGCGGAGGGACCATCGGCGTCGGCAAGTGATCGCGGGTGATGAGCCCGCCGTCGCACAGCAGGATCGCTCGCTCGATCGCGTTCTTCAGCTCGCGGACGTTGCCCGGCCACGGATACTCGAGCAGCCATGCACGCGCGTCGCGCGAGATCCCGGCCGCGGGGCGACCCATCGTCCGCCCCAGCTCCTGCAGGAACACCTCGGCCAGCGGCAGGATGTCGTCGCGGCGCTCGCGCAGCGGGGCGATGTGGATCTGGAAGACGTTGAGTCGATAGTAGAGATCCTGCCGGAAGGTCTGCCGAGTGATGGCGGTGGCCAGGTCGCGGTTGGTGGCGGCGATGATTCGTACGTCGGCGCGCAACGAGCGCGTTCCGCCCACCCGCTGGTACTCGCGCGTTTCCAGCACGCGCAGCAGCTTGGCCTGCACCAGCGGACTCATCTCGGCGATCTCGTCCAGGAACAGCGTCCCGCCTTCGGCCTGCTCGATGCGGCCGATCTTGGTGCTGGTGGCGCCCGTGAAGGCGCCCTTCTCGTGGCCGAACAGCTCCGACTCGAGCAGCTGCTCCGGCAGCGCGGCGCAGTTGATCGCGATCAACGGACTGCCGTTTCGGGGTGAGCCCTGATGGATCAGGCTGGAGATGACTTCCTTGCCGGTTCCCGACTCGCCTGTGATCAGCACCGTGGTCTCGGACGAGGCCACGCGCCCGACCGAGAGCAAAGTGTCCTTCCACGACGGCGACACGCCGACGACCGGGCTGCGCGCCCGTGACTCGAGCTCGCGCGCCAAGGTCTCGACCGTGGCGGCCAGGCGTGCCGCCCGCTCGCGCGCCTCCGCGGCGAGGCGGGCCTCTTCGGCCAGCCGCTGCAGCGAGAGCGAGAGGGCGATGCGGTCGGCGAGGCGCGCCGCCAGCTCCGCATCCTTCCAGTCGTAGCGCGACGGCTCCTTGTGGAAGAAGCTGAGCCCACCCTTCACCTCGCCCGAGATCCAGACCGGAACGCGCACCCACGAGCGCAGACCGGAAGAGACGATGAGGCGCTCCCGCTCGCTGCCCACCCCCAGATCGGCGGGGATGTCGCGGATGGTTTCGAAGTCGATGCGCCGCTCCAGCTCGGGCGCCGTCAGCTCGATCGAGAACGAGGGCGGCACGACGCCGGAGGGGCTGGTGTGCGCGGCCACACGGAGCTGGCGCGATTTGACGTCCAGCTCGGTGAGCACCATCAGGTCGTGGGGCAGGATCGGCTGCATGCCCTCCGACAGCCGCTCGAACACCTCGCGCACGTCGAGCGACTCGGCCAGCGTGCCCAGCAAAGCCTCCATCCGATCGAGGCGGCCCTGACGCTGGCGCTCGGCGTCCCAGATCTGCCAGTGCTCCACCGCCGAGCCGAGCAGCGCCGCGATCGGGCGCAGCATCTCCTGATGTTCGTCGTCGAAGGAGTGCGTCGCCTTGGAACAGAGCCAGACGCCGCCGACGAACGAATTGCCCCGGCGGAACGGCTCCCACAAGCCTGACCCCAGCCCGCCTTCCATCACCAACTCGTCCATCGGGAAATGCGGATCGAGCTCAGCTCTCGCGTCGTCGATGCGGCGGTTGGGGCCGGCGTGGGGCCGCCAACGAGGCGACCATGCCGAGAGAGGCATCGCTTCGAAACACTTTCCCTTGGGATCCGAGCAGGCCTTGGTCGTGGCGTGGAGGATGGCCTTCTCGCCGTCGATGATCCGCACCACGCCCATGTCGTCGCAGGGGATCACCCGCTGTACCGCGGTCGCGATCCGTCCGAACACCTCCTGGAGCTCGAGGGTCTCGGAGGCGATGTCCGCGATTTCGGACAGCACGCCGGCCAGGAGCTGGCCATCGAGGGGTAAGGCGGAAACAGCCATGGGTCGGTTTCGATGTGTGGGGTGGTCAGGGAGGATCAAAGTTTTCCAGCTCTTACGCCGCCTCCAGGGCCTGGGTGGCCGGGGCGATCCCCGCCCCTCATCTCCGTAGACGAATGAGGAGGCCGGAAATTGACAGGCGATGCGGGTCCGGCCGCGATTGCCCGAGGATCGGCCCCACTGTTCCCGACTCGAACGCACGTTTGCGAAACGGAGCCCGTCCGAGGAGAATTCGCGTGGGTCATCCGCAACGTACCCGAAAGTCATCGGTGAGTAACGGCCATGAAACCTCTTCGTGGATCGATCGGGCGCGATCTGAAATGGACACAGCCGCGCGCCGGCCAGCGCGAGTTCGTGCTCAAAGATGCGGACGACACGGTGGCCGCTCTCCGTTTCCGCAGCGCCTTCGGCTCGTTCGCCACCGTGGAAGCCGCCGACGGCAGCTGGACCATGAAGCGCGTCGGATTCTGGCAAACGCGCGTCACCATCTGTCCGGCGGGGAGCGAGACGGAGATCGCTTGCTTCCGGAACAACACCTGGAGCGCGGGCGGGACGCTGGAATTCCCCGACGGTCGCCGACTCCGTGCGAATACCAGTTGCTAGATGACCAAATACCAATTCTTGGGTGCCCGGGATGAGCCACTGGTGCGGTTCGAGAAGATGCGAGGCATGCTGCACCGCTCCTGCAAGGTGGTGATCGAGCCGGCGGCCGCCCAGCTTCTCGAATTGCCGTGGATCGTTGCGCTCGGCTGGTACCTGGTCATCAAGATGCAGGACGATTCGACCGCGGCCGCTGCGGCAGGCTGAGCGGAAGTTCTTTCCGATCTCCGTTTCGGCAACGCCGATTTGTCGTTGACTCTTCGGCTGCAAGGTCTAGCTTCGACCGCCTCAGCTCGGTGCACGACGCGCAATGGACGCGCCCACCACGTGCCTCCCCAATCCCGAGCTGAAGACTGAACTGAGGCTGCAGCCCCCGAGTGCAGCCTGACCGTGTGACATCCACCTCTTTGTGCGGGAGGTCGCATGTCTGCGTCGCGGCTTTTCCTCTCGAGCGGTGGGGCCTCGCCGTCAGGCACGGAATGAACGGCTCCCGATCATGGAAGAGCGTGGAGGTCACCGGTTGTTGGCCGGGCATGTCGTTCCACACGGAGGGCATCATGGCGATCCAAGATATTCGGTTCGATCCCAACGGTCCGTCGATCCGAGCAGCAGTTGTGTTCCGCACGCCGCAGGTCGTGTCCTACGGGCTGATGCTCTGGGAGTCAGGCAGCAACGACGTCGTCATGGAAGAGAAGGGCAACAGCGAGAATCCGGAGGATGACGCGTACTCCTTGCCCATGCCGGCGCGCGACAACAACGGCCGAATTCTGGAATGCGATTTGGTGATCGTCAGCCCCGATCCCAAGCCCAGCGAGAAGTATCAAGTGGATCTCGTCGTCTCGCAGGGCGCGAGTGAGCTCGGCAAGCTCTCGGCCATGGGAACCGTCAGCGCGAAGACATCGACCGACACCCTCTTTGCCAAGCTGGTGGGGGCCTGATGAGAGCGTATTGGGGACGCGCACTGATCGTTGCTCTCGCCGTCGCGGGTATGCCCCGTGCAGGGCAGGCGGATCTCTCGGATTCGCTCAAGGCCGCACGCCTGGATCTCGCCGTGCCCCAGGCGCCGGCCTTCGAGCTGCTCGATGTCAATCCTGATGCGATCTTGCGGCCGGGAACGTTTCGTGAGTTGGCCGTTGGGTTGGGGAGTGGCGACCTACGCCAGGCGTCGGTCGAATTCGCTCCGGTCCCTCTGTTCGCCGGGCACCAGTCGTTGACGGAATACCAGCGCAGTCGCCTCTGGAACACGTGGAGAGTTTCGCTCGCGACCCAAACGCCCGAAGGTGGAGCCGTCTCGATGAGTGCAGGGCTGAGGGTGAGCATTATCGATCGTTCCGATCCGAGAATGGACCGGGCCTTCCTTCATCAGCTCTATGGGGCCGCCGATCGGGTTCGAGACGCCATGCTCGAAGCCAACAAGAGGCTCCGTGGCAACCCCGCTCTGTTCGAGGCGAAGAAGCAGGGCGAGAAAGATGAGATCCAAAGCCAAATCAACGCGGCCGTAGCAGCTGTCGCCACCGCCGAGGACGCGCGAATCGACTCGCTTCGCGAAGCCCAGCGTCAGTCGCACTGGAACGCTCCCATTCTCGAGCTGGCGTTCGCCGGGGTCGGAACTTCCGCCGATTCGTCGTTCAAGGCCCTTCACGTGGCGCGGTACGCCGCCTGGCTCACCGGGGGCCTCCCCGCGGGTCAGCGCGGCCAAGTGCTGGCGGGTGCCCAGGCCGGCTTGGTTCCGGATGTCAATGGAGCGCTCAAGAGGAGCCAGGGCGCGGCCTCGGTTCGCGCTTATGCGGGGAGCAATGAGGTCAAGGGCTTCCTCGGAGGGAACCTCAGGTGGGCCAATGGAACACTCCCCGTCCAGGCCGCCCATTTCGGTATGGAGCTGAGATTGGTCCCAGGGATCTGGGCCGAAATCAATGCCGGGATCACTCGCGAGGGATCGACCGATGCGAAGTGGACGAGCGGCGTGCGGCTGCGATACGCGACGCCCGAGGAGCGGGAGTCCAAGGTCTCGGCTTTGTAAGGTTTCGCCCTGCCACTGACCGAGCGCTAGCCTCTCGAAACGATCGAGCCCCTGGACCCGAGGCCCAGGGGCTCTTCGATCAGCGTTCGGAGCTACTTCGACGACGCCGCGGCGGCCGCCATCTTCTTCACCATGACGTGCCCGCGGAACTTCGCGTACTCGGCCTTGGTCACGACGCTCTTCGACACGAGCTCGCCGCGTGACTTGTAGGGCCGTCCGGCGATGATCTTGTCGGCGATCTCGTCGGTGATGCCGGGCACCTTGGTGAGGTCTTCCTTGGTTGCCGAGTTCAGATCGACCGCCGCCATCTTCGCTGCATGATGATGCTTGGCAGCTTTGGCTTCGGCCTTGTCTTCGGCCTTCTCCTGGGCGGGGGTTTCCTTCTTCTCCTCGGCCGAGCTCGAGCTGCTGCTCTTGGTCGAGTCACCCATGGAACCCTGCGCGAAGGCCGCCGCGCTGAAGAGCATCGCGAACACGGTGAGCAGGGGGAACAACGGAACTCGCTTCATCGAAATCCTCCATGATGGCAGTCGGTCTCGAGCGGGTAGCCTCGAGCCATCGGGATACCAGGGGAGGCCGCCATTCTGGCCCGAGTCGTCGGCGGTGGCAACTGGCCTCTCGAGCCAAAGGTCAAGGGCTTGCCAGCCCCTTCATTCGCCGGCCTGGCCCATTAGGATCGCCCGCGCGGTGGGTTCGAACCTCCGCTCCCTTCTCGCCAAGGGGCGCGAGGCCTTGGCGAGGGCCGGCTGAGGGCTCGGACCCGAATCATCCTCGTGGCACGCGGCCCCGCCAGCGTAGTATCCTGCGTGTTCTCTTGCCGCTCCGCGCGCCAGGTCCGCGGCGCAACGGCGCTCGACATCGACGCCGGGAGACACGGTGCCCGTGAGCCCCGACTTCGCCGGCTGAACCGAGGAAAGGGCTTCATCTCATGTCGGCACACCCGGCTCCGGCCACGCTCGCCGCGAATGGCCTCACGACCGCCTCCCGCACGATCCAGAATTACATCGGTGGCCGCTGGGTGGACTCGTTGGCCAGCTCGTTCGGCGAGGTTCGCAACCCGGCGACGAACGAGCTGCTCGCGCGCGTGCCGCTCGGCGGTCGCGCCGACGTGGACGCCGCGGTCGCGGCGGCGGCGCGGGC
>JACXTT010006547.1_pt1 | contig 16597 bp, 12 predicted proteins | sample 9270951 | NCBI WGS metagenome assembly JACXTT01 (sample SAMN15532306, study PRJNA645909) | rock metagenome | isolation source: weathered quartz diorite | place: Puerto Rico | collected 2017-06-21 | reverse complement strand
AGGCGGCGGCGCGACTGGAGGAGATTCTGCTGCGCATCGAGGAAGGCAAGGTCGACATCGACGAGCTGTCGGGGCTGGTCGGAGAGGCCGCAGGTCTCGTGGCGGTCTGTCGCGCGAAGATTCACGCCGCGGAGGTCCAGGTCAAGACGATCACCGAGCAGCTCGAGCGGGAGCTGCCCGTGGCGGGGAGCGAACCGTCGGACGACGCCGACGAAGAGACGATCCGCTATTGATGACCGGAGACGATCTGTTCCGCGGGCGCCTGGTCATGGCGCCGATGACGCGCGGTACTGATCTCCCGTTCCGCAGGCTCGCGAACGAGTGGGGAGCCGACGTCTGCGTCGGGGAGATGGCGTACGCGCACAAGATCGGGGGGCGGGATCGTGGCGACCTCCCGCTCCTTCGCCGCCACCCGTCGGAGAAGCTCTTCGGCGTCCAGCTCGCGGGGAAGAATCCCGGCGTGATGGCCGAGGCCGCGAGGGTCGCGGAGAGCCAGGGGGCCGATTTCGTCGACGTCAACCTCGGTTGCCCGATCGACGAGGTCACGCGGCGCGGGTTCGGGGCGTCGCTCCTCGAGCGCCCTTCCAAAGTCGCCGCGATCGTCGCGGCGATGAAGGGCGCAGTGAATATACCCGTGACGATCAAGATGCGACTTGGTTGGTCCGATGGGGACAATAGCTATCTCAAGGTCGCACGGGCTGCCGTCGCGGCCGGCGTCGATGCGATCGCGCTCCACGCGCGCACCCGCGCCCAGCGCTACCGAAGGCCGGCCCTCTGGGAGCACGTCGGGGCGCTCGTCGCCGAGGTAGCCGTCCCAGTCATCGGAAACGGCGACGTGGCCACTTGGCGCGACGCGAAGCGACGGATGGAAGAAACCGGCTGCGCGGCCGTGATGACGGGCCGATGGGCGCTGACGAAGCCTTGGATCTTCCGGGAATTCGCCGAGGAGCGGGACATCGACCTCGATCCGCAAGAGCGCCTCGCGGTGATCCGCAGGTACGTCGATCTCTGTCGCGGCCACTTCCGCGACGACGAGAAGGGACGCGCGCGGACGCGCCGATTTCTCGTCTTCCACCAAGACTTCTTCCGCCGCTATCGCAGGTACGCGATCTCTGCCGGCGGCTCGGACGATCCGCGGGAGGCCTTGGGAGAGCCGGAAAACGACCTCGACGCGTGGCTCCGGCGCTCCGATCTCCCGGGGGTGACGGCTTTGACGCGCTGGTTGGTGGACGGCGAGGAGGTCGAGCCGCCGCCCTTGATTCCGGACGCGCCGCGTGCAGTGGACGTCGCTGCACTCGGCTGAAGCTTGCTAAGCTGTGACTTCGATGGCGGCAACCCACACGAAGACGATCTTGGCCGTGGGGGTGCTGGCTTTGCTCGCCGCGTGCTCGGATCAGGGCGCGGTGAAGAGCGAGCCCCTGAAGGCCGCTCGCGCTCCCGCCCCCTCCTCGCCGTCGCTCGTGTCGGCTCGAAGCGGAGAGCCCGGAGCTCTGCCGCCGGGCCACCCGGCGATCGATGCCGCTGTAGGAGCCCCGTCGACGCTACCTCCTGTCCCCCGAGGCGCGGGCGAGGGGGCGACCGGTCTTGCGTGGAGGGTTCCGGTGGGATGGATCGTCGAAACGCCGTCGTCGCCGATGCGCCGCGCACAGTACAAAGTCCCGGGGCCGGGGGGCGAGGGCGAGTGCGCAGTCTTCTATTTCGGTCCTGGCCAGGGCGGCGATCCCATGTCGAACGCGGTGCGCTGGGCCGACCAATTCACGCTCTCCGATGGCAGCTCCGCGCAAAGCGGGATGAAGACGTCGGAGATCGACGCGGGCGGCCTCAAAGTCGTCCTCGTCGAGGTCGCGGGGACCTACAAGGGCGGAATGACGATGACCGCGGCTCCCGCGGTTCCGAAGCCCGGCTACCGCCTGCTCGGCGCCGTGGCGCCCGGTCCGGACGCGAACTGGTACTTCAAGTTCACCGGGCCCGACTCCACGGTGAGCGCCCAGCGCGACGCTTTCCTGTCGATGGTACGCTCGCTGAAGCACGGCGCGTCATAACCGCAGCGAGAGGCAACTCAGCCCGCCGTCCATCTTGCGGAACTCGGACATGTCGAGCGTTACGACATCGTAGCCGAGGCGGCGAAGCCTCTGCTCAACGACAGGGAAGCCGCCCGCGAGCAGGACGCGGCCGTTGATCCCGACGCAATTGGCGGCGTACGCCTCGTCGTCGTCGACGACAACCGAGGGGTACCGCCGCAGCTCGTCGCGGCCGGCAAGCGCCGCGACCGCGACCAGCCTCCCGTCCTCGAGCGCCGCTAGGCCGCTCTTCAAGTGCAGAAGCCCGGGGATGCCGCGCACGTCGATCTCGATGGAGTCGTACCCGTGACGCGCGAGAATCGTGGCGAGCTGCCTTGCGCCTTCCAGGTTCGTCCGCTCCGAGAGGCCGATCAGGTAGCTCCCGCCCGTTTCGCAGACGTCACCGCCGTCGACGGTGCCCGGGGCCTCGATCTCACCGATCGACGGCACGAACTTCGAGAGCCCCTCGCGGACGCTCGCCACCTCACCGAGACGGCTCGGCGCGCCGGGCCGCGTGAGGATCGCGCCCTTCGAGGTCACGATCGCGGGGTCCTCGACGAACGTGCCGTCCGGGAACTCGGGGTCGATTCGGAGATACGTGAGCTCGAGGCCGCAACCCTTGAGCGCCTCGCAGTAGGCACCGTGCTGGGCGATCGCGAGCACCAGGTTCGGGGGTCCGAGGCCAGCTGTGGTCAAGCCGTCGGCGAGGTTGGGGGCCGGGCGGCGGACGAGGGCTCGAGTAAAGCTCACGGGGCCTCCGGAGTCGGGTTACGATCCGCGCCATGGCCGACCGGCGCGTGCCGCTCTCCGACTACGTCAGGGGATTCACCAAGGCCTTCTGGGCTGCCAACGTCTCCGAGCTCTTCGAGCGTACCGCGTTCTATGGGATGGCGCCCGTGCTGGTCCCCTATCTGACGCAGGTGCGTGGGTTCGACCAGACGACCGCGATCCGCATCGGAGGCAATCTCGGCTTCGTCGTCTACGGGCTGACGATTCTGTCCGGCATGCTCGCCGACTGGCTGGGCTACCGGCGCGCCATGCTGCTCGCTTACCTCCTGCTCGCTTCGGGCTACGCCGGCGTCTGGCGGGCGCCGAGCTTTCCCGCGGTCGTCCTCGCGCTCATTCTGGTCGCCCTCGGCGCATCGATCATCAAGCCCGCCATCACCGGCACCGTGCAGAGAACCTGCTCCGAGGAACGTCGCCCCGTCGGGTTCTCGATCTACTACACGCTCGTCAACATCGGGGGCTTCCTCGGGCCGAACCTGTCCGGTGCGGTTGCTGCCGCGGCTGGACTCGCGCTCGTTTTTCCCACCTGCTCCCTCGTCATCGTGATCGCCCTCGCGCTCGTCCTCTTGCTCTATCGAACTCCAGGGCAAGCGTCGGAGGCGCCGAATCGACGTCTCGGCGAGCTTCTGCGCGATTTCCTGGGCATCCTGGCCACTCCCCGCTTGATGTCGCTGTTCGTCCTCGTCGCCGGCTTCTGGAGCCTTTTCTTTCAGTTCTTCGGCGCCTTCACGATCTACCTCACGCAGGATGCCGGGATCAGCCAGCAGCGGACGAATTTCATCATCTCGCTCGACGCCGCGCTGATCATCGCCTGCCAGGTCGTCGTCGGGTATCTCACCCGGCGCTGGACGACCGCGCGCGCCGTCTGGATCGCTGCGTTCGTCGGCGCCGCAGGCTACTTCGTCATCGGGCTCAAGCTCTCCCCCTGGTTCGCGGCCGCCGGCGTCATCGTCTTCTCGGCGGGGGAGATGATCTACTCGGCGCACTTCTATAAGTACCTGGGAAGCCTCGCCCCCGCGGGGCAGGAAGCCATGTACCTTGGCTTTGCGTTCTTGCCGATCGCGCTCGGGAGCCTTTTGTCGGGATGGATCGGAGGTCCGATCGCCGCCTGGGCGCGCACCTCGCTCCACGCTCCCGAAAAGATGTTCTGGGCATTCGGCGCGGTCGGCCTTGCCGCGGCGACGGGCCTTTGGCTGCACGCGCGGATCTACGCTACGGCGGAATCGGAGACTTGATGGACGCACCCGACACCAAATCACTCCCGGACAACGCCTACGAGCCCCTGAAGCCCGGGGAGGTTTACCGGCCTATCGTCCCCGCCGCCACGAAGTTTCCCGAAGCCACGTCCGTCTCCGTCTTCTGGGGTCTCCTCTTCTGCGTGATCTTCACCGTCGCCTCCGCGTACTCGGGGCTCAAGGTCGGCCAGGTCATGGAGGCGGCCATCCCGATCTCGATTCTCGCGATCGGCCTGACCCGGCTGGTGTCGAAGGATCCCCCGCTACTCCAGAACGTGATCATGACCGGGATCGGCGGTGTATCCGCTTCCGTCGTCGCCGGGGCGATCTTCACGCTCCCCGCGCTGTACTCCCTGCAGCTCTCCCCTCATCCGCTGCAGACGATCTTCATCTGCCTCGCGGGTGGGTGCCTGGGCGTCCTGTTCCTGATCCCGCTGCGCCGTTACTTCGTGCGCGAGACGCACGGCGGCTACCCCTACCCGGAGGCGACGGCGATCACGGAGGTGCTCGTCACCGGCGAGAAGGGCGGCTCCCAGGCGAAGCTTCTGATCCAGGCGACCGTCATTGCCGCCATCTACGACTTCTTCGTGACGACGTTTCGCATGTGGAAAGAGTTCGTCGACTTCCAGTTCGTTCCGATCGTGAAGGACGCCGCCGAGAAAGCCAAGATCGTCTGCCGGTTCGACGCCATCGCGTTCATCCTCGGCTTGGGCTACGTCATGGGCCTGCGGTCGTCGATGATCCTGTGCGCCGGCGGCGTGCTCTCGAATTTCGTCCTCGTTCCGCTGATCGTGTACATCGGCGCGCACGCCCCCGATCTCGTTCCGCCCGGGACGAAGGCGATCTCCGCGATGAGCGCGAACGAAGTCTTCCGCGGGTACGTCCGGTTCATCGGCGTTGGCGCGATCGCCACCGCGGGGATTTTCGGCATTCTGAAATCGCTCCGGGTCGTGCTCGGGTCGTTTGGGATCGCCGTCAAGGCGTTCCGCCATGGCGAAGCGCACCTGGAGCTCGAGCGCACCGATCGCGACATCTCGATCATGACGATGCTGCTCGGGACGATCGTGACGTCCGTGCTGGCGCTGGTCTTCTATGGCACGCTGGGAGCCGGCGGCTGGTCCGCGGTGGTCGTGGGCCTCCTGCTGATGCTGCTCTTTTCGTTCTTCTTCACGTCGGTCGCAGCCAACGCGATCGCGACCACCGCGCGGAATCCGGTCTCGGGGATGACCATGCTGACGATCATGATCTCGTCGGTCGTCCTCCTCAAGTTCGGCCTATCGGGTGCCACAGGGATGTTTTTCGTGATGGCCATCGCCGGGATGGTGTGCACGGCTCTATCGGTATCCGGGCAGACGGTCACCGACCTCAAGACCGGCTATTGGTTGGGCTCGACGCCACAGGTTCAGGAGCGGGTGAAATTCCTGGGAGTCGTTGCGGCGTCCGTGGCCGCGGCTCTGACGATCGCGATGCTCTCGCGCATGTTCTTCTTCGGAGATGCCCCCGAGGGAACCGCCGCCGAGAAGATCCTGGCGGCGCCCCAGGCCTCGATCATGAAAGCGCTGGTTCAAAGCTTCATGAACCGCGAACCGGTAGCGTGGGCCTTGTTCGGCGTCGGATCGATGATCGCCGTCGCGCTGGAGATGCTCCAGGTGCCGGCCCTGACGTTCGCGCTCGGCATGTATCTTCCGCTCGAACTGAATTCGCCCGCTCTTGTCGGCGGCTACCTCCACTATCTCGTCACGAGGAAGTCCGCCGTCCAGGGTGGAGAGAACGGGCGGACCTTGCGTGAGCGCGGCGTTGTCATCGCGTCGGGAATGATGGCGGGGGGAGCGTTGGGCGGCGTGTTCGGCGCGGCGCTTCGGCTGATCCCGAGCTATCGCGAGGACTGGATCAAGCTCCCGTTCTACGACCTCGAGACGGCGTCGCAGGTGGTCTCAATCGCAGGATTTGCGGCGCTCGTCGTCTACCTGTGGCTCGGCGCCAACCGCAAGCCGGCCGACGTCTGATCGCGACGCAGCCGGTTGCGGAGCCGGGCGAGCGCGGCACTTTCAATTTGGCGGACGCGCTCGCGGGAGACCGCGAGATGCGATCCGAGCTCGGTGAGCGTCATCGGTGACATGCCGCCCAGTCCGTAGCGCGACGCCAGCACCGCGCGCTCGCGCAGGGGAAGCATGCGAAGGTGGCGCCGCAATTGGGAGACCGTCTCGCGCTCGGCGATCGAGGCGCCTGGAGGCGGGATCGTCCCGTCGGCCAGCGTTTCGCCCATCGTGCGAACGCCATTGGCGTCGAGCGGCGTGTCGAGGCTGATTTCCCTGGGGATCGGCTGGTTTTTTTGTCGCTGGTATCGGGGCACGTGAACCGTCCTCGGCTGATCCGCGAGGGCATCCAGGATCGCTTTGCGAATCCAAAAGCCCGCATAGGTCATGAAGCGAGCGCCGTTGGCCGGGTCGAATCGGTGTACGGCTTTCATCAAGCCGAGGCAACCCTCGTGCACCAAGTCCTCGACCGGCACCCCCCGGTCCCTGTAATCCATGGCGACGTGGACGACGAATGCGATGTGCCGCCGCAGCAGCTCGTCGACGGCTCCAGGTGACTTTCGGCGTGCTCGCTCGACGATCTCAAGCTCCTCTTCCCGGCTCGGCCGCTCATGCGAGCTCGCTTGACGGAGATAGCGAAGCACGATCGGGCTGAGATCCATGGCGCGAGCCTATGAGGCGAGCGCGACGGAACCGGTGCACATGTGTGACGAATAGGGGACACCGGACAAATCCGGGACATTCTGCTTTTACCTACAAATTCAAAGTGAGGAACAAAGAAAAGGGGACAGGCCCCGTTTCCTCACAGTGCCACCTCTGAACACGGAGATGAAGTAGGAAACGGGGCCTGTCCCCTTTTCTTTGTTCCTCACTTTGAATTTGTAGGTAAAAGCAGAATGTTCCACACCTACTTGGTGAACAGCTTGAAGGCGCCACTTTCGCGCTTGATCCCGACCGTAACGGGAATGCCGGCGATCGGGCTCTCGGCTGCCCGTCCCGAGAAATTGAGGAGGCGGACGGGCTCACGGCCCTCGAATTTGCGATCGACGAGAGCGTCGATGGCGCCGGGCTCGGCGTCGCCCGGCTCGCAAACGAAGCGAGGCAGGAAAGTTTCGCCGGTCGCCCGTTTCACCGCGTCCGTGATGTCGAGCGAGTCCTCGAGAGCGCTCTCACCGGCGAGGGCCAGGAGGATTCCACCGGAGTCGCGATGCCCGACGCGGCGTCCTTCCGGCGTCGAGCAGTCCCCGGGAACGAACCGTGGGCGGATGAGCACGACAGCCACCGTGTGGTGCTTGCCGTCGCCGAGCTCGATCGCAGCGCCTTCGCGGATCAGTGAGCCCTCCGGAAGGAGCGCCAAGAGACCTTTGGCTCCCTTGCCGGTCTTGGGGAGGTCGTAGACGTAATCCGTGACGGTTTTCTTGGTGAACGACTGGATGACGACGTTCCGCTGCCGCTCATGCGGCGGCTTCTTTCCCGTGGCGGCCCGGAAGGCGGCGTCGAACGATTCATCGTCCCATTCGTGGCGGGAGGCCAGGAACACGATGCCGGGGTCGGCGATCGATCCGTCCGCCGCGAGAGCGACGCGCATCACGAGGTCGTACGGTTTTGTCGAGTCGGAGACGATCAGCCACGCCGCGGGCCAGCCGTCGCCCTTGCCGATCGTGCGAAGGCACGTCTCCGTCCGGCTGGCATCGAGCAAGGAGCCCAGGGGGACGTCGGCGCCGTCGGGCGCCCGAACGATCCTGGCGGCGATGCGAGAGGCGAATGCCGACGCGAGCGCAGGGAGCGCGTCGTCGGACGGAGTGGGCACCGCGCCCTTCGTGGCCGCATGCGCCGCAGCCGGCAGTATGAGGAGACCGATCGACGCGACGAGCCGTTGCACCTCCGCAACGTAATCCTCTTTTCCCGGCCGGACAACAGCCGACTTCCTCCAGGGGAACCGGAGCCACGACGCGCCCTTGTGCCGGGCGGTCTCCAAGACGTAGCGTCGGGGCGCCTCCCAAGACGAGAGCTCATTCATGACCGCTTTCGCGGAGCCTGAGATCACCCCGGCGCTCGACGGTCGATTCCTGCTGGTCGAATCGTTGGGCCAAGGCGGGCAGGGGCGCGTCTTTCGGGCGTACGATCGCGTCTTCCGTCGGGACGTTGCGATCAAGGCGTTGCACGGCGCGCCCGTCGGGCCGACTCATCCGTTGGCTGCCGAGTTCGCTGCGTGGTCCCGCCTGCGGCATCCCCACGTCGTGCGCGCCTACGAGCTGCTGCGCGCGTCATCGGGGCCGTTGGCTCAGGGCACCCCGTACTTGGTCCTCGAGCTCTTCCGCGGGATGCCCGTGCATCGGGCTCTGTCAGCGGGGCATGAGCCCGCTTCACGATTGGAGGAATTGGCACGGCGCATCCTGCGGGCGCTCGACCACGTCCATGGCGCAGGAATCGTCCATCGTGATCTGAAGCCGGGGAACGTCCTTGTCGCACCGGCGCGCCGCGGCATCGGTCGCGTGAAGCTGACCGACTTCGGCCTGGCTTCGGAGTCCGGGCGCGCCGGCGAGCCGGGGCGCATCTCGGGCTCCATTCCCTACGTCGCACCTGAAACCGTCCTCGGGCTCCAGGTCGACGGCCGCGCGGATCTCTACGGGCTGGGTGTCCTGCTCTTCTATCTTTCGACGGGACGGTTGCCGCTGGCGTCCCGCTCTCCCGAGCGCTGGGTCCGATGGCATCTGGCGGGATCCCCTGCAGATCCGCGGAGCGTGAGACCGGATCTCTCCTCGAGGTTCGTGGAACTGGTGCTCGCGCTGACCGAAAGGGCGCGCGAGGCGCGTCCCGGCACGGCCGTGGAGGCGCTTCTCCTATTGGGGTCGTCTCCCACGGCGACGCGAGTGCCCTCACGATTTCCGCTGTCCGCGGCCGAGCGTGCCCGAGTTCGATTCGCCGTCGACGATGCCCGAACGGGCGGGTTCCGCCTGTTCGATCTCCCACCGAAGTCTGACCACCATCGATTCGTCCAGCGCGAGCTGGCGACGCTTGCCGCAGCCGCGGGCCTCGCCTGCGTCCGCTTGGATCGCGATGGGCGATCGTGCGCCTCCACTCTCGGCCGGGCGGTTCTGACCCTGCTGCTCGAGCGCGGCGTCGAGGCGCGCTCGCTCGTCGAATCCCACGGTCTGCACCGTGGGCTTCCCCTCGCCGTTCTGTCCGGAGTGCCGGTTTGGGACCGAACGAATCACGATCCATCGCGGCTGAGGCGACCCGGTACAAGGCACGTCGTTGCGCGCGGGGTCGCAAACTTTCTGCTCGAAGTGGCGCATCGGCGCCCGTTGGCGCTGTTGGTCGATCGTGCGGCCCTGCACGATCCACTGGCCGCCGCCGTCGTCGGCCGGCTCCGCCGCTCCATCGCTCGAGCCGCCTTGCCTCGCTCCGCTACCGGCGGTTTGCTGTTGGCCATGTGAGGAAACGGGACGCCGGAAAAATCGGGGACATTCTGCTTTACCTAAGAAAAGGGGACAGGCCCCGTTTCCTCACATGTGCTGGATGACGTTGTCGCCGAACTCCGAGCATTTGATCTCGACTGCGCCTTCCATCTGGCGGGCGAAATCGTACGTGACGCGCTTGGAGCCTATGGCGCCGTCCACGCCGCGCAGGATTGCGTCGGCCGCCTCATCCCAGCCGAGATAGCGGAGGAGCATCTCGCCGGAGAGCACGACGGAGCCGGGATTGACCTGGTCGAGGTTGGCGTACTTGGGCGCCGTCCCGTGAGTAGCCTCGAATACCGCGTGGCCCGTCGCGTAGTTGATGTTCCCGCCAGGCGCGATTCCGATCCCGCCGACTTGAGCGGCCAAGGCGTCCGAGATGTAGTCACCGTTCAAGTTCAGCGTGGCGACGACGTCGAACTCCGTGGGACGCGTGAGGATCTGCTGCAGGAAAATGTCCGCGATCGCGTCCTTGACCAACACTTTTCCCGCGGCGAGCGCCGCTTTCTGCTCCGCGTTCGCCGCCGCTTCGCCATTCGCGGCACGCGCTTTCTCCCACCGCTCCCAGGTGTACACCTGGGCCGCGAACTCTCGCTCCGCGAGCTGGTACCCCCAGTTCCGGAACGCGCCTTCGGTGAACTTCATGATGTTCCCTTTGTGAACGAGGGTGACGCTCTTTCGCTTGTGCCGCACCGCGTAATCGATCGCCGCGCGGATCAGCCGCTCGCTCCCTTCTTGCGAGACCGGCTTCAGCCCGACGGCGACCGTGTTGGGGAAGCGAATTTTCTTGTAGGACGACGGGAACGCTTCCTTGAGAAACGCGAGGATTCTCTTTCCCTCGGCGGAGCCTTCCGCGAATTCGATCCCGGCGTAGATGTCCTCGGTGTTCTCGCGAAAGATCACCATGTCGACGGATTCCGGGTGCTTCACGGGAGAGGGCACCCCCTGGAACCACCGGACCGGTCTGAGACAAACGTAGAGATCGAGGATCTGCCGGAGCGCGACGTTGAGCGACCGAATTCCGCCGCCGACCGGCGTCGTCAGGGGCCCCTTGATCCCGACGAGTTGCTTGCGAAACGCGTCGAGTGTCTCGTCCGGAAGCCAGCTGCCGGTGCGGTCGAATGCCTTCTGCCCGGCGAGGACCTCCGCCCACTGGATCTTTCGCCGTTCCCCGTACGCTTTGGCGACGGCGGCGTCGAAGACGCGGACGGCCGCCCGCCAGATGTCGGGCCCGGTGCCGTCCCCCTCGATGTACGGGATGATCGGGCGGTCGGGAACGATCATCCGTCCGTCCTTCAGGGTGATGGTCTCGCCACGTGCGTCGGTCATCGTGAGCGCTCCTCGTCCGTGCTCGCGCGCAGTCGGCGCGTCGCCCGGTACGGAAAAATATCGACCACCTCTCCCCGGTGGTGGAGGTCTTGCATCCGATGCCAGAAATCCACGCTCAGGAGCTCTTCGTGATGAGCGAGGAAGGTGTGGAGCAGGTCCTTCCTCAGTCCCAGGAACGATCGGAACTCCTCCGGAAAGATATCGCGCTCGCCGACGTAGAACCAAGGCTCGCCCGAAACCTCCTCGAGATCGGACTTGGGCTGAGGCAGGGTCCGGAAGTTGCAGTCGGTCAGGCGACACAGCTCGTCGTAGTCGTAGAAGACGAGCCGGCCGTGGCGCGTGACGCCGAAATTCTTCAGCAGCATGTCGCCGGGGAAGATGTTGGTCGCCGCCAGATCCCGCAGCACCTGCCCGTACTCCACGACGGCGTCGCGCGCCGCCGCGTCCCCCGCTTCGCGCAGGTAGACGTCGAGCGGGCGCAGGCGGCGCTCGGTGTAGAGGTGGCGGATGACGACTGAATCGCCGCGGAAACGGACGGTCTCCTGCGCGACGCCCGCCAGCTCGTCCCGCAACTCGTCGGAAAATCGCGCTCCGTCGAATTCGAGGTGCTCGAACTCTTGGGCATCGACGAGCCGGCCCGCGCGGTCGTGGCGGAACACCAGGCGGTACTTGTCGCGCACCTCCTCGTGCGTCACCGTCTTCGGGTAGTCGAAACGGTCCTTGATGACCTTGAAGACGACGTCGAGGCCGGGAAGGGTGAAGACGCTCATCACCATGCCGCGCTGCCCCGGGGCGATCTCGAACCGGTCGTCGGTCGTCTCGAGGTGCCGGAGGATGGAGCGGTAGAGCTCCGTCTTCCCGTGCTTGTTGCACCCGACTGCGTTGTAGAGTTCGGCGATGGGCTTGCGCGGCATGATCTTTTTCAAGAATGCGACGGTCTCGTGCGGCCAGTCCATCTCGACGAAGAAGTAGGATCGGGCGAAGCTGAACACGATGCTGACCTCGTCCTCGTTCAGGAGCACCGCGTCGACGGCGATCTTCCCCGCGGGGTTCGTCAGCGCCAGTACGAGGGGAGCGTCGCCGCGTTCCGTCGCAACCCGTCCGACGAGGTAGGCCGCCTTCCCGCGGAAGAACGCGGTGCGCGCCATCTCCACGCCCGTGACCTCGCGTGCGACGAGCTGTTCCTCCATGGCGATCGCCACCTGACCCGCGTCGCGCTCGGGGTCTTCCCAACCGGGAGCGAACCGGAAGGCTTCGAAGATCTCGAGGACCAGGCGGCGAAGCGAGCCCGTGCGCTGGAATTGCACGGTGACGGCCCCCTGGCGGGGGGTCGGTAGCGAGGCAGCGCCCGACGAGATGAACTCGACCGCCGGGTCGACCCCGATGGTGTGAAAGATCTTGCGGGTGAACGAGTTGAAGAACGACTCGGCGAGCTCGATGTCCCCCCGGCGGGCGATCCGCCGCGCGTAGGCCTCCCGGAGCGCGGTCCATGTGGGCCGGTCGTCGCTGCGGGCCCCCAGAAGCGGCGTCAGCTTCGAGAGCCCGTCGCCGACCGCGTCGGCGTAGAGATCGAAGCGGAGCGCCGCGTCGTGCTGGACGCCGAGCCAATTCGCCGATTCGAAGTGCGCGCGGGCGCGCTGCGTGAGCCCGCTAAATCCATCCACGTACCCCGCGAATGCGAGGGCGATGATGCGGGCTCCGCGCTCGATCAGCGCGGCATCCTGGTCTGGGCTCATGGGACCCCGCGCGGGTCTCGTCTATTTGTCTTCCGGGTTGATCTGCTTGAACGCCAGCGCGGCAACCGCCCCGCCGGCGAGATCCGAGAGAATGTGAATCCAAATCGAGGACGGCGAGACGAGGCCCATGGTGGAAAGTCCGATCGCCACGGCGGGGTTCATCGCGCCCCCCGAGACCATGCCGATCGAGAACGCTCCGGTCATGACGGTCATGCCGATGGCGAGGCCATAGTACGAGTTCCCGGCCGTCGCCTTGGCCGTGGCGACGTTGAGGACGACGTAGACGAGAGCGAATGCGAAGAGGAACTCCGCGAGCAGCGACGGCCCGACGCGCGGCGTCACCACAGCGCCGTCCGGCGTGCCGACCATGAATTTCACGGCGAACGACGCGGCGAACGCGCCGATGAGCTGGGCGATCCAGTACGGCGCGACGTCGTTGGTCGGGCAGCGGCCTCGCATCCAGACTCCCAGGGTCACGGCAGGGTTGTAGTGCCCCCCCGAGACGTGGCCGCCGGCGTAGACCATCACCATGAGCGCGGCGCCGATCGCGAGAGGCGGCACGACGTGGGGTCCGCCGCCGATCACCGTGCACCCGATCGTCAGGACGAGGAAGAACGTTCCGATCAGCTCGGTCAGGTACTTGTTCATGCCGGTCGTCGCCCCCTTTCGTGAGGGGCGGATTCTAGCCGAAGCGAGCCGGCGTCAGGGGCAGGAGGCGAGTGCGAGCGGAATCTGCGCGCCGCTCGTGGCCATGCCGTATCTCGACTCCCCCGCCGCGCTCTCGGCCACAGCAAGAACATAGGAATTGTCCGGTATGGTCGAGGCCGGGACGGTGACGGTGACCGATCCGTCCCCCACGAGCCCATCGACGAGTCCGCACAGGCCCGCGGCGAGGGCGTGGTCGTAGATCCCCTGTGCGAGGTTCGCGAGCGAGCCCGGATAGAGGTTGTACGTCGTCGCGCCGGCCGACTCGGAGAACGTGACCGCCAGGTCGGCCCCGGACTTATCGATCGTCAGCGGCACCGGGTCGCCGTCGGGCGAGACCTCGGGCGGGAGCGCGGCGCAGCTCTCGCTTTGGGCGTCACAGTTGATCTGGGTGGCGTTCGTCACCTGAACTAGATCCATCCAGAACCCTTGCGTGCCGGTGATTCCCTGGTCAGTCGACTCGCGCACCTCGAGGCGGATCTCCTTCCCGGCGTATGCCCCGAGACTGAAGTTGGCCTGAGCCCATACCGCGTGCGAGCCGGACCAGCCTTTGAGGTTGCCGAGGTTGTCACACAAGAGGTCGACGTTGGCGGTCGTGTTGTAGACGGCGCCGGTCGGCGTCAGCAGCGTCTTCGCGCCGGTCGTGGTGTCCACGGCGCGCATGTTGGCTCGATCAAAACTGCCGTTCTCGAGTTGATAGTTCACCCACATCGACATCGTGGATGTCGCGGACGGCTTGATGATCGGCGACTGCACGCCGACGCAATCGTTATTGACGCCGGTTCGGAACTGCAGCGATCCGCCGGCCGAGCCCGGAGCTCCGGTGCCGGCCTTCCAGGGGTCCGGTCCGGCGACCGGCGTCCAAGGGCTGGAGCTCGTCTCGAAGCCGTAGCTCAGGGGCCCGCTGGTCGTCGAACGCTCGGCGGTCAGCGTGAAGGTGCGCACCGAGGGTGGCGACTGGTCCGACGACGCGGTCGCGCTGAAGCTGAGCACGTCGCCGCAAGTGGCGGAGACGCCGACCCGCCCAAGATAGAACTTGAAGGCCACTGGAACGGTTGCGCCGACGGCGAGCGATCCGGCAAGCTGAGGTAGGGCGCTCACGATGCGCGCGGCCGGGTTGCTCGAGGTGACCGACGCGAGTCGAACGTTGGACAGCGGCGTGTTCCCGTCGTTGACGAGATTGAGCTGCACCGTCACCAGCTCGCAGTTATCGGCGATCGAGTCGTGGTCGCCGGTGTCGTTGACGATCGCGGCGCTGCCAATCTGGTAGACCACGCTCGGCCCCGTGACCGGCGCACCGGTGACGCACGCGGAGACCTGCGTCGGACAGGTGCGGATCCGGTAGGCGTAGGTCGTTCCGTTGATGAGGCTCGTGTCCTCGAAGCTGGTGCCGGTCACGGTGGCGATCCCCGTGAAGGGACCTGCGCAAGTCGCCGCGCGCTCGACGACGTAGTTCGTCACCCCCGCGGCGGCCGACCAGGAGATGTCGTTGATCTTGTTCCCCGGCGTGACGACGGGCGGGTCGACCGGCGCGGGGGGGCAGGCATAGAGCGGCTCCGCGAGCTGCGCGACCACCGCGATCGCGCCCTTCTCGGAAGGCCAGGAGTAGTCCTGCGTGAACATGAGCTGGCCGTTCCAAAGCTGGGTGACGGAATCAGCGCAGCCGACTTGCCCCTGATCGAAGCAGGGGCAGATGTCGTTGTGGACCAGGTCTTCGGTGACGGCGATCGCGCCGACGCCCACGTCCCAAAACGGGCAATGGTCGGTCTGGCACATCTTGCTTCCGCTCCGGACGATGTTCCCCGGCGCGATGATGTCGCCGTAGAGGCCGCTCGCTTCGACGAAAGCGTCGCCCAAGGACACGCTGGCGGGCGAGTTCGTGGTGTCCCAGTTGTAGACGTCCATCAATCGGTTGCCGTCCCCGTCGTACGCCGTCTGGTCCATGTTGACCGCGCGCCACATATCGACGGTCGGGTGCATCCGGACGTAGGCGCCCGAGCCGCAGATCCCAACTTCTTCGCCGGAGAAGAAGGCGAACACCAGCGTGTTCTTGAACGCGTAGTCTTTGAACGTCCGCATCGCTTCGAGAAGGGCCGATCCACCGGACATCGCGTCGTCGGCGCCGGGCGCGTAAGCGCGGCTGTTCGCATCGTTGCTCGAAATGGTGTCGTAATGGTTGACGAACAGTACCTGCTGGTGCTGCCCGTAGTCGACCTGGCCGGGGACGATGAAGATCAGGTTCTGCCACGCATGAGGCTGATTGGCGCCACACCCGGAGTCGGCCGCGGTGTAGGTCTCCCGATGGCTCGTGTACCCCCAGCCCGCTCCTCGGTCTTCGAGGTACTCGGTCGCGTGCGCGTTGGCGGCGGGTGTCGGGAACATCGCGTCGGAGTAGCGGGTCGAGATCGTCCAGGTGCTCCCGGCGATGACGACTGGATTGTCTCCCGAGAGATCGCGTACGAATTGAAACCAGCTCGGCTGGCTGGTCGCGGAGAGGATCTGCGCCACCAGCGGGTTGAACGCGCTGGCCATCGACGGCGCTGCAGCGGCGGCGAGATCCGCAGGATGCGGAACGATCGGCGGAAGCGGGGTGCGCGGGATCGCTTGGAACGCTCCGTTCGGCTTCACGCGCGGAAGATCGGTCTTCGTTCCGGGGGGAAACAGGTAGAGCGCAGTCTCCGGGCCCAACACGTAGATCGTCGCCTCCGGAATCACCGGGGGTGTGAACCCCGGCTTGTGGTGGAGCAGGTACATCCACTGCCCGCTGTCGGCGTACTCGGCGAGCGGCGTAATGCCGCGCAGGCTCAGCCGCTCGATCGACTCATCGGGTGCCGCCCCGACGATGAAGTCGGGCTGCCGCGTCCAGATCGCCGCTCCTTCCTGGCGGAGGATCGCCTCGTTACCGCTCGGGAAGATCGAGATCCACTTCGGCTCTGCGGCCCGTGCGCGGGAAACGGAAGCAAGCAGACAAGCGACGAGAGTGACGCGGACGTGATGCCTCATGGGGCCCCCCAGGCGAAGCCAGGAATATACCGCCAGGGGGCGGAGTCGGCCGCTGATAGACGGCGATCCGGTGCGGCAGCGCGTCGTCGAGAAGATGGCTCGGGACTATGCGCGCTTCGAGTTCTTCAGCGTTCGAAGGAGTGAAGAAATCCGCGGGTTCGTGAGCGGCGACGCTCCCCTCCCTCGACCTTCAACGCCGAGCTCTCACGAACACCCGCTCGTACTCCCGCAGTTCACGCACGCGTA
>JACXTT010006546.1_pt1 | contig 16597 bp, 14 predicted proteins | sample 9270951 | NCBI WGS metagenome assembly JACXTT01 (sample SAMN15532306, study PRJNA645909) | rock metagenome | isolation source: weathered quartz diorite | place: Puerto Rico | collected 2017-06-21 | reverse complement strand
CCATTCCCCAAAGAGCTCCTGAACCGGTACAAACGTAATTTGTAATTGCCCGCATTGGCAAATCCTGTTCGCCTTACATCCTTCTCACGTCCACCGATACCGCCAGCTGGTGTGCGCCGCTGCTGGTAATCACACCTTTCATCGGCGCTATATCGGCATAGTCTCTGCCCCACCCAATGGTAATATGCTGCTCTGCCGGTACCAGGTTATTGGTAGGATCAAATTCCACCCAGCCCATTTCAGGTACAAACACGGCAAACCAGGCATGCGAAGCGTCTACTCCATTCAGCTTTTCCGCGCCGGGCGGTGGCAGCGTTTCAAGATAACCGCTCATATAACGGGCGGGCAATCCTACCGAACGCACACAGGCAATGGCAAGATGTGCAAAGTCCTGGCAAACGCCGCGGCGCGCTTTCATAACTTCCGATATGGGCGTGGCAATAGTGGTAAACCCCGGCTGAAAAGCAAAATCATGGTGAATGCGCTGCATCAGCTCATGCACGGCGGCAAATACCGGGCGGCCCGGGGTAAACGATTGCCGGGCATAGTCTGCCACCGGCGGGCTGATAGTGGTCATGGCCGTTTCGGGTATGTATTGCAATACATCAATAAAAGCCGGGCCTTCTTCAGTAAGTTGCTGCCGCACTTCTTCCCAGGGCGTATTGCCATACAGGCTTATTTCGGAAGCGCGGCCGGTGGTCTTTTCAATTTCCGACAACACGGTTACCCGTAAATCGTTGTGCTCCCGCTGTATGGCAAAATACATCACCTTATTGCCAAAGAAATCTTCGTATTCCGTCAGTACATCCGGGTAAGGATCGATAAGTATTTTGGAGTTCCTGCAGGACTGCCGCGTGGTATTGCGCGGTATAAGCCGGGCTATATTATGACAAAGGCTTACCGGCCCGGAATAGGTATAGAGTGTTTTATGAATGACCTTATACAGCACCGCTTAACTGGTTTTATCGGCGGCAAACAATTGCGTCTGCGCCTGGGCGTGTTTGAAATACGTTTTTGAGATAACATCCGGGATGGCCATCAGCAGTGTATACATTTTCGACAGGAACGCATCGAGCGCACTGTTTTCCATACCGCCGGGCAGGGACAGCTGATCTTTATCCGACAGTTTCAACAGGGTATACGCTTCCAGTATCAGCCGTTCGTGCTCGCCCAATTGATGGTCGCCCATCGATTTGGGCAGGTTGCCCAGGTAGGCCTTGAGCCGGTCCAGCTGGTACACCAGCGATCGCGGGTTATTGGGGTCAAACAGCATCAGGTCCAGCACCAGCGGCAATTGCAGGTGTGCCCGGTATTTATACCGGTAATTGACCAGGCTTTCGTTGCTCGTAAGCAGGGCTTCCTGCAGTTCATAAGCCACCTGCTCGTCAAACCGGTACACCAGCGTTACCCGCAGCATGGTAATAAGCAGCAGGCTTTGTTCAATCTTCCGGCCGGTATCCAGCATAATCCATCCCTGCTCGCGGGAAATGCTTTCGCGGTTAAGGCCAATAAATGCCACCATGGAAGTAATGAGTTCGTCCAGCGCATGTAATTTGCGCAGGTGCCCGGGTTGCTTTGATGCAATGGCCGCGGCCCAGGCATCCTCCATACCGCGCACTACGCGCCAGGTATCGGTGCTCCAATGGTCGCGCACGGCATACACCGCGCGGTTAAACAGGGCAATATTATAACTGAGGCCGCCGGTCCTTTTTTCATTGAACAATACATCGGTCAGCTCCTCCCAGGGGTGCTGCATTTTCTCGCGGGCATCGTCGGCCAGGAAACCCGGGTAGGTAAAGGTACAACAGGTAAGGGCCTGCAACAGGCATTCTTCGGCCAGCAGCTCATCGTCGCCCTGGCGGCGGTTGCCTTCCGCTACCAGCTGCATAACGGTGCGGAGAAACCGCGCATTGCCCAGTATGCGTTCGGTATAGCGCCCTACCCAAAACAGGTTTTCGGCCGTATGGCTCGGCAGCATGCCCGCGGGCGGCAACGCCGCCGTTTTCTCAATATCCTTATGCACATTGAGCACACGACCCGGTTCGGGCGATATAATCCAGGCGTCTTTGCTGATGCCGCCCAGCTGGTTGGAAATCATAAAACTGCCCAGGTCGGCCGTGGTGCGGGTAAGCCCCCCGGCCATGGCGGTATACCCTTCGTTATTGCTGACAATAAAATTGCGGAACAGCGCATTGCGCGGCTCTATCTTACCGTTTACCAGCGATGGCGTGGAAGAGAAATTGATTTTTTCCTGCCCCACAAAGAGCCAGGGTTGTGCTTTTATCTGCTGTTTTAATTCGGCTATTTGTTTTGTGCTCAGCGCACCGCCGTCTACCGAGGCGCTGGCCTGCGAGTTGCGGTAAATGCGTTTAATCACCAGCGAGGGTATATGCTGCAATACATAATCCAGCTCCTTCGGCTGCCCGCACCACCACGAGGCCACGGTGGGCAGTATCAGGTCTTCGCCCAGCAGGTAGCGCGATATGTTTTGTACAAACGGCATCAGCCCCGGGTTTTCAAGAATGCTGCTGCCCAGCGGGTTGGCAATGCTTACATTGCCGCTTCTTACGGCATGCAGCAGGCCCGGTACGCCCAGCTGCGAGTCTTCCCGCAGCTCCAGCGGATCGCAATAGCTGTCGTCCACCCGGCGGAGTATTACATCCACTTTTTCCAGCCCGCCCAGCGTTTTCAGCCATACAAAATTATCTTTTACCATCAGGTCATTGCCCTGCACCAGCGTAAACCCCAGGAAAGAAGAGAGGTAGGAATGCTCGAAATAGGTTTCATTGCCGGGGCCCGGCGTAAGAATAACAATGCGCGGCGGATCTTTTTGCGTAGGGGCTATTTCGGTAAGCGCGTTGCGCAACGCGTTGAAATACCCCGATAGGCGCCGCACCTTAAGCCCGCCAAACAGTTCGGGCAGGATGCGCGCCATGGCCATCCTGTTTTCCAGCGCATAGCCCGAGCCCGAGGGCGCCTGGGTGCGATCGTTTACAATCCATATCTTACCATCGGCGCTGCGCCCGATATCGGAAGCATAAAAAATCAGGCTATGCCGGCCCGGCTGGCGGATGCCCATGCACTGCCGCAAAAAACCGGGGTGATTGTACACCAGTTCTACAGGCAGCAGGCGGTTTTTGATCAGCCGCTGTTCGCCGTAAATATCTTTCAGGATGAGATCGAGTATCGTTACGCGCTGTATCAGGCCCGATTCAATCTTCTGCCATTCTTCTTTATTGATAAGAAAGGGGATCAGGTCCAGCTTCCAGGGGCGGTTAAACCCTGCGGGGTCGCCATAAATATTGTAGGTTACGCCGTTTTCCCTGAGCAGGCGCAGCACATCCTGGTTGCGGTTGAGTACTTCCGCCAGGCCCAGCTTGCCGAACGACTGAAAAAATGTTTGCCAGTGCGGGCGGAGCTGCCCGTCGGACCCCAGCAATTCATCATAAAAAGAACCGGTGCCGGAATAATGCTGTAAAAAAGAGCCGGATTGAGTAGTAGCAGTCATGCACGCCGTTTAGTTCTTCCGCGGAAATTCGTCCTTCGGTGGGCTAAAATTAGCAAATAAATTGCAATTGAAGGGACACGCAAGGCTATTCGGCCGTAGATTTGATGGCGCCGGAATGATAATTGGAAGGGATGTAACGGCAATAAAAACCATGTTACCAGATGAAATTATTTACCTGTAGTCATTGTAAAAATCCCCTTTATTTTGAAAATAATACCTGCCTGAGCTGTGGCCACCCGGTAGGTTTCGATGCGGATAAGCTATCGCTCATCACCCTGGAAGCGGCCGGCAACGGCCAGTACACCGGTATTACCGACAAAAACATCGCATACCGCTTTTGTGAAAATGCCACCCACGGTACCTGCAACTGGCTGGTGCCGGAAGCCCATAACGGCGTTTTTTGCCGCGCCTGCGAGCTCAACCGCACCATTCCCGAACTATCCAGCCAGCAGAACCTGGACCGCTGGAAACGTATTGAAATAGCCAAACACCGCCTGGTATATTCCCTGCTCAGGCTGCAGCTGCCGTTTGCCCCCAAATTGGAAACGGATACGCTTGCCACCAACGACGGCCCGGCTACCACCGAAAGCACCAGCCCCGGCCAGCCGGCAACGGCCAGCGAACAACCTGCTCTCCCCGAAGGCCTGGCGTTCGATTTTATGGCCGATGTATCGCCCGAGCACCGGATTATGACCGGGCACGACAAAGGCGTTATTACGCTCAATATAGAAGAAGCCGATGAAGCCGAGCGTGTAAAACATAAAATGGACCTGGGCGAACGGTACCGTACCCTGCTGGGGCATTTTCGCCACGAAATTGGTCATTACTATTGGGATATGCTCATACAACGCACCCCGGCCCTGGCCAAGTACCGCGTTATTTTCGGCGATGAACGAAAAGATTATGCAGCAGCACTGAAAACCTATTATGAAACCGGCGCTCCCGCCAACTGGGTCGATAGCTTTATCAGTCCTTATTCCAGCGCCCATCCCTGGGAAGACTGGGCCGAAACCTGGGCGCATTATTTTCACCTGATGGATACCGTTGAAACGGCGTATTCTTTCGGCATCAACATCAAACCCACGGAAACAAGAAATATTCCCGGCATCCGCGCCAAAATAAACCGCGACCCCTACCTGGTGGCCGATTTCCAGGTTATCCTTGCCATGTGGATACCCCTCACCTTTGCCATCAACAGTTTAAACCGCAGCATGGGCCATGAAGATTTTTACCCCTTTGTGCTTTCACCGCAGGTCATGAAGAAGCTGGCGTTTATTCATGAAATATGCCGGAAGAAGCGCCGGGGGCGGAAGTCTGAAGTCTGAGGTCAGACCTCAGACTTCCGCCTACTCAAATACAATCGTCTTGTTTTTATACACCAGCACCCTATCGTCAAACACCAGCCGAAGCGCTCTTGCCAGCACTGCCGTTTCAATTTCCTTACCCGCGTTGACCATACCGGCGGCCGTATAGGAATGATTGGCCGGGATGATTTGCTGGGCAATAATGGGGCCCTCGTCCAGCTCGTCACTCACAAAATGCGCCGTAGCGCCAATCAGCTTTACCCCGCGTTCAAACGCCTGGCGGTAAGGATTGGCGCCCGTAAATGCCGGCAAAAAAGAATGATGAATATTGATGATGCGCGCAGGATACTGCGCCACAAAAGCGGGCGACAGGATGCGCATAAACTTAGCCAGTACAATATAATCCGGTTGCTGCTCCTGTAGCTTTTCCAGTAAGGCCGCTTCAAATGCCTCCCTGCTTACACCCTCATGCGACACATGAAGGAACGGTATGCCAAACCGCCCGCAGATATCCTGCAATACAGGGTGATTGCCGATAACGCAGGCCAGCGATGCGCCCAGCGTTTTAAAATGATGCCGCACCAGGATATCCGCCAGGCAATGGTACTCTCTCGTCACCAGCACCACTATGCGCTTTTCCGGCAGCGGGTTTACGGTTATCAACGCCTCCGGCGGCAATACGTTTTGCAATCGCTGCTGCAATACGGTCCCTTCCCCATCCTGCTCCGCTTCTATCCGCATAAAAAAACGGTTCTCTGCCGTATCCACATGCTCCCGGAGCGACACAATATTGAGCCCCTCTCCGGCCAGTACGCCGCTCACCGCGGCCACCAGCCCCACCTGGTCCCTGCATTGAATAACAACAATCATATTTCCTCCTTTTCACATTCAATTATAGCTCACATGAAACTTTTCCCTGTAGCCCGTAGGCGTCATTCCCACCGTTTTCCGGAAAATTTTCCGGAATGCTTTCGGATCATTATACCCGCAGTTGAGCATCACTTCCGTCATTTGCTGGTTGGTTTGCTCCAGCAATTTTTTGGCGGCTTCCACCCTTGTTTTCTGCAGGTATTCTATGGGCGTAATACCCGTAACCAGTTTAAACCGCCGCACAATATTCCGCCTGCTGGCCGGAAGGTCTTTGATGATCTCCTCGATGGTGCCGGCTTCATGGTAGGCGGCCGCTATTTTTTGCTGTGCCATAGCCACCAGCTCGTCGGAATGATTTTGTCCGGGCAGGCAACTGCCAAAATAGGCCTGCTGCTCCCGGTCCATATCAATGGCAAATAGCTTTGCTGTTCTTACCGCCATGGCCTTGCCGCAATGCCGCTGAATGAGGTGCAGCATCAAATGAAACCCGGAAGTGGCACCGCCACTGATATACAACCCGTTTTCGCCGGTCACAATCCTTTCGGGCTGCAGCTTCACCGCCGGGAAAACAGACGCAAAAGCCGGGCAGGCATCAATATGCGTGGTGGCGGGCCTGTTATCCAGCAAACCCGTGGCACCCAGCAAAAATGCGCCGGTACAATAACTGGCTATTTCGGCCCCGTCGGCAAACTGTTGTTGCAGCCAGGGAATGTATTGCTGGTTTTCGGCCACCGCTGCGGCAAGGTCACTGGTATTAAATGCAGGGATAAAAATTACGTCCAGCCGGGGTCGCTGCCGGATGACCTGTACCTGGTAACCACCCAACTGGCCCCCGGGTTGTTCTTTCATATCTGCCGTGCAAAACAACCCGATATGAAACGGCGGTTGCTTTGCCTGCTCGGCATACAACCTGTTCACCGATTCAAACACGTCTATAATAGCGGCAACACTCAATAAGCGGTACCTGTATGTAAGTAAAATACCCAGTTGCAGCATCGTACCTTTATTTGTATATGAAGATAATAAATTTTGTCGCGAATCCCCCCTGTGATTGACGTTTCCGGCCAGCTTCCTGTTCATTTATATCTCCTAATTTTACCACAGCAAAACACGTTGTACTATTTCATTCCTGTTTCAACTAAAAAATAAAACCAACGATTATGGCCAGCGCAAACATTTATTTGAACTACCCCGGCACGGCAGAAGCAGCATTTAACTTTTACAAATCAGTACTTGGCGGAGAAATTGTTATGCTGCAACGCTTTAAAGAATCGCCGGATACGGCAGGCAAGGTGCCTGAAAAAGACAAGGATAAAATCATGCACATTGCAATGCCTATCGGCAATGGCAATATGCTGATGGCCACCGATGCATTGGAATCGATGGGCCACCCGCTTACCGTAGGGAATCATTTCCACATAGCGCTTAGTCCCGAAAGCGAAGCCGAAGCCCAAAAATTGTTCGACGGGCTTTCTGCCGGCGGAAATATAGTTATGCCTTTAAGCAAAGCCTCCTGGGGAGCTACCTTCGGCATGTTTACCGACAAATTCGGTGTTCAGTGGATGGTCAACTATATGCCGGCCCCGGCTAAATAATACCGGGTAAGGAAGGGAAAAATGCCTGTTAAACTGGCAGCCGGCGCCGGAATTGCCCATCATCATCCTGGCTCCGTCCTTCGTCCGTCCTGGCTCCGTCCCGGCTCCTTTCCGGCCCGGGGCGTTTATCGGAAATTTTGGCAGTTATTATATTTTACGCCAATGTGTTCAGCTGCGGCGTACGCCTATCACAGCTGCATAGTATAGATAGAGCATGGACATAGCAAGGTAATAGCATAGTAACAGCATAGATAATGCATGAAAACCTTATCCCTTAGACTTTTTGCGCAGGGCTGACCAATAAGGGTTAGCCTTTTTTGGTTAGCATAAACGGCTACCGGTCAATAACTGCGCCTGCGGCGGGTGAAGGCTGTCATTGGGGAGCTGAAGTATATTTGCAAAGTCATAATGTTAATTGGCCCGGAGCATTAATTTACGCCGGCGGTTAACCAGGAAAGGCCAATTTTGGTTACATTTATGTAAACTCCGTTTGCTCATTCAACTACCCGTTTATGGCTTCCTACACGTTAACTGTCAACAGCAAAAAATATACGGTAGATGTCCAGCCCGATACTCCCTTGTTATGGGTATTGCGCGATGAACTCAACCTGGTAGGTACCAAGTTTGGCTGCGGCATAGCGCAATGCGGCGCCTGCACGGTATTGTTTAACGACAATCCCATGCGCTCCTGTTCCTTCCCGGTATCTGCCGTTGGCGCCAATAAAGTAACCACCATCGAGGGACTGAGCGAAGACGGCAATCATCCCGTGCAGCAGGCATGGGACGAGGCCGATGTGCCGCAATGCGGCTATTGCCAGGCCGGGCAGGTGATGACGGCCGTGGCCCTGTTAAAACGCAACCCTGCTCCCACCGACAATGATATTGATAAAGCCATGACCAATATTTGCCGCTGCGGCACCTATACCCGCATCCGCAAAGCCGTTCACCTGGCTGCAAAAAAAGGAGGTAAACCATGAGCACCACTACCGTATCGCGCAGGCAGTTTTTGCGCGTGAGCACCCTGGCAGGTGGCGGCATTATGTTCGGCTTTCAATTGCTCGCCGATGCCACCAAATCACTGCTGCCCACAGTAGAAACACCGTTTTCGCCCAACGCCTATATTACCATTGATGCCAACGGATTGGTTACCCTGGTAGCGCCCAATCCCGAAATCGGGCAGGGCGTAAAAACGGCCCTTCCCCTGCTGCTGGCCGAAGAGCTGGACGTGGATTGGGAAAAAGTGGTGGTTGTCCAGGCCGCGCTGGACGCCAAAGCCTTTGGCAACCAGGTAGCCGGCGGAAGCGGCGCTATCCGCAGCCGCTTTGAGCCCATCCGTAAAGCCGGCGCCACCGCCCGCGCGATGCTGGTCAGCGCCGCCGCGCAGCAATGGAATGTGCCGCCTGAAGAATGCAGTACCGAAAATGGTTTTGTATATCATAAAGCCAGCGGCAAAAAAGCCGGTTACGGCGAACTGGCGTCCAAAGCAGCTACGCTCCCCGTACCCGCTACGGTAAAGCTAAAAGACCCGAAAGATTATAAGTTGATCGGCAAACGTGTCCGCAACATCGACAATAAAAAAATACTGACCGGCAAACCGCTTTTTGGCATCGACACCCGCCGCGAAGGCATGCTGTTCGTCATGGTGGCCCGTCCGCCTGCCTTTGGCAAAAAACTGAAGTCGTACGACGATACCGAAACCCGTAAAATGACCGGCGTAAAGAATGTAGTGCGCTGGAACAATGTAGTGGCGGTACTGGCCACTTCCACCTGGAACGCCAAAAAAGGCCGCGATGCGCTGGTGCTGGAATGGGAAGACGCCAGCCCGCTGGAAAGCACCCCCGAACACGAAGAAGCCTTTAAAAAACTGGTACAGCAAAAAAGCGATACCCCCGGCCGCAATGACGGCGATGTGGAAAAAGCCTTCACCAGCGCAAAGAAAGTGCTGGAAAGCGTATACCAGGTACCCATCCTCTCCCACGCCCCCATGGAACCCATCAATTTCTTTGCCGACGTACGCGATGGCAAGGCAGATCTTTACGGCCCCACGCAGGTACCCGGCAGGGTGAGGACCGATGTGGCCAAAGCCCTGGGCATACCTGAAGAAAATATAACGGTGGGCATACCCCGCCAGGGCGGCGGCTTTGGCCGCAAGCTGCAAAGCGATAACGCCGTGGAAGCCGCCATGATATCCTCTCTCGCCAAAGCACCCATACAAATGCTGTGGACCAGGGAGGACGATATGCAGGGCGATTTTTACCGTCCCAATGGTATGTACCGTTACCGGGCGGCCATTAATGACAACAATGAGCTGGAGGCCTGGCATGAAACTGCCGCCGCGCTCAACTCGCGCCGCGCCAATTCGCCCGACAATTTTCCTTCCGGTGCGCTGGCCAACGTGCGTACCGATAGCTTTAGTCTCAATTCCAATATACAAACCGGTCCCTGGCGTGCGCCCACGCACAATGCGCTGGCGTTTACACAGGAGAGCTTTATGGATGAGATTGCCCATGCGCTAAAGAAAGATCCCATTGCCTTCCGCCTGGAAATGCTGGACAAAGCACAGAGCCAACCGGTGGGCAAAGTGGCCTACAGCGTGGAGAAGTTTAAAAGCGTTATCAACCTGGTGGCCGAAATGAGCAACTGGCACAACAAGCCGGAGCCGGGCCAGTTCAGGGGCTTTGCCGCTTATTTTTCCTTCAATACCTACGTGGCCGAAGTGGCGATAGTAGCCATTGAAAACGGCCAGCTTAAAATAAAGAAGATATTCGGTGCGGTCAACTGCGGACAGGTGGTTAACCTGAGCGGCGCCGAAAACCAGGTGCAGGGCGCTATCCTCGATGGCCTCAGCCATGCCTGGTACAGCGGCATTACATTCGACAAGGGTTCGGTAATGCAGAAGAATTTCAATGCCTATAAGTTTATGCGCATGAAGGATTCACCGGCCACCGTAGAGGTAAAATTTGTTGAAACCAACGACCCGCCCACCGGCCTCGGCGAACCGGGCCTGCCTCCTATTGCCCCCGCGGTTTGCAATGCTATTTTTGCGGCCACCGGCAAGCGCATCCGCCGGTTACCATTTGACCAGGATAAGAGCTGGCAAACACCTGCGCCGCCGGCAAAGAGTAGTTTGGAGAAAGTAAGGCAGGGGTAAAAAGATTCCGGCACCATTTATTCCGTATACAAGGAAAAGTCCACAAACTTCTGGGTTTGCGGGCTTTTTATATGCTGAAACACAGCCTATATTTAATTTGTTGGTTATTACTGCCGTGTGTATACGTCCGGTTGTAAGCCCTTCCCGGAAGCGTGTTTGATGCTTTATCCTTATGTTATCCTTGCTTCACCCTTGTGTGCTGTTCCCTGCCGGCGCCGGTTTCAACGAGCGTGACACAAGGATGAAGCAAGGATAAAGCATAGATAAAGCAAGAATGACTTACAGCAATCCATATCAACCAATTCAGGCTCATCAATACCCTGGTTACCGAAACGGTGCAGAACAATCGTTAGACCTCACTCACGGGATTTTGAACTGCCCTGTTTTATATTTTTCAAAACCGTTTAACGCAATCACCCCTATAACATGTCGCATTTACCCCTTGTCCGATAGATCTTATTATTCCACCTTTACAAAGTGAAAACAGCTGAGCGGATATACACCTTGCTTTCCGATGGTGGACAGATTTTTATGAAGATGGAAGAAACCTTTTTCGCATCCCGGTTTGCCATGTTGCGCGACAAGTTCGGTACCTCCTGGATGCTGCTGCATGAAGAATAAAAAACAGGCAACAATAGAGTCAAGGAAAAAAATTATGAAGCTTCTTCTCACTTCCGCCGGCATCAGCAATACGAGCATCCACAACGCGCTGGTTGACCTCCTGGGCAAACCGATTACCGGGGCCAGCGCCCTTTTTGTGCCTACTGCCATATACGCCATAGCCGGTGGTGCTAACATATCGCGAAAGGTGATTTGCGGATCATTAGGAGACCCTTTCTGTGAATTGGGTTGGAAGTCGTTGGGTATACTTGAACTCACTGCACTGCCCGGCATCAAACAAGAGTTATGGGTTCCCATGCTGCAGGAGACTGACGCCTTGCTGGTTGGAGGCGGTGACTGCCAGTATCTCAGCTACTGGATGCAGCAGTCCGGGCTGGCAGACCTCTTGCCGTCGCTGCTGCGCAAAACGGTCTACGTGGGCTTGAGCGCCGGGAGTATGATAATGACTCGCTTTGGAACGACCTACGGTAACCATACGCTGCCGGCCGAAAGCGATAAATGCCTGGGACTGGTAGATTTTGCGTTGCATCCGCACCTGGATCATGAGTGGTTTCCGGAGAATTCCCTGGCCAACCTGGAAAAGCTGGCCGCTACGATACCCGTGCCGTCATACGCGATTGACGATCACACCGCCATTAAAGTGACCGACGGCATCGTTGAAGTCATCTCCGAGGGACACTGGAAACTGTTTACGCCTAAGATCACTCCTATCAATGTTTAAAAGATGCCCAGTTATTAATTGAATTTTATTAATCAACATCATCCGTATAATCAATACCTGGCGGGCAGGTGTTTTGCGGCGATTTATTTCTTCATGAGCATGCTGCCGGTGAAAGAAATATCAATAAGGATAAAGCAAGATAGTATTTCATAAAGGATGATTAACATTAAAAAGTTGTATCTCTCCGGTTCTGTCTTATTACGTATGCCTGCTGCAAGCCAACGCCGGAAATTAAAAATCATATTTTTTTCTCCGGGGTCTTGATAGCATAGCAATTGCTGCTTGATCATTATTCGTGAACGTTTCATTTACCGGGTCCCAGTGAATTTTTCGTTTCAATTTCATCGCAATATGATGTAATAAACATGTGCTGCAGGATCGATGACCAACTTCAACAGGAGCCGAAGGTTCTTTTCTTGTTTTAATACAATCCAGCCAATTGGCATGTTGTTCAGCACTTTCGTACAAATGAATTTCATTTGAACCAATAACTGACTGTAGTATTTTGGGATTGCTTGCATCAATAGGTTTAACACCAGTGTTATCCGCAACAGGATCAGTATCGGTTACTTTATAATTTCCACGGGTAGCCCAAAGCCATCCTTCCGTGCCAATAAATTTTACACCGTTAGGTAATTCGTTAGAAACAATCATATGCACACCGTTGGCATACAATGCTTCCGTTTTGAAAATTCCATGTACATCCCACAACCCTTTATAACCAGGATCATCAGTCGGGAAGTTTGCATTGCCCCATATTTCAATCGGACCGGTAAGTTCTGTGTCCATTCCCCAATGAGCCGTATCAATATGATGAGCTCCCCATCCCGTAATCATACCGGCCCCAAACTGTTCGCACCGCAACCACCCCGGCCTGCTGGTAATACCTTTTGGGCTTGCATCCTGTGCATGCACCCTGTCTTCCGTATAATAAATGTCAGGAGTAGCACCCAGCCACGCATCGTAATCTAAACCTGGAGGAACTGGCGTTTGAATTTTATTGCCACCGCCGGGGTCACCAGGTAAGCCAACCTCAACTGTTTTCAATGTTCCAATTCTTCCATTTCGGACCAACTCACATACTTTTTTAAACTGGGGCCATGGATCAATGGAACGCTGCTGGCTTCCCATCTGAAAAATCCTTCCACTCTTTTTTACCGCATTACTTAAAATTCTTCCTTCTTCAATGGTCAGGGATGCAGGTTTTTGCAAATACACATCCTTGCCTGCATTAACGGCATGAACGCCAACAATTGCATGCTGATGATCAGGTAAGCTTATATGAACTGCATCAATATCTTTATTTGCCAAAAGCGCTTTATAGTCGTAATAAACTTTTATTTCCCAATCACCTTTCAGGCCACCATTAAACTGCCCGGCTTTTTCGTAATTGCTTCTTACGGCAGCAGGCCCGGCAGCAGCCCGGTTTTTATCCAGGTCGCAAACAGCCCTTATTCTTGCGCCCGGATATCTTGCTATTGCTGTCATGTCGTGAATAGTTGAAATTCTGCCGCAACCAATGGATGCCACATTGATTAAGTTGCTGGGTGCATTTTTACCCAATACACTCGCCGGGACAATCGTTGGAAAATGAGCTGCAATGGCGGTTCCCACAGCCGTTTTGACGGTATTGCTTAAGAATTTTCTGCGGCTAATAGTTGATTTTTTTTCCTTTTTCATCATTATAGGTTTGAAACAACCGTCTTAAAATATTTTATTTCTTAAATGTTGTGATGCGGGCATTTTTCTGCGCTTTCAATGCCAATTCGGTTGCAAGAAAACAATGCGCCTGTGTCATTGCCGTTTCAGTTCTGTTAAGTACATCATCAACAAATAAAGGACCGAATGGCAATACTTCATTGTTGCAATCCAGGTGTACCATTTCTTTTTTATTGACCAGGTATAAATGATTGCCACCTTTGTTCCCGGAAACTATATCCGTGTTTTTTCTTACTTCAATATATCCATCCGTTCCAAGTATGGTTAATCTTCCGTCGCCCCAGGTATCGAGGCCATCCGGTGTAAACCAGTCAACCCTTATATACCCGGTACCACCATTGCCGCTTAACATGACATCGCCAAAATCTTCAAATAAAGGTTTGTCGGGATGATGAACATTTCCCACCTGCGACATTAATACCTGCGCTTCGGTGGAGCCGGTAAAGTGCAAATACTGATCGAATTGATGAGAACCAATATCTGTAAGAATTCCTCCAAATCTTTTTTTATCCCAAAACCAATCCGGCCGGACCGCTAATCCTGTATTTCCAATGTTATTATAGATTCTATGCGGTGCTAAATTTACTGTTTGAATGACCGGACCAATGGCGCCTGCTTTTACCAACTGGCTTGCCTTTTCTGTGCCTTTATTTTCAAATCGTTCACTGTACATGATAGAGTAAATCCGATTTGTTTCTTCCTGGACTTTTTTAACTGCGGCCAATTGTTCCAAGCTGATAATGCCCGGTTTGTCAGTTAAATAATCTTTCCCGTGTTGCATTACACGGATACCTAATGGAGCTCTTTCATCGGGTATGCCCGAACTTAACACCAACTGAATGGCCGGGTCTTCTAAAATTTCACTTTCACTTTTTGCCAATTTAGTCCCTGGATAGGTTTTCAAAAATGCAGCAGTTAAATCGGGTTGTTTGGCATACAATGACACCAATTCGCCACCCCCTCTTTTAATAGCGTCAGTTATTCCATAAATATGAGGATGGTCAATATTGATAACTGAAAATTTTATACGATTGGGCGCTGTAATTATTTCCTTTTGTTTTTGGGCAGATTCAACGAATTTAACCTTATCGATCAAAGGAGACATTATCAGTAAGCCGGATGCTTTAACGGAGTCTTTTAAAAATTGTCTTCTGAGTTTCTTTTGAGTAGTCATATAACAAGTCGTTGTTTAAATTAGTGATTAAAATTATTCTCCGGCAATCATTATATTTTATGGTAGTAGTTTATATGCTGGTTTCAAATCTGCCTCGATCTCCGGCGGGCTTCTTTTTCTTAATCAAGCGCTGTAACATGAAAAATACTCCATTTTTGACATGAATCTGTTTAGTAGTGGCATTTAAATTTATTGATCCGCCGGCTCGGCTGGCCCGATCTAAAGCGGGTATTAGTGGTTGTTTCATTATCGCCAAAGTAATTATTTACTTTATTTAAGCATCAATTTTATTGATTTTTAATAAGTTACAGACTACCCGGCTCGAAATCTGCCCGGTTCTCCCTACACATGAGATACAAGCCCCTGGGGTGCGGGGGCTTTGTCGTTCATTAGCGTTACCTAAGTTCGCCGAATACCGCTGAAATAATGATTTTCACCTTCATCATCCAGCTCGTCAACGATAGATAACCCTGAGGCCGAAATTAGCGCTCTGTACTGTTCAGCTCCAAGTGATCTTGAGAGTTGTTCTGTCATTACATCCTTCCATTCCACTTTGTTAAGAGGAGCGGAGAACAATAATCTTCCACCAGGATTTAACGCTGCGGCCATTTTGGGAATTAGCGCCCGCTGGGTTTCTTCAGAGAGCAGGAACATCAATCCAACAGCAATAATGCCATCGAAGGCGCGATTAAAGAAAGAAGACCGTTCCACCGATTCACAGGCAATAGGCACGTAGGGGAAATTTTGCCGGAAAGCTTCAACCATTTTCGGGGAAGCATCCACTGCATATGCGTTCAATCCTGCCTCAAGCAATATTTTGGTGACCGGGATACCGGTTCCGCATCCAAGATCAAGTATTGCTGAGTCTGTATTGAAGGTTCGGGCCCAGGCGCGGGCAGTTGACGAACCTATTCCATTAACTGCTCTTCCCCTGCCTTTAATGTAAATTTCTGCTATGCGTTCGTAGCCATTTGATTCGTCAATCATAAGCCAGGTTTGAAATCTTCATGAATATAAGATGCATGCCGCCGGTAGCATTGTTCACGACCTGGTTTGCCAGGCACATGGAGCCCCGGGTTTTGTCGCAACCACCCCCTTACATTGTCGTTTTCAGCCCCTTTATTATAGTGAAGCTGCTTTTACCTTTATTGGGAAGAGCAACGATTTTGGCGAGGTGCAGGTTCAATCATTTACTTAATAAAATCCTGAAAAATGACCAGCATAACCAGGGCGAAAATAATAAATTGTAGAAGAACATTATTGTTCACTGCCATCCTGTTTACCTGTACGCAGGTTTTTTCACAGGGGACTTCAGATTGGCGACTTGAAAAAATGCCTGTTGATTTAGAGACCGACTATGCGTTAAGTGCGCTTCCCCCGCATTTGCGCCATGACGCCACTGTTTATTTGCTGGATCCTCAAAAAGGTTATTATATAGGCCACCAGGGATCAAATGGATATATATGCTTCATTGCGCGGACGGAATGGGAATGGAGTGAATTCAGAAACGATCTTTGTACTCCAATCAGCTATGATGCCGAAGGCGCCAGGTCGATCTTTCCCGTTTATATGGCGGTAGCAGCGATGCGGGCATCCGGAAAATACCAGCCTGCACAGATTAAAGATTCAATCATGAACAGGATCGTTACCGGGGTATACAAAGCGCCCTCAAAACCAGGTATGTCATATATGCTGGCCCCTGTCATGCGTGTATACCCGGGCACGCCGGATGTTAAAGAGCCCATTACGATAAGCATGCCCCATTATATGCTTTATGCTCCGTATTTAAGTGGCGAGAACAGTCGCTACAAACCGGGTACGGAGGGAATGATCCTGGTTAATCCGGGCAATTCGGTTTTGGGGGATGGCAAGGGGCCGTATGGCTACGTTATTATACCGGCAAGCGAAACAGAAAAGGCAATAATAGTTGAGGA
>JACXTT010006545.1_pt1 | contig 16597 bp, 22 predicted proteins | sample 9270951 | NCBI WGS metagenome assembly JACXTT01 (sample SAMN15532306, study PRJNA645909) | rock metagenome | isolation source: weathered quartz diorite | place: Puerto Rico | collected 2017-06-21 | reverse complement strand
AACCCCATCGACACCAGCACCAGGATCGCCGACAGCGCGTTGACTTCCGGCGTCACCGCCGACTTCAGCATGCCGTACACCTTGATCGGAAGCGTCGTCGAGCCGACCCCGGCCGTGAAGAAGCTGATGATGAAGTCGTCTAGCGAGAGCGTGAAGGCCATCAGCAGCGCGCCGACGATGCCCGGCATCAGGAGCGGCAACGTCACACGCTTGAAGGCCACCCAGGGCGTCGCGCCGAGGTCACGGGCCGCCTCCTCCAGCCGCGGGTCCAGCTTGCGCAGGCGCGCGCGCACGATCAAGGCCACCACTGGGAAATTGAAGATGGTGTGCGCGATGATCATCGTGAGGAGCGAAAGCGGCATCTTGATCATCACGAAGAAAAGCAACATCGCCACCCCCATCATGATCTCGGGAATGACGATCGGCATGAGCAAGAACCCTTCGAAGGCGCCCTGCCAGCGGAACGGCTGCCGCTCCAGCGCCACGGCGGTCAGCACCCCCAACACACCGGCCAGCACGGTCGAGACCGTCGCAACGATGAGACTGTTCACCATGGCGGCCAGCAGCGCCTGGTCCGTGAACAGCTTGACATACCACTCCAGCGAGAAGCCCTGCCAGCGCGCGGAGAGCTTCGAGGCGTTGAATGAGAACACGACCAGGATCGCGATCGGCAGGTAGAGGAACAGGAGATCGGCGACGCTCGCCGCGACTAACCAGGAACGCGTCTTCATCACAGGCTCCTCGCTCCGCCAGCACGGAGGTAGTAGAGGACCGCCGCGAGCACTCCCGCCATCAGCACGAACGACAGCGCCGAGCCGAACGGCCAGTCGCGGACCACGAGGTACTGGTGCTGGATCAGGTTGCCGATCATCATGCTCCGCGCCCCGCCTAATAGGTCCGGCGTCACGTAGGCCCCGAGCGAGGGGATGAAGACCAGGACACAGCCGGCGATGACTCCCGGTTTAGAGAGCGGCAGCACAACGCGGGTGAACACTTGAAGAGGCCTCGCATAGAGGTCCCACGCGGCTTCGATCAGCGAGGGGTCCAGCCGCTCCAGGGCCGCGTAGAGCGGCAGCACCATGAACGGCAGGTACCCGTACACCAACCCAATCAGCACGGCCGTGTCGGTGAACAAAAGGGTCAGCGGCTCATGGGTCAGACCCAGCGCCGAGAGCGCCGTGCTCAGCAACCCCTCGGAGCGTAGGATGAACATCCAGGCGTAGGTGCGGACCAGGAAGTTGGTCCAGAACGGGATGACCACCAGGAACAATAAGATTCCCTGCCAGCGCTTGGGCGCTCGCGCGATGACGTAGGCCAGGGGAAAGCCCATGACCAGGCAGATGACCGTCGTGAGGACGGCCAGCCACAGGGAGCGCCAGAAGATGCGCAGGTAGAGCGGGTCTGCGATGCTGGTGTAGTTCCCGAGCGTGAAGGCCCACTCGATCCCCCCGTAGGTCCCCCGTGAGGCGAAGCTGACGGCGAAGACGAGGGCCAACGGAAGCCCAAAGAGCAGAATCAGCGTCACAGCTGGCGGGAGGATCAGCCAGGGAAACTGCCCCCTCCCCGTTTGAATGTTGCTTTTCATTCAGGGAGCAGCACGGCTTCGGCCGTCCGCCACTTCAGGTAGGCAGACTCGCCGGCATGGAATCGCTTGGCCGTGCCGTCGGCGTTGGGCACCCGCGCCTTCCAGGTAAGGTTGTTGGGAAGCGTCACGATGTAGTGCATCTCGTTGCCGGAGTAGATGGCCTTGGCGACCCGCACCGCGATCTGGTTCTGATATCCGTCCGTGGATGGATCGCGGGAGAGATGAAGTCGTTCGGGCCGGATCGTCACCAGGACCGATGTCCCAGTACGCAACCCGGTGCACGCTGGGGCGTGGACCAGGCCGATCCCCTCGACTGCCACCGTGGCCCGCTGCCCGTCGATCGTCTGCACCCGCCCAGGCAGGCTGTTGGACACGCCGACGAAGCTGGCCACAAAGGCCGACGCGGGGGCGGTGTAGATTTCTTCCGGTGTGCCGACCTGCAAGAGGCGGCCGTGATGCATAACGGCAAGGCGGTCGGACATCGTGAGCGCCTCTTCCTGGTCGTGGGTCACGCAGACGAAGGTGATGCCCACACGCTCCTGCAGTGCCTTCAGCTCGAATTCCATCTCCAGCCGGAGTTGCTTGTCCAGGGCGCCGAGTGGCTCGTCCAGCAGGAGGACCGCGGGACGGTTGACCAGGGCGCGGGCCAGGGCCACCCGCTGCTGCTCTCCGCCCGAGAGCTGGGAAGGCAGGCGGTCCTGTTTCCCGGCCAGCCGCACCATCTCGAGCGCCTCGGCCACGCGCGGACCGATCCCGGCACTCGGCAGGCCCTTCATCTCCAGTCCGAAGGCGACGTTCTGGGCCACGGTCATGTGGGGGAACAGGGCGTAGTTCTGGAAGACCAGGTTGACCGGGCGGCGATTGGGTGGGACGCCCTCCATGGGCTGTCCTTCGATGATAACCTCGCCGGCGTCCGGCTGTTCGAATCCGGCCAGGAGGCGCAGCGTCGTAGTCTTGCCGGAGCCACTGGGGCCGAGGATCGCGAAGAACTCGCCTTTGCGGATGGTGAGAGAGAGGCGATCCACCGCCACAGTGTCCCCGTGGCGCTTGGTCACCTCTCGCATGACTATGCTTGCGTCGGTGCTGGTTTCGTCCACTCCTGGAGTCTGCCCTCCGCTCCTGCGAATTCTAGGGTCGCGCTTGAAAGGATGTCAATGAGCAGCTACAATCGGTCCCCCTATGAAAAACCTCCTTACCATGATCCTGTCCGGCGGGCGGGGCGAGCGCCTCCACCCGCTGACAGCGGACCGCGCCAAGCCCGCCGTCCCCTTCGGCGGCAAATACCGGATCATCGACTTCACCCTCAGCAATTGCATCAACTCCGGGCTGCGCAACATCATCGTCCTGATCCAGTACAAATCCCACTCCCTGGACCGCCACATCCGGCGCGGATGGAACGTCTTCAACCCCGAAGTCGGCGAGTACATCTTCTCCCTGCCCCCCCAGCAGCGCATCAGCCAGGACTGGTACAAGGGCACGGCCGACGCGGTCTACCAGAACTGGTTCATTGTCGAGGACAAGCAGCCCGAGTTTGTCCTGATCCTGGCCGGCGACCACATCTACAAGATGAACTACAAGGAAATGCACAGTTTCCTCCAGCAGACGCAGGCTGACGTGGTGGTAGGCGCCATCGAGTATTCACTCGCGGAAGCCTCGAACTTCGGCGTCATGACCGTGGACAGCAACTCGCGGATCACCCGCTGGGACGAGAAGCCCGCCAACCCCACGCCCATGCCGAGCGACCCGACGCGCGCGCTCTGCTCGATGGGCATTTACCTGTTCCGGACATCGGTCTTGCACGGACATCTGCTGGCGGACGCCGAGCGCGACTCCGCGCACGATTTCGGTAAAGACATCATCCCGAGTATGATCGGCGACCGCCGCGTGTTCGCGTATAACTTCCGCGACGAGAACCGCAAGGCCGTCAAGTACTGGCGCGACGTCGGGACGCTGGACGCGTACTGGGAAGCCAACATGGACCTGGTCTCCGTGGACCCGCTGTTCAACCTCTACGACCAGAACTGGCCGATCCGCACCTACCAGGGACAATTCCCGCCGGCAAAGTTCGTCTTTGCCGAGGAGTTCCCGGGTGGCCGCCTTGGGATCGCGCTCGACTCGATTGTGAGCAGCGGATGCATCATCAGCGGCAGCCGCGTGCAAAACTCTGTTCTCTCCGCGGCCGTCCGCGTCAACGACCGCGCCGTGGTACTCCAGTCGATCCTGATGGAGAACGTCGTGATTGGCGAGCACTCACGGATCCGCCGCGCCATCATCGACAAAGGCGTGATGATCCCGCCAAAGACCGAGATCGGCTACGACCTGGAGGCCGACCGCAAGCGCTTCACGGTGACCGAGTCGGGCATCGTGGTGATCTCCAAAGGCATGAAGCTCAATGGGTAATAACCTTTCACCATGACACCTGAGCTGCCTGATCGCTACGGCCGGACCGAGCTGGTTTTGATGGTAGTCGACCCGCTCCTCCTATTCGGGTACTGGGAGGTGACGCCAGAGAGCCTGCGTGAGGCCCAGGACGCGCTGGGTGCGGAGATGGAGGGCGCGCGGGCTGTCCTCCGGTTCTACGACATCTCGCTGATCCACTTCGACGGGACCAACGCCCACGACACCTTTGACATCGACATCGGGCTCGAAGCCCGCGGCTGGTACGTCCATCTCTGGACTGCAGAGAAATCCTATTGCGCGGACCTGGGGTTCGTGGCCCGCACCGGACGGTTCCACGCGATCACCCGCTCGAACATCGTGCACACGCCTCGGGCAGGCGTGTCAGCCCGAGAGGAGGAGCGCTGGATGCGTGTACGGTTCGCCCGCCGGCGGAAGCCCGACCCTGCGCGGCCGTTGGAGTCCGTCCCAGCCCCGCCCATCCGAGGGCGGCAATCTCCTGAGGAGCTTCGCGCCCTCCTGGAGCGCCGCGTGCGCGAGCAGGCGAGGCTCGCAGCTGAATTCGCCAAGGGGTCGTCCCCAGGTTCAATGTCCCAGGGATCACGATGAGTCCTCAGACTCCCCAACCGATGGGCTATCTCTGTTTGGTCCTGCACTGCCACCTCCCGTACGTCCGGCATCCCGAGCACGAGCACTTCCTGGAGGAGAATTGGCTGTTCGAGGCGATCACCGACACCTACATCCCACTTTTGCGGGTCATGAACGGCCTGGCGCGCGACGGCGTCGACTTCCGGCTCACCGCCACGCTTTCGCCTCCACTGATCTCCATGCTTAGGGACCCGCTGTTGATCTCCCGCTACGAACGGCACCTCAACCGGTTGATCGAGCTGGCGTCAAAGGAAGTCCATCGCACCGCCTCTCAGCCGGAATTCCACCGGCTCACCACCATGTATCTGGAGCGCTTCCTCCAGACCCGGCATGCGTTCACACAGGAGTGCGGGCGCGACCTCGTCAGCGCCTTTGGGCATTTACAAGATTTGGGCAAGCTGGAGATCATCACGTGCGGCGCTACGCATGGCTTCCTGCCGTTGCTCAACGTGGCGCCAAGCGCCGTCCGCGCGCAGTTGCGCGCCGCGGTGGCGCACTACGAAGAGACGTTCGACCGGCCGCCGCACGGCATCTGGCTCCCGGAGTGTGGCTATTATCCCGGCCTCGACGAGGTGCTGCGGGACGTCGGGCTGCAGTTCTTCTTCACCGAATCCCACGGGCTGCTATACGCCGATCCCCGTCCGCGGTACGGCGTGCACGCGCCGGTGTTCTGCCCCACCGGCGTCGCCGCCTTCGCGCGCGACCTCGACTCCTCGAAGCAGGTCTGGAGCGCCGAAGAGGGCTACCCCGGCGATCCGGCCTACCGCGACTACTACCGTGACATTGGCTGGGACCTGGACTACGACTACATCCGGCCTTACATCCACGTGGACGGCAAGCGGATCAACACTGGCATCAAGTACTTCCGAATCACCGGCAAAACCGACCAGAAGCAGGTGTATGACCGCGCCTGGGCGCTGGCGCGGGCCGCGGACCATGCCGGCAACTTCATGTTCAACCGCGAGCGCCAGGTGGAATGGCTCGCCCCCGTCATGGACCGCCCACCGATCGTGGTGGCCCCGTACGACGCCGAGCTCTTCGGACACTGGTGGTTCGAGGGGCCAGAATGGCTGGACTTCTTCTTCCGCAAGCTGCACTACGACCAGCAGATCGTCAAGCCGATCACGCCCTCGGAGTACTTAGAGCGCCACGACGTCAACCAGGTCTGCACGCCCTGCGGCTCGTCCTGGGGGTACAAGGGCTACCACGAGGTCTGGTTGAACGGCGGCAACGACTGGATCTACCGTCACCTGCACACCGCAGCGCGGCGGATGGAGGAATTGACGCGTGCGTTCCCGCAGGCGGAGGGTCTGACGCGGCGCGCCCTCACGCAGGCCGGGCGGGAACTCCTGCTGGCGCAGAGCTCCGATTGGGCGTTCATCATGAAGACGGGGACGATGGTGGAGTACGCCGTGAAGCGCACGAAGGAGCACCTCGCGCGGTTCACCACCCTCTACGAACAGCTTCGCTCCGGCCACGTGGATGCCGGCTTTCTCAAAGACCTCGAAGAGAAGGACAACCTCTTTCCCGCCCTGGATTACCGGCACTTCTCGTAGCGAGCTATTTCAGCTTCAGGATCTCCTTAAGTTTCGTCTGCCACTCGCCCGTGATGCTCTTCACGTTCCCCTGATCGTCCACCTCGATGGTCACCGGCTCATTGAAGTGGAGGTTCGCCGTCAGTCTCCAATCGGGAGCCTTGAACGTTTTGGTGTCACCAGCGTCGGTCCTGATTGTCACGGTGATATTGCCGATGTTCTCAGCCACAACGTCCACGATGTGCCCCTTGATAGTTCTGGCGACAGCCAGCGACGGCAATGCGAGCAAGTATACAAAAGCAATGATGGCGACAATTGCGGCTGATGACATGACGCGCCTTGTTGACTTCATGACATGCCCTCCTTGTAGTCGCTTGGTTTATCCTAAACCGATTAAATTATCAACGTGTCCAGCGACCACCGCCCACGATCAGGACTTGGTGAAGCTCGCATCGGCGCTGAACTGTCGCAGGCAGGCGGGGCAGAGGCAGTCGCGGAAGGCCTGGCCGACCGTTGTCAATTGTGACTCATCCAGCCGTACTTGATCGCACCAGCAGGGCTCTCGCCCACCGCCGCACGGAAAGCTTCGACCGCAGTTACCGCAGGCCTTTTCCACTAGACGGCCCGCGCGCGCTGGTAGAGTTCGACGTACTGCTTGGCGGAGCGCTGCCAGGAGAAGTCCTGCTTCATCCCTCGCCGCATCAGCGCCTGCCATTCTTCCTTGTCCCGGTACACCCTCAAGGCTAAGAGAATGGTGCTGAGGAGCACTTCTGGCTGTGGGGTCTCGAAGGCAAAGCCCGTCGCCTTATTCCCTTTTTCGCCAGCAGACAAGTAGGGTACGACCGTATCAGCCAAGCCCCCGGTCCTCCGCACGACCGGCACGGTTCCGTTCCGGAGACTGTATTGCTGGTTGAGCCCGCAGGGTTCGTAGCGCGAGGGCATGAGAAAGAGATCAGCGCCGGCCTCGATGCGGTGCGCCAGGCCTTCATCGAACGCCAGGCGCACCGCGAGCTTGCCCGGATAACGCGTGCTCAGGTCCGTCAACCGCTGGTGATAGGCCGGTTCGCCGCTTCCGAGCGCAACCATCTGTACGTCCAGCTCCAGCAGCTTCGGGATGATCTCCACGATCAAGTCAATCCCTTTCTGGAACGCGAGCCGGGAGACCAGCCCCAGAAGCGGGACATTGCGCGCGGGCAGCTTCATCTCGCGCTGGAGGGCTGTCTTGCAGGCCTTCTTCCCGCTCAGATCCTTCGCCGAGTAATGCGCCGGCAGATGCGGATCGGTCGCCGGATTCCAGACGTCGTAGTCGATCCCGTTGGTTACCCCGAATAGGCGGTCTTTGCGCACCTGGAGCACACCCTCGAGGCCATGCCCGAACTCGACGGTCTGGATCTCGCGTGCGTAGGTCGGGCTGACCGTGTTGAGCAGATCCGCATAGACCAGCCCACCCTTGAGCAGATTCACCTGTCCGAAGAATTCCAGCCGTTCGGGGGTGTATTCGGACCACGGCAGGCCGGTCGCGGGATAGTCCATCACGGGAAAGCGTCCCTGATAGCCCATGTTGTGGATGGTGAAGAGCACGCGGGTTTTCTCCCACGCCGGGTCATCCCGATAGAGCGTCTTAAGATAGGCGACGGCGAGTGCCGTCTGCCAGTCATGCGCGTGCAGTATGTCTGGCGGCCGAGTGGGCTGCCGGCAGGCCTCCAGGACTGTGCGGCAGAAGAGGACGAAGCGCTCCAGGTTATCGGGGTAGTCGCGGCCCTCCTCGCCGTAGAGGCCAGCCCGGCCAAAGAAGGGATCATAGCGGGTACAGATGAGCGAGACGGCCTTGTTCCCGAGCGCACCGGTCTCGATCCCGACCTCGACAGAGTCGCCGCGGAAGGGGACTGCCACCGTCGCTGTCTGGCGGAGACTGCTCGCTTTGGGATCGATACTCGCATAGCGCGGGAGGGCCAGTTGGACCTCGTGCCCCAGGCGCGCCAGCTCAACCGGCAGTGTCCCTGCCACATCCGCTAGGCCTCCCGTCTTGGCCAGCGGGGCCGCCTCACTTGCAAGCATCAGGATGCGCATGGGGGCCTTCTACTGTTGAGGAAACCGGGCCTGGTCGTAGAACTTCTTGCCCCATCCGGCGAGGATCTCGGTCACGAATCCCAGAGGCGTGTAGGTGCGGCCGTCCTCCAGCGTGACAAGGTCATTTCCGAACGGACGGAGCAGGGAAAACCGATCTTCGGTCGGGTAGAAGAGGAACAACACCGGCGTTCCCTTCTGATTGATCCATTCCATCCGGTTCGGCTGCCCGAACGCCTGGACCACGTCCGTCAGGGCCATCCCTGTCTTGAGAAGGTCCGGGTTGAAGCCGTCAGCCCGCGCGACCGGGACCGCCACCCACAAGGTCGCGGCGATCCCGACGCATGCAACTATCCACAGAAGCCGTCGTCGCAGGAGGTATCGCATGGGGGCTCCTTTCACTACTCCGGGGCGGTCTCGGCCAGAAGTTTCATCGTCGGCTCGGCCAGCTCCGCCAGTTGCTCCTCCGTGATCAGTGCGATGATCAGGGAACCGCGTCGCGACGCACTTCTCTTCACGGCTAGGCGCCCCGAGAGGAGGATGGTGTATCCTCGCCCCAGTTGTAGATCGACTTGATGTACTGATACGCGGCGATCAGCTTGCGGAGCTGCACTTCGCCGCTCCGGTCGCCGGCCCGCGCGTCCGGGTGGAGCTCCTTGGCCTTCTTGCGGAAGGCTTTTGTGACCGCCGTGTACGAGCTGCCTTCCTCGAGCCCGAGGATCGCAAAGGCTTCGGCGGAAGTGGACACTTCGCTCTGCGGGTCCGTTGAGCCGCCCCAGCCGCCGCCCCCTGTCGCCTGCCGGAAGAAATCGAAGAGGTTAGGCCGCCGCTTCCGGCGTCGCCGTGGACGGCTGTACAACTCGGCTTCGAGCTCTTCGAACCGATCTTCGATGAACTCGATGCGCCGGTCCAGCCGTTCCAGTTCCGAGATGCCCGACGCCTCGTCCAGTTCGCCCTCGATCAACTCTGCCATCCGCAGCACTTCTTCCATCTCGCTCTCCATCTTCAAGGAGAGGTCTGGCTGCGACTGCAACAGCACCTCGAAGGCGTAGTCCACGTCTTTGGTGATGCGGGCCTGGAGTTCGGCGACGCGGGACTTCATCTCCTGGAGCGCCTTCACCTGCGCCCGCTTGTTCTGAAAGGACGCCACGGATGTATGTAACCAGAATCAGGCGGGACGGTCAAGAAAGCGGGAGGCTTACAGCACGTCGCGGATGGCGCCGGGATCGATGCGGGTGATGGACTCTTGGGTCAGCCGGATGATTTGGCCCCGCGAAAGGCCCACATCCATGGCCACCCGGTACATGAGCGGACGGCCCGGCCCTACCGGGAAGACAACAAGATCGTAAACGACCTGACCCGACACGCTGACACTGTCGGAGGCCGAGACGGTCGCCTTGATGGATGTCAGGTCCACCTCAGTCTTGGCCACGTCAATGTGGTCGAACTGCCGGAAGGCCTCGACGAGGTCGCGCTGGCCTAGGATGCTGCGCGCGGCTAGGTCCTTCGCCGTCCTGATCTGCAACGCCTGCTTCAGCCGCTCGTGCAGGAGGCCGAGCGCTTCTTCATACCGTTCCTTCTGCAACGCACCGTAGTAGCGGACGCACACGGCGGCGAGTGTGCTGTCCGGACCTTCAGTGGACGCGGCCTCACTCCGGGGCACGGCCGACAGGATCATCAGGGTGGCGATGACCAGAGGAGGCAGGAACCGTGTCATGGGTTGCGATCCTTCTCTTGCAGGCGCACCTTGAGCCGGCCGATCAACAGCCAGCGGTAGATCCGGACGGAAACCGGGATGACGATGACCAGCCCGATGATCAGGTACATGAAAAACTCTTCCGGAGAGATGCCGTACACGGGGCCGTTCCTCCGCAACTATTCTATCAGAGACTCCCCGCATTATAGACGATGGGGTCGGGCACCTGAGCTTCGGCAAAGCCCTTGCGGCGCAGCCGGCAGCTGTCACAGCGGCCGCACGCGCGCCCCTGCTCGTCTGGGTCGTAGCAGCTATGGGTCAGGTGAAGCGGCGCCTTGAGGGCCAGGCCCCGCCGGATGATCTCCGCCTTGGTCATCCGGAGTAAGGGCGCCTCCACGCGAATCGTCCCGCCTTCCACGCCGACTTTCGTTCCCACCTTGGCCAGGGCTTCAAACGCGCGAAGGAACTCCGGACGGCAATCGGGGTAGCCGCTGTAGTCCAGCACATTGGCCCCGAAATAGATCACCTCGGCCTGCACCACTTCCGCCCATCCCAGCGCGAGGGCCAGAAACAGGGTGTTGCGGGCTGGGACGTAGGTCGGCGGGATGCCGGAGCCGATCACTTTGTCCGGTCGGTCCTTGGGAACCGGTACGGCGTCGGTCAGCGCCGAGCCGCCGATCGCCCGGAGATTGACCTCCACCACCAGGTGACGCTTGGCGCCGAGGGCTGCGGCGATCTCAGGGATTCGCTTCAATTCCACGGCATGCCGCTGGCCGTAATTGACGGACAATAGATATAGCTCGTGACCGGCGTCCTTGGCTTCTGCGGCCGTGACCGTGGAGTCCAATCCCCCACTGCACAGCACCACAGCTCGTTTAGCGGGGGAGTTCGCCAAGCTTGACCTCCACTGCGCTTCGCTTGAACTCGCCTTGCCGGTTCGTGCGGAGAACCTCCAGCTTCATCCGCTCGCCGGGCTGGTGCTTGCGGATCAGCCGTCGCAGGTCCTCCGCGTTCGTGATCACCTGGCCATCCGCGGCCGTCACGACATCGCCGCCGATGATCACGATCGCGTTGCCTATGACCACCTGCCGCGTTCCTCCCAGCAACCCGGCCCTGGCGGCCGGGCTCCCCCGCGCGACCCGGACCACCAAGGCGCCGCGCTCCACGGGAAGCTCCAGGACGCGGGCCACGCCCGGCGTCAGCGTCTGCGTCTCAGCGCCCAGAAAGGCATACACCACGTGCCCGCGGGCGAGGATGTCCGCTACCACCCGCTTCGCGGTGTTGATCGGGATGGCGAACCCGATGCCGATGTTCCCTCCCGACGGGGTGAAGATGGCCGTATTGATCCCAATCACGTGGCCTTCGGAGTCCAGCAACGGACCCCCGGAATTGCCTGGATTGATGGCGGCGTCGGTCTGGATGACGTCCTCGATCTCCGTCGCGCCGGTCTTCACGACCTTGCGCAGCGAGCTGATGATGCCAGCCGAGAGACTGTGCTCCAGCCCGAAGGGATTGCCGATCGCCAAGACTTTCTGTCCGACCTGCAGCGCGGAGGAATCGCCCGGCGGCAGGACGGTCAGCGCTTCGGGCGGGGCTTTGATCTGCAGCACCGCCAGGTCGGTCTGCGGGTCGGCGCCAACCATCTTCGCCGTCCACTTGCTCCCGTCGGCGAGGCTTACCTCCAGCCGCTGGGCTCCCTGCACGACATGGTGGTTGGTCAGGATGTGCCCGCGGGTATCGAGGATGAAACCGGACCCTGACGAATCGCTGGGGATCGGGTTGAAGAAGAAGTCGTAGGCGATGGCCCGGTTGGTGATGTTGACGACGCCGGCGTTCAGCCGGCGGTAGATCGCGACGCTGTTCTCCTCGTCGCTAGTGAGGGCCCAGGTCGAAGACGCCGCCACCCAGGCCACGGCGATCGCGAGGAGCGTGGACCGCATGCGTTAGAGTTCCTGTTCCTCCTCCATCTCGATCTTCTCGAGCATCTCCTGCTTCGCCTGGCACGTGACGCACCGCCGGGCGAACGGGACCGCGCGCAGCCTCTTCTCGGTGATCTCCGCCCCGCAGTCGGCACAGCGCCCGTACGTGCCTTCTTCGAGTTTCGCCAACGCCTCGTCGATCTGCTGCCGCATCTTGTTACGTAGCTCCATGATGGAGATGTCCCGGACCCGTTCTGTGTCGAGGAGCGCCTGATCGCCCACATCAGGGGCCGAGTCGACCCGCCGCTGGATCTCGTCGGACATCCGATGACCGATGAGCCCATTGATCTCCTTCATCACCTCCTGGCGGCGCTCCAGTAGCATCTTGCGGAGCGCCTCGGTGCGCAGGCTCGAACTCGCCGTCTTCGTCGGCGAAGGCGACTCTGCCGCCTTGGACGCGGGCGATTTGGCCTTCGCCTTGGCCTTCGCCACTGTCTTCGCCGTCGCCTTCACCGCTCGGCGCGGCTTGGACTTCGAGGTCATGCGGGTTCCCCTCCTCCCTGAATGAGACCTATGGCTTTTTCCAACATCTCGCGCTCGTTCTTGTATGTCAGCGTACGGAGCGCGTCCTCGAGCGGAAACCAGCGCACTTCCTCCACTTCGTCATCATGGTCGGACGTACTCCCGTCGAGGTATTCCATCAGAAACAGGTGCACCGTCTTGACGATACGGCTGCGATCACCCTTGGAGTAGAACTCATAGGTGACCTCGCCCAGCTTCCGGAGCACCTTGGCGTCGAGCCCAGTCTCCTCACGAACCTCCCGGACGGCGGTTTGTTCGAGATCTTCCCCCTTTTCAACCCAGCCCTTCGGTAAGGCCCACGCGTCCCCATCGGCGCGGGGCACCCGGATCAAGGCCACCTCGTAGCCTGCGCCGGCCGGTCGGAAAACGACGCCACCCGACGAGATGCGGTGGATGACCATGGCACTCAGTACTGGATCAGGGCCTGGACCTCGCAGCCATCGAGTTGTTCCCGCCCTTTGAGCGAGCACAACTCAACCAGAAAGGCCAGTCCCACAATCTCCCCGCCGAGTTGGCGAACCAGATTGACCGTCGCGGCGGCCGTCCCGCCGGTCGCGAGCAGGTCGTCCACGATGAGCACCCGCTCGCCCATGGCAATCGCGTCCCGGTGCACTGCCAGCGAGTTGGAACCATACTCCAGATTATATTTGACCTCGAAGATGTCGGCCGGCAGCTTGCCGGGCTTCCGGACCGGCACGAAGCCGGCGTTGAGCTGATGCGCCAGCGGAGCGCCCAGGATAAACCCACGCGACTCAATGCAGACGACCTTGGACACGTTTCGGTTCCGGTAGAGCGCGGTGAGGTCTCCGATGACACTGCGGAACGCCACGCGGTCCTTGAGCAATGTCGTGATGTCATAGAACAAGACCCCGGGTTTGGGGAAATTCGGAACCTCACGAATGAGCTTTTTGTAATTCATGTGGGGGGTGAGTATAGGGGCACCGAGGAAGGTGTGTCAATCAAACTTCTGTAAACTTTTGACCGTTCCCTCTCACAGCAGAATTGTGAAACCCTGTGTGCTCCCGGTCGGCGTTTTCCAGGTCACCGACACGTCGGTCACCTCCGCGAGCGATGGCCCGCGGCGAAGCCGCGCCAGCAGTTCTTCGACCTTCGCGCGCGGACCTTCGACCTCGACCTGCACTCGTCCATCATAGAGATTGCGCACCCAGCCAGACAGGCCCAGATCCTTCGCTACCCGTTGCGTGAACGCGCGGTACCCAACGCCCTGGACATCGCCAGAGACAACGACCTCGGCGGCAGCCAACTCGGAGGACTGAGGAACTGTCATAGGATTCAACGTTAAACGGTGACTGTTCGGCTTTGCGAATAACGTATAACGTTTAACGACTAACGTCCCCACTGGCGGGTTTGGTCGGGGCGAGAGGATTTGAACCTCCGACACCTGCGTCCCGAACGCAGTGCGCTACCAGGCTGCGCTACGCCCCGATTCAGGGAGTGAACGGCATGCCGAACGCCTCAGCCACCGCGCGGTACTTGGCACGACCGTCGGCGAGGTTGAGGCCTTTCGCGAGAACCGGATCGATCCGGACCGCCTGCTCCGGTCCCAGTTCGGCTAAGCGGAGAATAAAGGGAAGCGACGCGTTGGTCAAGGCCAAAGTTGACGTGCGCGGCACAATCCCCGGAATGTTCGGCACGGCATAATGCAGCACACCGTCCACTATGTATACCGGGTCCGAGTGGGACGTGGGGCGGGTCGTCTCCACGCACCCGCCTTGGTCCACCGCCACGTCCACGATGACCGCGCCCTTCTTCATCCGGCCGACGGTCCCGCGGCTGACCAGGACGGGAGTCCGGCCACCCGGAACCATGGCAGCGCCGATGACCAGATCGGCTTCCAGGACGGCCTGCTCGATCCATTCAGGATGAGGAGCCATGGCCATGACACGTCCCTGGTACAGGGCATCCAAGGCTTCCAGCCGTTCCCGACTGAGATTGAAAACGGTCACCTGGGCTCCGAGTCCCACCGCCATCTGCGTCGCATGCGTCCCAACGACACCGGCTCCGAGGATCACCACCTTGCCGGGAGCCACACCGGGCACCCCGCCAAGCAAAACACCGCGACCCCCGTGCGTCCGCTCAAGGTAGTGCGCTCCGATCTGGACGGACAGCCGCCCTGCGACCTCGCTCATCGGCCGGAGGATCGGGAGGCTGCCGTCCGGGCGCTCGACGGTTTCGTAGGCGATTGCGAGCGCCCGCCGATCCAGCAGGGCTTCGGTCAAGGGCCGGTTGGCCGCGAGATGAAGATAGGTAAAGAGCGCCTGGCCTTTCCGGAAGAGTGGATACTCCTCAGGCAGCGGTTCCTTGACCTTGACGATCAGGTCCGCTCGCTCGAAGAGGGAGGTCTTGTCGGAGACCACCTCTGCGCCGGCCGCCCGGTAAGACGGGTCGTCAAGCCCGCTTCCCGCGCCCGCTCCGGCCTCCACCAGCACCCGATGGCCAGCCTTCCCCAGCGCGCGTGCGCCGTCGGGTGTCAGCCCGACGCGGAATTCATGGTCCTTGATCTCTTTGGGGACGCCGATGATCATGGCGTGCCCGCAGCCCCGGCGGGCTGGCACGTCGACACCCGCTTGCCGGTGATCGCACCGACTGCGCCGTACGAAGTGCGGAATGTTCCTTCGAGGCGACGATTATCGCTCAGCAGCAAGCTGTCCTCCTGATACCCGCCTTTAAAGTCCCACCGGAGGTACACGGCATCGCCGTAGATGCGGATCTCGTTGGGCGACGGCCCCTGGACACCGGACGCCTCCGGCGATGGCAGGACGATCTGCGATTTGCCCTCCCGGTGGCTCAGGGTGTGGGAATGCACGGTCCACTCCCACACGCCGCACAGCCGCGCCATGCCGGCTTCCAACCGCTTGGCCTCGGCCACCGGGTCCACCTCCAAAGCCCGCGCCGCGGGCAGAATCAGCATCACGTTGGCCAAGAGCGCAAGAACAAGACTCCGTGCAGTCATACTCCTATTTTCCCCGATCATCAGCGAAAGCACAATATGCGCAATATAGACAGCATTCCGAGCTTTGCGGTATGATCGCTTCGCCTTGGGAGGGATGAGACGATGACAGAAGGCAACGCCACGGCTTCGCCGGCCGGCAAGTGCGACGGCTGCGGAGCCACAGACGTTCCGCTCATGAAGATCTCGCTAGGCCGCGACTTCTTCGGGCGCGTCTACGATCGGCTCTCGCCGAGCGCCGATCTGAGCCCGAAGTGGTACTGCGATCACTGCTCCGTCGCGAAAAATCTCCAGCGCGACTTCCGCGACATCAAGGGCGAGTTCGAGAAACTAACCAAGGGCGTGGCCTCGGCGCTAGGCCAGGCTGACCAGCTTGAGCGGGTCAAGCTCCGGCTCAAGGAGATCGCCGCCATGCTGGACGCCGATGCGCTCAAGCCGACCCTCTTGAAACCCGAGGAGGTCGCGGCCCTCGCGCGGTCCCTCGAGACCCGCCGCACCGCGTCAATCGTGTGAGATGCCCACGTTCAAACGCCACATCTTTATGTGCATCAATCAGCGTCCGAAGAGCGATCCACGCGGGTGCTGCGCGGACAACGGATCGGTCCGTCTGCAGGAGTTTATGAAGAAGGAAGTGGAACGGCTGGGGCTCAAAGGGATCGTCCGGGCGAACAAGGCCGGCTGCCTGGATCACTGCGCGTACGGGCCCAGCATCGTCGTGTACCCGGAAGGTGTCTGGTACTGGGCAGGCACCGAGGCGGACGTGACCGAGATCATGGAGAGGCACGTCGTCGGGGGCCAGATTGTCAAGCGGCTCTTGATGCCCGGTCACGAACCGCCCAAGACCGCACTCAAACCGTTGAAAACGTGACGACGCCGGCCAAGGACATCTTTGAGCTCTTTTCGCGGGCCCTGTTCGAAGGAGTCAAACCCATGATGCTCAAGAGAGATCACCTGGTCCGCCACCCCGACCGGTGCACCCACAATGCGGTCTGCATTCCGGTGTGCCCAACCGGGGCTTGGCTCTCCACACCGCCCTACAAGTTCGACTCGTCCCGCTGCATAGAGACCTGCCGGCTCTGCCTTGACGCCTGCCCGTCACAGGCCATCTACGCCGTCTTTCGCAAAGGCGAGAAGCTCCTCGAACCGACGAAGAGCGAACCGAAGAAGTAAATAAATTTGTCGCGGGTCCTGCCGCCG
>JACXTT010006544.1_pt1 | contig 16600 bp, 18 predicted proteins | sample 9270951 | NCBI WGS metagenome assembly JACXTT01 (sample SAMN15532306, study PRJNA645909) | rock metagenome | isolation source: weathered quartz diorite | place: Puerto Rico | collected 2017-06-21 | reverse complement strand
AGCGAAACGACCGCGCCGCCCGCCAGCGCCAGCGCGGCGAGCCCGGTCGCCGCCGTGATCGCATACGACAGTCCGGGATCGAGGGCGATCCCGGCGACGCGCGCGCCGAGCAGTCCCTGCGCGGCCGCGAGCGGCAGCGGCATCCAAGCCGCGAGCGGACGGCGTTGCGTCGCCATGCGCGGAGGATCATACCGAGCGCGCGCCTCTGCCGCCCCTTAAACTAGCCGCCCCGTGTCCCTCCTCGACGCCCTCATCCTCGCCGTGATCCAGGGGATCACCGAATTCCTGCCGATCTCCTCGAAGAGTCACATGGCGCTCTACCAGCTCTGGCTGGGGGGGCGCGAGCCCGACGTGGCCTATGAGTTCTCGCTCCACATCGGGACGATCGCGGCGACGCTGGTCTATTTCCGCAAGGAGCTGCCGCCGACCCTGCGCGACCGGAAATTGCTCGCGCAGCTCGCGCTCACCACGCTCTGCCTCGGGCTCGGCTTTCCGTTCCGCCACGTCGCCGAGCGGCTGCTGGGCAGCGAGGTGGCGATCGCGATCGGCTTCCTCGTCCTCGCAGGGCTGCTCTTCGCGACCGAGCGGCTGCCCGGCCGGCTCGATGTGCCGGGCTGGGGTCAGGCGCTCGCGGTCGGGATCGGACAATCCTTCGCGGTCTGGCCCGGCATCTCGCGCAGCGGCGCGACCTCCTTCTCGGCTCTCGCCAGCGGACTCAAGCCGGCCCCCGCCTTCCGTTACATCTTCCTCTGCTCGATTCCCGCCCTGACCCTCGCCTCGAGCTACGAATTGCGGCAGGGACTGAAGCACGGCGATCCCCGCGCGCTCACCGTCTCGATCCCCGTGCTGCTCACCGGCATCGTGGTCTCGGGGGTGATCGGTTATTTCGCGCTGAAACTCCTCGACCGGGTTTTCATCCGCCGCCGCCTCGCGCTCTTCGGCGTCTATGTCGGCGCGCTCGCCCTGACCATTTTGCTGCGCCGGGCGTTTTAGGACGATGTTCGATTCGCTCCAGGAAAAATTGGGGGGGGCGCTGCGCCGCGTCCGCGGCACGGGGGCGATCTCCGAGCACAACATCACCGACGCGGTGCGGGAGATCCGCATGGCGCTGCTCGCAGCCGACGTCCATCTCGACGTCGTGCGCGAGCTGATCGGCCACGTGAAGGAGCAGGCGCTCGGCGAGGCGGTCCTCAAGTCGCTCACCCCCGAGCAGCAGTTCGTCAAGATCGTCCACGACGAGCTGGTGAAGATCCTCGGCGAGCCGGGAAAGCTCCCCGAATCCGCGCAGCCGCCGACGGTCTGGATGCTCGCGGGCCTGCAGGGCTCGGGCAAGACGACCACCGCCGCGAAGCTGGCCCGCTTTTACAAAAAAGAGCGCTCGAAAAGGCCGTTCCTCATCCCCGCCGACACCCATCGCCCGGCGGCGATCGACCAGCTGCTCACGCTCGCGAAGCAGCTCGACATCCCGGCGCTCCAGCCCGAAAAGGGCGAGAAGCCGGAGTCGATCGTCAAGCGCGGGCTCGCGGAGGTGCAGAGCATCGGTTGCGACCTGATCCTCGTCGACACCGCCGGCCGGCTCGCCATCGACGAGGAGATGATGGCCGAGGCCGCGCGCCTCAAGGCGGTCTGCGCGCCGCATGCGGTGATCTACGTCGCCGACGCGATGAGCGGCCAGTCGGCGCTCGAGTCCGCGCAGACGTTTCACGCGCGGCTGGCGCTGAGCGGCCTCATCCTCACCAAGGCGGACGGCGACGCGCGCGGCGGCGCCGCCCTCTCGATCCGCAAGGTGCTCGGGTTGCCGCTCTACTTCCTCGGCACCGGCGAGAAGCCGGAAGCGCTCGAGATTTTCCACCCCGACCGGCTCGCCGGCCGGCTGCTCGGCATGGGCGACGTCGTCTCGCTGGTCGAAAAGGTCCAGGACAAGATCTCGCTCGCGGAGGCGGAGAAGGCCGCCGAGAGCTTCCAGAAGGGGCGCTTCACACTGGTCGAATTCCGCGACGCGCTGCGCCAGATCAAGCGGCTGGGCCCGCTCGACAAATTGCTCGGCATGCTCCCGGGCGTCCCGCCCGGCGCGATGGACGCGCTGAATTCCGACCCGAAGCAGCTCGTGCGCGTCGAGGCGATCATCGACTCGATGACCCCGCGCGAGCGGGAGCGGCCCGACCTTCTCGACGGCTCGCGCCGCAAGCGAATTTCAAAGGGTTCCGGCGTGCCGGTCAGCGAGATCAACCAGCTGGTCAACAACTTCCGGCAGATGGAAAAGATGATGAAGCTGATGCGCGGGAGCGGCATGGTGAAGGCCGCGAAAAACCCCGGCGCCTTCAAGTCGAAGATGCGGGAGCTGATGCGGAAGCGGTAGGCGCCTGCGCGCCAGAGCGAAGGCCATTGTCCGCCATGCTGCTCCCGCGGCGACGATCGCGACCCGGACCGGATTCCCCCGCTCCGACAACGGTTGCGAAATGCCCGAGCGCTGGCGTCTCAACCTCGACGACGCCCGGACCGAAAAGGACGCGCAGGAGAGGGACGTCGTTCAATTCCACCGCCTGATGAACACGATGAAGGGCTGCGAGCCAGCGGGCCGGATCTCGGAGGAGTTCGTGGCCCCGGCGCGAAAACCGGAACCGGGACGCTGACGCGGCGGCCGCGTCATCCTTCCACACTCGTCACCGGCTCGAAGGCGGGCCACGCGAGATCGAGCGTGAAGGGAATCCCGACTCCGACTGCATAGGCAAGCAGGTCGTACGGATCGAAATGGCCGCGGGTGAAGAAGCGCGGCGTGCGCGAGAGGTCGTAACGCTGGCAGAACTCCCAAACGAAGCAAGGGACCAGCACCGCGAGCGCGAAGAGGATCGGCCCCGGCCGCCTCGCCAGTCGGCTGAAGGGGAGCAATTTCTTCCTCCGCATCATCACGTACAGCGGCGCCGGACAGATCCGGTCGGCCCCCTGCGCGGTGAGGACGCCAACCTTCACGTGCGCCATCTGCAAGCCGCCGATCAGGATCACGCCGCCCCGGGCGATCAGGTCGAAAAGGTGTCGCGGCGTCACGGGCGGGGATTTTTCCACGGACGCGGCAGCCCTTGCTTCCCTGTCCTTGTGCTTGTCGCTGTCCCTTGCCCCCTAGTTCACTCATAGATAGAAATCAAGACAAGGACCAAGCACAAGGATCCAAGGCCAGGAACTTTGTTACGTCTTGACGGTCTCCATCCTCTGCCCGAAACCCAGAACATAGCCATTCAAATCCCGCACCGCGAATTCGAGCATCTGGTAGTCCTCCTGGACGAGTGGCCCGTAAACCACGGTCGCTCCCCGCTCCGCCAGCTCGGCGTGGAGACCTTTCGCATCGTCGATCCAGAAGAAGACGTCCCATGTGCCTCCTTGGGCCTCGTTGGGGACGATCTTCGCGGGGTCGGGAACTTTCTTGAACATGAGCGAACAGGTGTCGCGCTTCATGATCGCGAAGACGTCGCCGGCGACGTAGGTTGGGGTGAAGCCGAGAGTCTGCTCGTAGTAGGCAACCGCTTTCGCGATGGCGGGGACGGGGAGATAGGGGGCGAGGCCGGAGAGGGTGGGCATGGTTCGCTCTCTTGATTTGATGCGCTGATCTTAGGGCAAGGGGTTAGGACAAGGACAAGCACAAGGGTGAAAGGGCAAGGACAAGGGGCGGGTTTACGGATTACTTTGGCGGCACCGGTCGAGGGAATTCCTTCTGCGCCCGCTCGATGGTGGCGGGTTGGGGTTGGGAGCTTCTTTTGATGTTACCTCCGGAGGCCGGCTTCGCCACCCCTGCGCAGGGCGAGGGGCTGGCAAAGCCGGCCTCCGGAGGTCACTCATGTTTCAGCATTCCCAACCCCAACCCGCCACCCTCGAGCACGAGCGGTTGATCGTCTATCGCAAAGCGTTGGCTTTGCTCGAAGCGATCGACGCCCTCGGCTCCTTTCCCGGCGATGCCGATCTCCGGGATCAGCTCCGTCGAGCCGCCGCCTCCATCGTTCTCAACATCGCCGAAGGCGCCTCCCGTCAATCCCCGGCCGATAAGCGCCGCTTCTATCTCATCGCCCGCGGCTCCCTCGGCGAAGTCGGTGCGGCGCTCGATATTCTCCGGATCCGGCGGCGGATCTCGCCGGCTCGCCACGAAGCGCTTCGCGCGATGCTCGTTGAGGTTGCGCGGATGATTGGCGCGTTGTGTCACACTGAGTGATTTGTTGCCGACGGGTCATGCCCCCCTCTGCCCTCCGCTTGCTAGAGGGAGGCGATAGCCATCGGCAGCGATTTAAGCCACCGCTAGAGAACCCTTCACAAACGCGCCGCGAGCGCACTCGTCGCCGACTTGGCGTCATCAAGATAGGCTTGCTTAACTTCGACACGGTGCCCGTTGATTGTCTGCTTCCCAATGCAGACGGAGTGAAACGGGAGCCCCTTCGCGAAGGCAACCACTCCCGTCGTCTGAAAATCTCGAATGTCAACGAACGCGTCCTTCACAGACTTAAACGTGAAGAGTGTCGGTTGCGTTTTGAGCAAGGACTTGATGTCCTGCTCAATCGAGGTGAGTACAGCTCTATAGGCGGAGGCGGGCCCCATGTATTGGGTCAGACGATTTTTCACGATCAAATGAACTTTCGGGAGGGCCCGACCCGCAGCGGTTAACTTCGTCGCGAATGCGTACGCCGAGTAAATATCAGACGGAAGCTTGAGACCATAGATCAATGAGAAGGCGTTCTGAATAGCGCGACGCGAAGAATCGTCCGCCATGACTGGCAGAACGATTCGATCCACAGAGGCGAGGGCAATCTGCGTATAAAGCGAAAAACTCGGGTTGCAGTCGATGAACACGAAGTCGTATTCATCGTCGAGCTGGTTCAAGAAATCTTTGAGCCAATCGATTACGGCGATCCACGCATTCGTTCCGGGGATATTGTTGTTCGCGAGCGTGTTGACTGCGTTCGATTGCAATTCCAGTAGCGGATCACCGCAAACGAGATCGATGTTCGAAGGGATTCCCTTATTGAAATCCGAAGGCTTCGTCAGAAAGTCGTGAGCATCGAACGACGGTGCAGTGTACGGCGAAGGCAGCCTCAGCTGGAAGTAACCGCCAACGCTGCAGCGCGGAACAAGTCCCTGACGTTTCAGAAGTTTTTCACTGCCCTTATTGTTCAATCCTCCGAGCATCAACTCAGAAAGATTGGCTTGCGGGCACATGTCGAGGACGAGGATGCGCTTTTTCGGATGCGTCGCCGCGAAACGAGCAATCGCCTGAAAAGTCAGGCTCGTCTTTCCTGTTCCGCCCTTGTTGTTCCAGAATGCATAGATGAGTTCCATGCCGGCTCCTTCGGGACATCGATTAGTCCCAGTCCGCCATTATAACGTCCTTTTCGGACATATTCAAGTCCACAAAGGACTTTTTTAAAGCATGCAATTCGCATGCCTTCTATTTTACAGCAGTTACGGTAATCGAACAGATAGATCCGGAAGTGGCACCCACCCCAGAAGTCGAAAAACTCATGGGGCGCTCACTTGGGCGCTCCAGTGAGGTGGGAGAGGAGCTGATAGAGCCGAATCGCGAGGGCGCGGATATCTTGATAAGACTGAGGTGCAATAGCGCTTCGATTACGGAGGCAATCAAGAACCGCTGCGCATTCGAGGAGGCTACCGAGCGCAATCTCGTAGAAGCGGCGCTTGTCGTCGCGCGCGAGGCGGCCGGCCCCTTCGGCGATGTTGAGGACGACCGATTCGGCGGCGCGGAGGAGTTGATCGCGGGTGCTCGCGAAGCCGCGGGCGCGCGCGAGGGGCGCGACGCGCTGGTGGAATTCGACGGCGAGGCGATAGGCGATGAGGCGTTCGTGGGGAAGAAGGAAGGGTTTGTTCATTGGAAGGCTCCTGGAGGGGCGCTTCCCGCACCCCTCACAAATCGAGCGGGTGCGGGAAGCGCCTCGGAGGGGGCCGGACAACGAGACCGAACCCGACCCCGCACGCGAACCCGAACCCGACCGACCGAACCCGGAGACGGAAGAAAGATGGATTTCTTAGAAGCCTTCCGCATGAGTGAACAGCAGTCGAGATGCCAGCTCCGCTGGCGGCTCGGGTGCGGTTGATCGGGTTCGGGGGTGGGTTCGCGTTCGGGTTCGGATTCGGATTCGACGAACACCCATGATCCACGCTTCGAACTACGACGCCGCGATGGCCTCCAGCAACTTCGCGCTCAGAAACAGTTTGAGCGGGTGGCCCGGCAGGGCTTGAAAATCGAATCGCTCGTAGTAGGCGCGGATGTCCGCGTCGAGCGCGTCGATCAGGACCGCGACGAAGCCGATTTCGACGCTGACGCGATGACAATGGGCGAGGGCCGCCGCGAGGAGCCGCTCGCCCAGGCCCTGCCGCTGGAGGTCGGCGCGCAGCCCCAGCCAGGCGATCGTGACGACCGGGAGCGCGCGCTTCGGAAGCTTCTTCGCCTCCTCCGGCGGCAGCAAGCCGAAATCGATTTCCCCCATCGCCAGCGTGTAGAAACCCGCGATCACCCCGCGATCGTCCAACAGCACGTGAGTCGAGGATGCGCGCTTTTCGTGAGCTTGCCGGGCGCTCCGATGGAGCCAGTCATCGACCTCGCGGCGTCCAGAGTTGAAAGCGGCCCGATCGTGACGCGGCGCCAGCGGCTCGATCCGCCACCCCTGCAGGAAGCGGATCATCTCAGAGTTCGCCGCGCATCAGCCGCCCCAACCGGCGCTGGGCTGCGGTCGGCCGGGCCGCTTCCTGAAGGGCGCTCCAGAACCGCGATTGCTCGTCGGCGGTGAGCGCGGGAACCTGATGCTTGGAGGCTTCGATTTCCAGCTTCGCCTGGGCGACCAGAACCACCCGGATGTAGTCGCTCATCTTGAGCCCGCGCAATGCGGCCGCCCGCACGACGGCTTTCTTGCTGTCGCGGTCCAGCCGCATGTTGAGGGTCTGGGTTTGGGATGCCATGGGGTGCCTCTCGGGAGATTGTAACGCAATTTGCGTTACAGGTCAAATTCGCGGGTTTGCTGGTTCCAAATCCTGAGTTCATGGCTCTGGACGGGTTCGCGTTCGGGTTCGGAGAGAAAGGGTTCGGGGTTCGGAAATGCCCCTTGCCCTTGCCCTAAACCCTTGTGCCTGTCCCTGTCCTTGATCCTTGTCTTTTTGAAATTCAAGATAGGGGCAGGCACAAGCACAGGCACAAGGGCAGGGGCAAGGGGGGCGGGTTTGTTTGTCGAGGAGTGTCCTCCGGCCTTCCCACTCGAACACGAAAAGCTGCTCGCCTATCGCGAAGCGCTCGTTTTCGTCGAAATGATCGAATCCCTCGGTTTCCTCCCCGGCGAACACGACCTTCGCGATCAGCTCAAACGAGCCTCCGCGTCGATCGTCCTCAACATCGCCGAAGGGGCATCCCGTCAATCCCCGCCCGACAAACGCCGCTTCCATCTCATCGCCCGAGGATCGCCGGGCGAAGTCGGCGCGGCGCTCGATATTCTTCGGATCCGTCGGCGGCCTCTCCTACTCACGGCTTTGGATTGCGCAACGCGCTGAGAAGACGTCCCATCAGATCCCCGCTGGGTTTCCGCGCCGACTCGATTCAACGTCCCTGGGCTTTCTGGTCCCACAATCGATACTGGGTGATCAAGTCCTGGCCGGCTGCGTAGAGCTTGGACAACGGATGGCGCCCGGCCTGCAATTCCGATTCAGCCGCCTTGGCGGAATAGAGACCTGCGTCGGTTCGCAGGTGGAAGCAGACCTGACCGCCCACCGGCCTCGATGCTTCGGATACGCGCTTAAATTCGGATGAACGTGGAGCACCTGCCTTCACCAACGCGAGCGCCGCGGCATGAATCGGCGGGTGCTGGCCGCCGCCGATGTAACCGCCGCCGGTCGAAAAATAGATGCTCGCGCTCCCCTCCGCGAACGCGACGATCGAGACCGTCGCCTGATCCATGCCGATCTCCATGACAACGCCCCAAGGCGATTCAGGATGCTCCGGCTTGGGCAGCCCGAGTTGTTCACGCGTCACCGCCAACGCCGTCTCCCGCAAGCCGGCATAGGGGTTTCCGTTCGGCTTAGCGGATACGCGTCCGGGAACGCTCGTTGACGACGCATTCTGCGCGTACAACGCCACGCCAGCCAACAACAAGCCGATTCCGATGACGAGAAGAAGTTTCATCCGAAAATCGTAGCAGAGCCCACGCCCCCTCGCCCGTACCCGGCACCGAACGCGAGCCCGAACCCGATCCGCCGAACCCCAACCCGAATCCGATTCATCTCTCGATTACCGACCCAAATCCTTGTCCCCGGAGCGGTAAAATTGGCATTGCCCCCCCACAGGACAACTCAATGACCGACAAGAAATCCCCAGAAGACGTCATCACCCGCGCCGACCGGACCTCCGGCCAGGAGGGCTACAACATCCTCGCCCGCGGGCAGGTGAAGGCGGCGGTTTCACACAATGAAAGAGTGAAACCGACCGACACCCAGCACATCGGGCGGAGGCGGCCGCTGATCGACGGGATGGCGAAATCGACCGGCGCGGGGCTCTACGCCGACGACTTCACCTTTCCCAACCAGCTCTTCGGGCGGGTGGTGCGCGCGACGGTGCCGCATGCGAAGATCAAGCGGATCGACGCGTCGAAGGCGCTGGCGCTGCCCGGGGTGAGGGCGGTCTGCATCGGCTCGGAATTGCCCAAGCAGTTCGGGGTGCTGCCGATCTCGAAGGACGAGAACGCGATGGCGGTCGACAAGGTCCGCCTGATCGGCGACTGCGTGGCCGGGGTCGCGGCGGAATCCGAGACGATCGCGGCGCAGGCGGCGGCGCTGATCGAAATCGAGTACGAGGTCCTTCCCGCCTATCACGACAAGGAAAAGTCGCTGAAAGTGGCCGAGGCGCAAATTCATTCTCATTCCAAGGGGGGGACGAACATCCACAAGGCGGTCGACCAGTCGTTCGGCGAGCCGGAGCGGGCCTTCGCGGGGGCGAAGTACGTCAAGAGTCTCACCTGCGAGTTCCCCGGCATCAACCACGGCTACACCGAGCCGATGGCGGTGGTCGCCTCGTTCGAGACCAACGGCCGCCTGACGATCGTCTCGGCCACGCAAGTTCCTCATTATCTCCACAAGGCGGCGGCGGAGGTCTTCGGGCTGCCCCACGACAAGGTCCGCATCATCAAGCCGCTGGTGGGCGGCGGGTTCGGCGGCAAGTCGGATCCCTTCCCCCATGAATTGATCGCCGGCCTGCTGGCGAAGAAGACCAAGCGGCCGGTCAAGATCGTCTACGACCGCGAAGAGTGCTTCATCTCCCACCACGGCCGCCACCCCTCGACGATCGCGATGAAGCTGGCGGCGACCGCCGACGGGAAGATCGCCGGGCTCGACCTCAACGCGCTCATCGACGGCGGCGCCTACGGCTCGTTCGGCGTCGTCACCACCTACTACAACGGCGTCCTCACCCACGGCCCCTACCGGATCCCCAATTTCAAATACCAGGGGCGGCGCGTCTACACCAACAAGCCGCCGTCGGGCGCGATGCGCGGCCACGGCTCGGTCAACTCCCGCTTCGTGATGGAGTCGCTGATCGACGAGGTCTGCGCCGAGGCCGGCTGGGACCCGATCCAGTTCCGCCTCGACAACTGCCTTCCCGAGAACACGACGACCGTCAACGACTTCCGCATCACCTCGAACGGCATCCGGGAATGCCTCGAACGGGCGCGCGACCGCTCCGGCTGGGCCGAGAAGAGGCGCTCGCTCCCCTACGGCAGGGGGATCGGCGTCGGCTGCGGCTTCTACATCTCCGGCTCGGCGCTGCCGATCCACAAGTCGCGCATGCCGCAGTCGACCGTCCACGTGAAGGTCGACTTCGACGGCGGGGTGACGATCCACTCGCTCGCCGCCGACATCGGCCAGGGCTCCGACACGATGCTGGCGCAGGTCGTCGCCGAGGTGCTCGGCCTCCCGATGGACATGATGCGGGTGAAGGCGAGCGACACCGACACCGCGCCGGTCGACCTTGGTTCGTATTCCTCGCGCGTCACCTTCATGGCCGGCAACGCCGCGAAGATGGCGGCGGAAAATCTCGCCAAGCAGGTCGCCGAAGGCGCCTCGCGTCTCGTCAACGTCCCCGCCGACCGCTTCAAGTTCCGCGACGGGAACCTGATTGACGAGGAGAACCCGGCGACGATCGTCTCGTGGCACGACGCGCTGACCGAGGCGATGGCCGATCACGGCGCGCTGCTCGCGCGCGGCCACTACCAGTCCTCCGCGATGGGCGGCACCTACAAAGGCGCCGGCGCCGGCCTCTCGCCGACCTATTCGTATCAGGCCTTCGTGGCGCAGGTCGACGTCGATGCCGAGACCGGCTTCGTCCGCGTCGAGAAGGTCTGGGCGGCCCACGACGTCGGGATGGCGCTCAATCCCCTCGCGGTCGAGGGGCAGATCGAGGGCTCGATCCACATGGGGCTCGGCCAGGCGCTGATGGAACAGCTCGAGTTCCGCCACGGCCGGATGCTCAATCCCAACCTCATCGATTACCGGATCCTCTCCCCGATGGAGATGCCCGACGTCGAGTGCATCCTGGTCGAGACGATTGATCCCGAGGGTCCCTACGGCGCCAAGGAGTGCGGCGAAGGCGCGCTCGCCCCGGTCATCCCCGCGGTCGCCAACGCGATCTACGACGCGGTCGGCGTGCGGCTCAACAAGCTGCCGATGACCCCCGACAAGGTCCTCGAGGCGATCGAGCGGCAGGCGGGCGCGCGGAACTGGAAAGGCGTCGAGCGGATCGCGAAGGCGGGGTGAGACGGTTTTAGTCCGGTGATGCGCGACTCGATACGGATTCACGTCTCCCTCCTCAACGAGGGAATTCAAGTGTGGCGCCCGGTCATTGCCGAGCGAATCGCCGGCGACCGGTATCAGATCGTCCCTCAACCCTACGATCGTGATCTCGAAACCTGGCAATTCGAGCCGGGTGACGAAGCGATCTGCGAGCTCGTCACAGCGAGCGAGGGTCCAATTTTGGCGGCGGTCAAAAAAATCGGCGGGATCTGATGGCCCGCTACGACAACCCGCCGCTCCACGTCGCGCTGTTCGCGCCGGAGATCCCGCCCAACACCGGGAACGTGTCGCGCCTCTGCGCGGCCAACCGGCTGGCTCTTCATCTTGTCGAGCCGCTCGGCTTCTCGCTCGAGGACAAGCAGCTCAAGCGGGCGGGGCTCGACTACTGGCCCGAGGTGGACTGCCGGGTCCACGCGTCCGTCGAGGCGCTGCGAGCGGCGCTGCCGGACAGCCGCTTCTGGTTCTTCACGACGAAGGCGGAACGGACGCACACCGCGACGCCTTTCGCGCCGGGCGACTGCCTGCTCTTCGGACGGGAATCGACGGGGCTGCCGGAGGAATTGCTGGCGGCGAACCCGGGGCGGCTGGTGACGATCCCCTTCCCGAACCGCGCGGTCCGCTCGCTCAACCTCTCGACCGCGGTCGCCATCGGAGTCTACGAGGTGCTGCGGCAATTGCGGGTTTGACGGGGCGACGGCTCCGGCCGATAAAATCGCCGCCGCCGTGAGCGTCACCGCCCCGCAGATCACCGCCGTCGTCCTGACCCGCAACGAGGCGCGCCATCTCGCCGACTGCCTTGCAGCGCTCCGCTTCTGCGGGCGGCGGCTGGCGGTCGACTGCGGCTCGACCGACGGGACGCAGACGATCGCCGCGGCGGCGGGCGCCGAACTCGTCCACCGCGATTTCGACGACTTCTCCAGCCAGCGGAATTTCGCGCTCTCGAAAATTGAAACCGAATGGGCGCTGATGATCGACGCCGACGAGCGGGTCTCCGCCGCGCTCGCCGCCGAACTGTCGCGCGCCGCCGCGGCCCCCGGCGACGCGGCCGCCTTCGCCTTCCCGCGCGACAACCACTACCTCGGCGCGCCGCTCCGCTTCGCGGGGACCGGCCGCGACCGGGTGGTGCGGCTGCTTCGCGTCGGCAAAACCCGCTACGAAAATCTCGTTCACGAGGCGGTGAAATGCGACGGGCCGGTGCGCGAACTGGCCGGCCCGCTCATTCACCTCACGGTCGTCTCGCTCGCCGACAGCCTGCGCAAGGTCGTCCAGTATTCGGAATTGTCGGCGCTGGAATTGCGGCGCCGCGGCCGCACGATCGGGCCGGCGGGCATCCTCGGGCGGACGCTCGCCCGCTTCGTGAAAATTTATTGCCTGCGCTTCGGCGTCCTCGACGGCGCGCGGGGGTTGATCGCCGCCGGTTTCGAGGCGGCCGGGGTCTTTTTCAAATACGCGCTGCTGTGGGAGGCGCGGCGCGCCGCCCGGGATTCGTCGGGCGGCCGCTGAATTCCCCGCTCACCAGCTGACTTTTTTCGGCAGCACGACGACGTCGCCGGCCTCGTGCGGGGGCAGGGTGCCGGCGCGCGCCTGGATGACCGCGAAGGTGAGCGGCTCGGCGCCGGTGTTGCGCAGCGTCCGCTCCCCGGCGGGCGCGACGCGTACCGCCATCCCCTCGCGCAGCGCGATTTTTTCCCGGTCCACCTGCATCTCGCCCTCGCCCCCGAGGATCAAGTAGACCTCCTCGTTGTGATGGTGGCGGTGGAGGAAGGGGACCTCGGCGCGGACGGGGAGCGAATTGAGCGAGATCTCGCAGCCGCTCAGGCCGAGCAGGTCGCGCAGGAAGAGCTTGCCGGGGATCGCCTGCGGGATCGCCGGATGGCTGTCGCGGTAGCGCTCCCATTCGCGCGCCGGCCCGCATTCGGCGGCGGTGTAATTCGCGCCGGAGCGGATGGCGTCGTCCTTGAACGTCGGCGGCGGGGTGCGGCGGAGGGCGCTGGTGGGGGTGGACATGGCGGAAAGTTCGGAATCGTGTCGCGGCGAAGTATGATCCGCCGGCCCGTTCAGCGGGTGACAGGGCGGTTAAACCGACCGTGAAGTTGCGGTTAAGAGCCTATCCGTGAATACCCCGCATGCCGCGTTGGGAGCGCCTGCGGCCCGGATTCGCAGCGGGAGCGACGAGGCGATGCCAGAGTGCATCGGCGAGAAGCTTCCGCGAAGAAGACGGGCCGCAGCCGCCCCAACCCGGAGGGAACCGGGTGGCTGGGGGCCGTCTGCTTCGTTGCTCGTCGCTTGCGATGAACCTCCGGCATCGCGCGCTCCTCCCGCCTCGCATCCGGCCCCCAGGCACCCGGTTCGCGGCGTGCGCGGTATTTACGGATAGGCTCTAAGCCACCGCATAGAATTCGTCCGTGTCGTCGCTCTTCGCGCCTCCCGCGCCGCTCGCGCACCGCGTCCGCCCGCGCCGGATCGAGGAATTCGCGGGGCAGGCGCACCTCATGGCGCCCGGCGCTCCCCTGCGGCGGCTGATCGAGAAGGACGCGCTCCCCTCGCTGATCCTCTTCGGTCCGCCCGGCACGGGGAAGACCTCGCTCGCACGGCTGATGGCGGGGATCACCCGCAGCCATTTCGAGCGGGTGAGCGCGGTCGAAGCGGGGGTGGGCGAAGTGCGCAAGGTGCTGGAAGGGGCGCGCGGCCGCCAGCGGGGCGGGCAGCGGACGCTGCTCTTCCTCGACGAGATCCACCGCTTCAGCAAGGCGCAGCAGGATGCGCTGCTGCCCGCGGTCGAGCAGGGATTGGTGACGCTGGTCGGTGCGACCACGGTCAATCCCGGCTTCGGCGTCATCGGCCCCCTGCTTTCGCGATGCCAGTTGTTCCGGCTCGAGCCGCTCGATGAAAACGCGCTGGGAATCCTGCTCGACCGCGCCTTGGCCCACCCCGACGGGTTGCCGGGCCGCTCGCTGGCCGCCGAGGCGCGCCAGCGGCTGATCCGCATCGCCGCGGGCGACGGACGGCGGCTCCTCGGCATCCTCGAGACCGCGGCGGGGCTGACCGACGATGCGGAAATCCCGCCTGCCGCCGTCGACGAGGCGGCCTCGCGCGCGGCGGCCCACTACGACCGCAACGCCGACGCCCACTACGACTACGCCTCCGCGCTCATCAAGTCGATCCGCGGCTCCGACCCCGACGCGGTGATTTATTACCTGGTGCGGATGCTCGAAGGTGGCGAGGATCCCCGCTTCATCGCGCGACGGCTGATGATTTCGGCCGCCGAGGACGTGGGGCTCGCCGACCCCGGCGCGCTGCCGGTCGCGGTGGCGGCGGCGCAGGCCTTCGAGATGCTCGGGCAACCGGAGGGGGAGATTCCGCTCGCGGAGGCGGCGATCTACCTCGCGCTGGCGCCCAAATCGAACAGCGCCTACGCCGCCCTCGGCGCGGCGCGCGCGGCGGTCGCGGAAGGCGCGCTCGACGCCCCGCCGCTTCACCTGCGCGACACCGGCGGGATCAGCGGCGGCCGGCTCGGCCACGGCAAGGGCTACCGCTACCCGCACGACTCGCCGACCGGCTGGGTCGCCCAGCAATACCTCCCCGACCGGCTGAAGGACGCCCGCTTTTTCGAGGGCAAGCCGCTGGGCGAGGAGGCCCGCCTGCTCGCCGAATTCCGCCGGCGCACGGGGCGGGGATGAAATCCCGTTCATTCACCCGGGGCGGGAATTTTTTATAATCCGCGTCGGAGTTTCACGCGATGCCCGACAGCAAGCTCGATCAGGCCAAGGGGTTCTTCTCCCGCCTCACCCGGGGCGTGCGGGAGATCGCGCCCAAGAACGCCTTCAAGAATTTCGAATACCAGGTGAGCGAGGGGGCGCTGGCCGTGGAGATGAAGAGCTCGAGCGAATTCCGCGCCGAGTTGACGCTGCGCCTCACCACCACGCACAAGAAGATCTCGAAGATCTGGCTTCACTTCCCCGACGGCCAGCTCCTGAGCGCCAAGCAGGACCGCGTTCATCCTTGCAAATTCACGAAGACCACCGAATACGCCGGCATCGAGCTCCCCGCCCCGCTCGTCCCGCAGACCGAGACCGAGCTGGTGCTCGGCTACCGCTTCTCGCCCGGCCCCCGCGGCGAGATGGCGCTCCCGGTCACGCCCACCCTCCGCTATCCGCTCTCCGTCACCGGCAAATGCGGGCAGGGCTACGAGATGATCCTGCCCGGCACCAAGGAGAGCGAGGAGATGGACCGCGGCCTGCGCCTCTACACCTGGACCGCCGCGCGCACCTTCAAGCTGTTCCTGCTCGCGCTGCACGACCCGCAGCGCTACCTCGTGCAGGCGGGCGACCACCGCTTCACCTACTACTACAGCCAGTTCTCGGCCCCCAGCGCGAAGGCGGTCGCCGAGACGCTCGCCGAAATCTACCAGGCGCAGGCGAAGCTCAACGGCCCGCTGCCCTTCCGCGACTACTACCTCGTCGAGGTCAATCCGAAATTGTGCGCCGCCCCGCTGGGTCTGGGGGGGATGATCCTGCTTCCCAACGGCGTCTTCAAGACCTTCGACAAGGCGCGCGCCACCGGCATCATCGAGAACGAGCTGCTGCGCGAATGGAAAGGACGCAGGGGCGAGCAGCTGAAAGAAGTGCGGTGAGGGGGACATCGGCGCCGGCCGCGGCGGAAGTCCGTTCAAGCCCGACAGTTGCTTCGCTAAACCGTTACTTTAAGGTTGTTGCAAATCCCCCGGATGTTGCTAGAATTGCGTTCTCCCGGCTGACACCCTCGCCTGAGGGTTGACGGGAGGGAGCGCGCATGCAGGAAGCCCGTCAGAAAATCCGCGGCCTGATCGAAGGGATGAAAGAGCAGGGCGACGTCCTCTTCGGCGAGGTTCTCCCGCTGCTCAACGAGCTGGAGACGCTGCGTGCGCAGGCGGGCGACAGCGCGAAGCTGGCGGAGGCATCCGCCGCGCTCGCCGCCGCGCAGGCGCGGGTGGCGGAACTCGAGGGGGCGCTCGCGCCGCTGCAATCCGCCGCGCGGGGACACCAGGCGCGCATCGGAGAACTGGAGAGCGCGCTCGCCGAGGCGCAGTCCCGACCCGCCGTCGCTTCCTCCGCGTTCGCCGGGCCCGGGGGCTTCGACGCCGGAGCGCTCGCCGACCTGCAATTCCAGGTCGAGACGATGGACCACGCGGCCGCCAACCCCGACATCCTCAAGGCGATCCTCGAGGGGGCGGCGCCGTTTTCGAAACGCGCGGCCCTTTTCATCATCAAGGGCGCGCAGGCGCAGGCGTGGATGGCGCACGGCTTCGAGGCCGACATCCGCGGCCGCACCGTGCCGCTGGGCGTGCAGAACGCCTTCGCGCGCGTGCTCTCCGGCGCGCGCTGGGAATCGGGCGCGGGCCGCAGCGAGCCGGCGCTCGACCAGCTCACCGCGCAGCGCCCCGCCGATTTCGCGATCGTGCCGCTGCTGCTGCGCGGCCGCCCGCAGGCGCTGCTCTACGCCGACAACGGGGACGGCTCGAAGCCGCTCGCGGTCGCGCCGCTGCTGCTGCTCACCCGCGTGGCCGCGCTCGCGCTCGAGGGACTCAAGGATCGCGACAAACGGCTGCCCGCCGCCCCCGTCAAAGTGACGACCCTGCTGGGCGGGGGCGCCGGGCCCGCGCTTTCGCTTGACGCGGGCGGGCCGCTGCTTGATGTCGAGCCGGTCCTCGAGCCCGCGCCGCCGGCACCGCCCCCGCCGCCTCCGGTCGTGGCCGCTCCGCCTCCGCCACCCCCTCCACCACCCCCTCCGCCGATCGCGATGG
>JACXTT010006543.1_pt1 | contig 16601 bp, 14 predicted proteins | sample 9270951 | NCBI WGS metagenome assembly JACXTT01 (sample SAMN15532306, study PRJNA645909) | rock metagenome | isolation source: weathered quartz diorite | place: Puerto Rico | collected 2017-06-21 | reverse complement strand
GCCTCCTGGGGATCACCGCGATGCGCGCTGGCGAAGCGGGCGCTGCGACCGGTTATCTGGAAGAAGCGCTTGCCATCGACAGGGAGCTCGCGGCGCCCCGCAAGATATATCTGGATTTGATTGGCTTGGGCCGCGCGAGCGCGCTGCGGGGCGATCGCGGCGCGGCGCGCTCGTTCTATGAGCGCGCGCGCGTGGTAAGCGAAGCGGATCGCGACGCCAAAGGGGCGGCAGAAGCGCGTGCTTTGACCGAAGCGCTCGAGGAAAAACTGCAGGCTCGACAACCGACCCGGGCATTGCCCTGATTCCATGCCGGACCCACGCCACAAATGAAAACGGCCTGCGAGATCGCAAGCCGTTGAATGTGTGGCGCGCCCGGCAGGATTTGAACCCACGACCCCCTGGTTCGTAGCCAGGTACTCTATCCAACTGAGCTACGGGCGCGAAACGAGGCGTCAATTATAGCAGGCGGTAAGTAGGGGTTCTGGATCCGGGCTTCCCCGGGCCTCCGCCGTTTCGCTCGCGACTAAACCGCCCTACAATGCTCCTTGTCAGCGAAAATCACCCGGTCGGCTTGAGGATACGCTCATGTCCCTTACCCGATGCCGGTACTGCGAACACGACAATCCGGCGGACTCGAAGTTCTGTAGCTCCTGCGGCGGAGCACTGCACCTTCCACGGCACCTTGCATCGTGCCCGCGCTGCGGGACAATAAACCCGGTAAAAGCGACCGTCTGTTGCTGGTGCAGCGGCCCGCTGCAGGGCCGCGGGTCTTTACCTCGCCCGCGCTCTAGGGTGATCGTTGGCACAGCGGTTCTCGCGGCGGTTGCCGTCCTTGGCTACCACACGTACCGCCAAAGTTCGTACGCCGACGCCCCTCAGCCGCAGGCTGCGAGCAGCGATTCGAGCGGTCGCGTCGCTCCTGCCGACGCCGGCTTTCCCGACGGAGTTGCGGCGGCCGGCGCTACGAAATCAGCCGGCGCCGACGATGGCGCCGAGCTCACCAGCCCGGCGATCTCGCCATCCGAGACCCCGCCTGCGGCCCCAGTGCGAGCCGCGGCAAGCGCGCCGCGCGCGGCCCGCCAGCCGGCAAAATCCCAGGAAGCGAAAGCGAGCGAGCCTGAGCCGTCTCGCTCGGAAGCGTGCACAGACGCCGTCGCGGCCCTTGGATTGTGCGCAACGAAATCCGTTCGGAAAAAAGAAACAGCTGCCGCCGTCGAGGCGACGATCGAACGTCCCCAGGCGGGCGGCGCCGGCATCCCAGGCGGACAAACCCAGGCGTGCACAGAAGGGGTCGCGGCCCTTGGGCTATGCACGGCAATACGCACACAGAGGAGGGAGTGACATGACCAGGAAACTGATCGGCACGTTCATCGCGGCGACCCTTTGCCTTCACGGCGGGGCCGCAATCGCAGCCGCCGACTACAAGATCGTGACGGCAAATGAAAAGGGCACTTATTTTGCGATCGGCGTCGATCTCGCCAAATTCGTGGCTCCCGAAGCCACGATCAACCTGGAGGTTCTGCCCACGGCGGGCTCGGCCGCAAACATCAAGCATCTTCGCTACGATCTGGGCGTGAAATTCGCGATCGTCCAGGCCGACGTCTACCAGGCCTTCCTCGACAGGGCGGCCGGAGGCAGCAAGGAGGCGAGCACCATCATACGTCCGCTCCGCGTGATCCTGCCGCTTTACAACACCGAGATTCACTACATCGTCAGGGCCGACTCGCCCTTGAACTACATCCACGACATCAAGAACGCAAAGATCAACGGAGGCGTCCTCGGCAGCGGGGCAGCCCTGATCACGCATACCCTGTACCGCATGATGTTCAACGCGCCCATTCCGGAAGCGAACGACAGCTTCCTCGAGAACCAGGATGCGCTGGTCAAGCTGATCGGCGACAAGACGGTCGATGTCGTCGTCGTCGCCGCGGGGCAGCCGGCGCCGCTGATCGCCAACATGAAGCCCGAGGCGCAAAAGTTCATCAAGCTGCTGAAGTTCGATCCCGCCCACCCCTCGAGCAAGCTTCCGCTGACGGTCTATTCCTACTCCACCGTCCTTGCGAGCAGCTATCCCAACGTGCTGAAGGAAGACTTCACGACGGTCGCGGTGGGAGCGTTTCTGGTCACCTACGACTACAACCTGGAGTTCACCGTGGGTCACCTCGTCCGGTTTGCGCGATCCTTATGCCAGAATTTTTCCACCCTGCAGGCGCAGGGCCATCCGAAATGGCGCGAAGTCAACTTGAGCTTGCCCGCTCTCGGTCCGGGCTGGATCTATTATCCGCCCACGACGAAGGAGATTCGCGCCTGTGTCGCCAAGGTGAAAGCGCCCGCGAAGCCCGCGAGAAAATGCTCGGCGGAGGAAAGAATCCTGGGATTCTGCAACTGATTTTCAGGAGCTCGCAGGACCTGAGTGGCTCGGTTTATTCCGTCCGCGCAGTCTCGAACGCCACCCAGTCCGGACGATCGTCGCGAGCGAGCCGCCCCATGCCCGGCGTGATGGCCAGCTGGGTATCGATGCGCTTTGCGCGTGTTCCGGGAATGAACGGCTGCGGAACGTTCGGGGCCTGCATCTGGAGGATGGCAAAAGGATCGTGAACCACTCCGAATATGATGTTGAGCCGTTGATCATGCACAAAGACGCGGCCGGTCGTGACTGTCTTCGGCGAAAACTTACCCAGCAGGCCGTGGCTGCCCGTGAGCGCAAAAGTGACGTCTTCGTTGGATCCGACGCTCTTCAGGGCGGCCGCGAGATACGGCACGAGCTCGTCGAGTTCCTCGCCTGTGAAGACTGGATCACCCCTCAATTTGACGCTTGCCAGCCTCTGGCGTATCGCGTCAATGGAAATTCCAAAGGGGTGGGCGTTGTCCGGGGCGCCGGACTCAATGCGCTCGATACGCACGAAGCCGAGCGAGGGCCGATACTCGTAGCGCAGGACCTCGGGTCCGTCTTTGTCGGCTTTGGAACCCCATGCGCCGCAGGAGCCCAGCGCGAGCGCCAGGCCCGCCGCCAGGACGGCCCGAAAGAAGCTGCGCGGAAAGACTCCGGATATGGCCATCAAGCGCTACTTATACATCATACACGCGCGGAAGCCGCCCCCGCCGGCGCCCGCCCGGCCAGGCACGTGCTCCGCTTTACGTCTGCCCAGTGCCCGCGCTAAAGTAGCGCGTACGGGAGGCATACGGCGTCCTGCCGCTCGGGATATCAGCCCTCACAAAGGAGGTAAACATGCAGAAGAAACACCTTATCGTTGCCGTCGTCGGAGGCATGCTGGCTGCTCCGGCGGCCTTTGCCCAGATAACTATTTCCGGCAAGCTGGCCGACGGTTTTGAAATGTACAAACTGGGAGCGGGCAACGCCGCTGCTCCCGCGGCTTCCTACCACTACGAGCCACGAGTTTCCGACCAGTCCTCGCGCATCATCTTTTCCGGCACGCAGGATTTGGGCGGCGGCATGAGGGCGTGGTTCCAGCTGGACAGCCGGTTCCAATCGGACGTCGGCGGCAGCACCCAGACCAATACCGCCGCAACTACGGGTATCAACCTGTGGGCGGGCGGCAATACCGGCGTGGGCTTGGCCGGCGACTGGGGTAAGCTCACGATCGGCCGCTGGGACCTGCATTATCTAGAGTTCGTACCCATCGAGTTGAGCCGCACCGGTTCGCTGCAGGACCTCCTGGGCGCCGGCCCCATGGCCCAGGTGAACAGCAGCGCCAATGTTATCGCGAACGGAACCCGCACGCCGAACGTGATCATGTGGGAGAGGAGCGAAGCCGGCTTCACGGCCCGCGTCGCTTACTCCACCGCCTTTACTACGAATCTCACCGGCGTGACCAGTGACGAAGGTTCCGGAAAAGGCGCCGGCGGCAGCAAGGGGGGCGCGCTGACCGCTGCTTTGCGTTGGTCCAGCGGCCCGTTGGCGCTCGGCGTCAGCGCCTGGACCGCGACACCCGAGACCGCGACGTCAAGTCCTGTCGGGGAGCAGAAATCACTCCGCGTTTGGGGAGGATATACGTTGCCCATGGGTCTGAAGGTCGGCTTGGCTGTCGACAACTCGCAACGGCGCGTAGGCGCAAGCCCAGCGAACGACGGGGACAGCATGACCAAGCGCACCGCCTTCATGGTGCCGGTCACCTACAGCTTCGGGAGCCATGCGGCGTACTTCACCTATGCCAACATGGGTAAGCTGAGCGGTCCGAATGCCGGGGGTCCAACCAATGACACCGGTGCCACTGCAGCGGTGGTGGGCTGGGATTATGCGCTGTCGAAGCTCACCTCGGTCGGCGTGTTCTACGCGAGGCTGAACAACAAAGCGAACTCCGCCTACAACCTCTTTGGTACTTCCACCAACGGCGCTACCAACGCCGCCGCCGGCGAAACCGCGATGCAGCTTTACGCCGGCATCACGTACAGTTTCTAAAAATAACTCAGCATTGAAAGGGCCCGTTGGGCCCTTTTTTTTTGGCGCTTACCGTCCGTGACTCCTCCACGTCGACCTCTCGAGTGTGCGCTGGCCGACGGTGGGGTTACAATCCTGTGATCGCTTCCCGAGAGTCCGCATGGACCTGAGCTATTCGGCGGAAGAGCTTGCGTTCCGCGACCAAATGCGCGCCTGGCTCGAGGCCAACCTCCCCGGCGATCTGCGGCGAAAGGTCGCCGACTACGAGAGATTGTCGAAGGACGACCTGATGCGCTGGCACCGGATCCTCGCCGAGGCGGGCTGGGTTGCGCCGGCCTGGCCCAAGGAATGGGGCGGCACCGGCTGGAACGTGGCGCAGCGCTACATCTTCGAGGAGGAATGCGGCTACGTCGGCACGCCGCCGCTCATCCCGTTCGGCCTGACGATGTGCGCGGCGGTGCTGCTGCGCTTCGGGACCGAGGCACAGAAGAAGCGGTTCCTGCCGCGTATTTACAACGGCGACGATTTCTGGTGCCAGGGCTATTCCGAGCCCGGCTCCGGTTCGGACCTTGCCTCCCTCAAGACCAAGGCGGTGCGGCACGAGGACCAGTACGTGGTAAACGGCCAGAAGACGTGGACTACGCTCGCGCATTACGCCGACTGGATCTTCTGCCTGGTGCGCACCGATCCGAACGTGGAGAAGCGGCAGGAGGGCATATCGTTCCTCCTCGTCGACATGAAGACGCCGGGCATTTCGGTGCGACCGCTGATCCTGATGGACGGGGAGCACGAGGTGAACGAGGTGTTCTTCGACGACGTCAGGGTGCCGCTCGAGAACCGCGTGCACGAGGAGGGCAAGGGCTGGACGGTGGCAAAGTACCTGCTCGGTCACGAGCGCCTGACCACCGGCCGCATCGGCACCTCCAAGCGCGAGCTCGCCAAGCTCAAGGAGATCGCCTCGAAGCAGATGAAAGACGGCAGGCCGCTCATGCAGGATGCTCGCTTTCGCGACAAGGTCTCGCGGCTCGAGGTCGAGCTCACCGCGCTCGAGATCACAAACTTGCGCTTCCTCGACCAGCTGCGCGGCGGCCGCGTCCCCGGCCCCGAAGTATCGATGCTCAAGATCAAGGGCACCGAGATCCAGCAGACGCTGACCGAACTGATGATGCACGCGGTCGGGCCGCTCGCGCAACCGTTCCGGCCGCTCAACGGCGCCGGCGACTTCGACGAATTCGCGGCCGGGCTGGCGCCCCGCTACTGCAACTTCCGCAAGACCACGATCTACGCCGGCTCGAACGAGATACAGCGCAACATCATTTCCAAGGCGATACTGGGGCTATGAACTTCGATTACAACGAAGAACAGCAACTGCTCGCCGACTCGGTGCGACGCTTCATCCGCAAGGACTACGACTTCGAATCGCGCAAGAAGATCGTCGCTTCGGCCGAGGGATGGAGCGAGAAGGCCTGGGGTACCTTCGCCGAGATGGGGTTGCTTGGGCTGCCGCTTTCGCCGGACTACGGCGGGTTCGGCGGCGGCGCCGTCGACCTCATGAGCGTCATGGAATTGTTCGGAGAGGCGCTGGTGGTCGAGCCTTATCTCGCTACCGTCGGCCTCGGGGCACAGTTCGTCGCTCGGGCGGGCACTGCGGCGCAGAAGAAGCGCATTTTGCCGCAGGTGGTGGCGGGCAAGCTGAAAATGGCGTTCGCGCAGACCGAGAAGGATGCGCGCTACAACCTCGGGCAGGTCGCGGCGACGGCGAGGAAAGCGGGCGGCGGCTGGCAACTCGACGGCGGGAAATGCGCGGTGATCGGCGCGCCGATCGCCGAGATGCTCGTCGTCTCAGCGCGGTCCGCGGACACGGGCGGCATCAGCCTGTTCCTGGTGGAGCGCGAGGCGGAAGGCGTGGCGCTCAAGCCCTACCGCACCGTGGACGAGTTGCGCGCCGCGGATATTTCCCTCAAGAGCGTGACGGTGGGGGCCGATGCACTCCTGGGCAAGGAAGGCGGATCGTTGGCGCTCATCGAGGAAGTCGTGGACTGCGCCACCGCGCTCCTATGCGCCGAGGCGGTCGGCGCGATCAAGTACGCGAACGACGCCACGCTCGAGTACATGAAGACGCGCAAGCAGTTCGGGGTACCGATCGGCATGTTCCAGGCGCTTCAGCACCGCATGGTGGACATGGTGATCAGCTACGAGCAGGCGAAATCCATGGCTTGCCTTGCCTGCACCAAGGCGGACGCGGCGTCCGACGTCCGCGAGCGCGCTCGCTCGATCTCGGCGGCGAAGATCAAGATCGCCGACGCCTGCCGGCACGTCAGCCAGGAAGCAGTGCAGCTGCATGGCGCCATGGGCATGACCGAGGAGCTGAAAGTGAGCCACACCTTCCGGCGCCTCACCATGATCGCGCAGCAGTTTGGCGACGCCGATCACCACCTGGAGCGTTTCGCGAAGGCCTGAAGGAGCGGCGCTGTTCGCTTCCTTTGAGCTGCGGCGTGGTGCCGGCGACGCAGCCGAATGGTAGAGGGAACGCGATGAACGAGAAAAACCTGCAGGTGTTGTTGGCTCGCCGGCCGAAGGACGCAGCGCAGGAGAGCGATTTTCACATCGTCGAGACGGCGGTCCCCGGCATTCGCGACGGGCAATTTCTCGTCCACAACCGTTACCTTTCGCTCGATCCGTACATGCGCGGACGCATGAACGATGCGAAATCGTATGCCAAACCGGTCGGGATCGGCGAGGTGATGGAAGGCGAGGCCGCGGGCGAAGTCATCGCGTCGCGGCACACCGGCTTCAAGCCGGGCGACAAAGTGGTCGCGCGTACGGGGTGGCAGGCGTACGGTGTGAGCGACGGCGCGAACGTGCGCAAGATCGAAAGCACCGACATTCCGATCTCGGCGTACCTCGGCGTCGTCGGCATGCCGGGCCGCACCGCGTATATCGGTCTTCTCGACATCGGCCAGCCGAAGAGCGGCGAAACCGTGGTCGTGTCGGCCGCCTCGGGCGCGGTCGGAAGCGCGGTCGGGCAGATCGCGAAGATCAAAGGCTGCCGTGCGGTCGGCATCGCCGGCGGACCTGAAAAGTGCCGCTACGTCGTCGAGGAACTCGGCTTCGACGCGTGCGTGGACTACAAAGCGGGCCGGCTGGCGGACAATCTGGCCCAGGCGACGCCGAAGGGCGTCGACATCTATTTCGAGAACGTCGGGGGCGAGATACTCGACACCGTGCTGCGGCGCTTGAACCGGTCTGCCCGCATCCCGTTGTGCGGGCTCATTTCGCAATACGACCTGACCGAGCCCTACTGCCTGAAAAACATCGGAGCCCTCTTGATAAACCGCGCGAGCTTGCAGGGTTTTATCGTTTCGGATCATGCGGCACGCCACGCGGCCGCGAGCAAGGATCTCGAGCAGTGGGTGCGCGAGGGGCGGCTCAAGTACCGGGAAAGCGTGGTCGAGGGATTGCGCAATGCGCCCAAGGCCTTCATCGGACTGCTGAGCGGCAAGAATTTCGGCAAACAGCTGATCAGGCTGGCCTAGCGCCGGCCCGACGCATACTGCTATCGTTTCCAAAACTACCGGAGGAGCACAAGCCATGTCCGACCGTCATCTTGCCTATTGGCCCGAAAACGTGCCGCGACATCTCGTCATACCGGAGACGAACGTCTTCTACAACCTCGAGGTTTCTGCCCATCGCTATCCGAAGAAACCGTATTTGATCTACTACGATACCTCGATCACCTTCCCCGAGCTGCAAGACGAAGCCGAGCGCATGGCAGGATTCCTCGAGCGCGAGTGCGGGGTAAAGAAGGGCGATCGCGTCCTGCTCTTCATGCAGAACAGTCCGCAGTTCGTCATCGCGTACTACGCCATCATGCGCGCCAACGCGGTGGTGGTGCCGGTCAATACGATGAACTTGACGAACGAGCTTCGCCAGTACGTCGTCGACAGCGGCGCCGAGACCGCTCTCGTCGCCCAGGAGCTCTATCCGCAGGTGAAGCCGCTGATCGGCCGGGAGTTGAAACGCGTCATCGTCGCGGCGTACTCGGACTATTTGAAACAACCGACCGATCTGCGCATCCCGGAGCTCATCGCGGCGCCGCGCCAGCCCATCGGCGATGCGGCGGTGGTGCTATGGAGCGACGCCATGGCGCGCGATCTCCGCCCCGGCCCGATCACGGCCCGCCCCGACGATCTCTGCGTCATGCCCTACACCTCCGGCACCACCGGCCGTCCCAAGGGTTGCATGCACACGCATCGCACCGTGATGTTCACCATGGTTGCGGGTGTGCATTGGTTCGGCCCCGACCCCAGCCAGACGACACTCGCGGTGCTGCCTTTTTTCCACGTGACCGGCATGCAGGGCAGCATGAACGGGACGATCTACTCGGGCAACACCATCGTCCTGCTGCCGCGCTGGGATCGGGAAGCGGCGGCGCAACTGATCCAGCGCTACAAGATCACCGCGTGGCAATGCATCCCGACGATGGTGGTGGATTTTCTCGCCAATCCCAAAGTCTTTGACTACGACCTCAAGAGCCTCGAGCGCCTGAGCGGCGGGGGCGCGGCCATGCCCGAGGCCGTCGCCAAGCGGCTGCAAGACAAATTCAAAATCGAGTTCGTCGAGGGCTACGGGCTCACGGAAACGATGGCGCCGAGCCACATCAATCCGCCGGAGCGGCCGAAAAAGCAGTGCCTCGGGATACCGATTTTCGACGTCGACGCCCGCGTGGTCGATCCGGACAGCTTCCGCGAGCTGCCCCCCGGCGAGGTCGGCGAAATCATCGTGAACGGGCCGCAAGTGCTGCTCGGCTACTGGAACAATCCGAAGGCGACTGCGGAAGCGTTCGTCGAGATCGACGGCAAGCGTTTCTTCCGCACCGGCGATCTCGCGCGCATGGACGAGGACGGCTACTTCTTCCTGGTCGATCGGCTGAAGCGCATGATCAATGCCTCGGGCTTCAAAGTCTGGCCGGCGGAAGTGGAGAGCATGCTGTATCAGCACCCGGCCGTGCAGGAGGCGTGCATCATTGCCGCGCGCGATCCGCGCCGCGGCGAAACGGTGAAGGCGGTGGTGGTGCTGAAGCCCGATGCGCGCGGCAAAGTATCGGGACAGGACATCATCGATTGGGCGTCAAAGCAAATGGCTGCGTACAAGTATCCGCGCGTAATCGAGTTCGTCGATACGCTGCCGAAATCGGCCACCGGCAAAGTGCAGTGGCGCCTGCTGCAAGAGCAAGAGAACAGCCGGCAGGCGAGCGCGTAACGGCCGCCGCCCGCCCGGCCGGCCGGCAGAGCTAATTACCCATCACCTCGCCGAACCGCTCCCAGCGCTTGCCGTTGAAGCGCTGCATCTGCACCGACTCGATAGGAGCGTAGTCGTTGTCGCTGGTGGTGATCGTGATCCCCGGCAGCAGCGTATCGATGTACTGGCCTTTCATCGAAGCGGCCTGCTTCATCACGTTTTCGCGCGTCAGGTTGTCGCCGCACTGCTTCAGCACCTGCTCGAGGGTGCGCGCCACGGTGTAGCCGTACATATTCGAGCTGTCGTTCAGATCGCCGGTGGGGTAGTACTTCTTCATGAAGCTTTCCCACCTCTTCACCGCCGGGTCGTTCGCCCACTGCGCATCGCTGTAGTCCTTGAGATAGGCGGTGGTGATGATGCCCACCGACTTCTCCAGTCCCGCGGGCGTGAGCACCGCGCCGATCGACGAAGAGACGTTGTTGAGATACTGCACTGGCTTCCAGCCGATGTCGTAGGCCTTGCGGATCGCCTGCGCAGCGAACTTCGGAGTGCCCACATTGAAGAAAACGTTGGCGCCTGAAGCCTGCAGCTGCACGATCTGCGAGTCCACGGTCGGATCGCTCACCTCGTACGAGACCTCGGCGACGATCGCCTTGGCGGCCTTGTCGCCGAGGCCGTCCTTCAGGCCCTTCAGGTAGTCCTTGCCGTAGTCGTCGTTCTGGTAGAGGACGCCGATCTTGACGTCGGGCTTGGTCTGCAGGATGCGCTTGGCGTAGATGCGCGCCTCGGTCTGATAGTTCGGCTGCCAGCCCATCGTCCACGGGAAGTTCTTCGGGTCGTTCCACTTCGAGGCGCCGGTCGCGACGTGGAGCTGCGGCACCTTCTTCATGTTCATGTACTTGTGGATGGCCGTGTTCGACGGCGTGCCTAGCGTCTGGAACACGAACAGCACGTTGTCCTGCTCGACCAGCTTCCTCACCATCTCCACCGTCTTCGGCGGGCTGTAGGCGTCGTCGTACGAAATGAAGTTGATCTTGCGGCCGTTGATGCCGCCTTGGTCGTCGACCATCTTGAAATACGCCGCGATGGTCTTGCCGATCGTGCCATAGGCCGAGGCCGGGCCGCTGTAGGGATTGGTGTTGCCGATGCGGATCTCGGTATCGGACGCGCCCGGATCGTATTTCTTCTGCGCGAGGGTCGCCGGGGACGCGAGTGCGGCGGCAAGCAGTGCTGCGACTGGAACGAGCTTGCAATCCATGGTGGCTTCGTCCTTTGGGTTATGCCGGCCGCTCCGTCGGCCAGGCCGGGACCGCTATTTTGCCCCTTTTCGCGTGAATCGCACCAGCAGCGTGCGGACGGCACCGGCGACCCCCGCGGGCATCAGGTACACGAAGCCGATCAAAAACAGGCCGAAGATCGCCCACGGGGCGGCCTTCGAGATCTCGTCCGCAACGTTCGGCACGAACTGGATGAAGAGCGCGCCGTACAGCGCGCCCGAAATGGACGCGAGCCCGCCGACCACGATCCCGACCAAGAAAACCAGGGAAAGAAAAATCGTGAAGCTGTCGGGTGCAACGTACTGCACCGCGATCGCACCCAGCGCCCCGGCGATGCCGGTGTACATGGCCGACACGCCGAAGGCGAGCGACTTGTAGAGCGCGCTGTTGATGCCCATCGCCTCGGCCGCGATGTGCTGGTCGCGGATCGCCATGAGCGCGCGCCCGATGCGCCCGCGCAGCAGGTTCCAGCCGAGCACGAACATCACCGCCGCCACCGCGAGGGCGAAGAAGTAGAGCCACTGGTCGGAATTCATCCGCAAACCGGCCTCGCGCAGGAGGGCGGGCGGCTCGGGCTTGGCGATCACGATGCCCTGCACGCCGCCGGTCCATTTCTCGAGATGGTGGTACTTGAGGAGCTGCGGCATGGAAACGCCGAGCGCGAAGGTGGCGAGCGCGAGGTACAGGCCCTCCAGGCGCAGCGCCGGCAGCCCAAAGAGGAACCCGGCCACCAGGCATGCCGCGCCCGCCGCGGGAATGGTCGCCCAGTAAGGCACGCCGAGCCGGTCCATCAGGACGGCCGCGGTATACGCGCCGATCGCGTAGAAGGCGCCGTGCCCGAGCGAGATCTGGCCGTTGTAGCCGGTGAGGATGTTGAGCCCGAGAAGCGCGATCGCGTAGACCAGCACGAGCGTGAACTGGAACGTGCGGTAGTTGCTGACCACGAAAGGCAGCAGGAGGCACGCGATCACGAGGAGCACCGCAAGGCCGACGGACGCGCGTCGCGTCATACGCGGGTCACGTGCACCTTGCCGAAGAAGCCCGAGGGCCTCAGCAGCAGCACGCCGATGATGAGCCCCAGGGCCACCGAGAGCTTGAGGTCGTTGCCGATCACGTAGGCGCCGAGCACGTTCTCGAGCACGCCGACCACGAAGCCGCCGAGCACCGCGCCGCCGGGGCTGTCGATGCCGCCGAGCAGCGCCGCGGCGAACGCGTAGAGCAGGATGCCGCCCATCATGTTCGGATCGAGGTACACGATGGGCGCGATCATCATGCCGGCGACCGCGCCGACTGCGGCCGCGAGCCCCCACCCGAGGGCGAGCATCCAGCCCACGCGAATGCCCACCAGCCGGCTCGATTCCGGGTTCTGCGCCACGGCGCGCATTGCGAGCCCCAGCGGGGTGAAACGGAAGAAGACATAGAGCAGCACCAGCACCACCAACGTGACGCCGATTGCGCCGAGCTCGTGCGAGGAAACGTAGGTATTGCCGAACAAAGGCTCCTTGGGGAACGGGCTCGGGAAGGTTTTGATCGTGTAGCTGTATATCCAGCCGGTCGCGCTGTTGAGGATCACAAGCAGCGCGATGAAAATGACCACGATCGCGAGCACCGGCGCGTCCTCGACCGGGCGGATCACGACCCGCTCGATCACCACGCCGAGCGCGAACGCGAACAGCACGGTGAGCAGGAAGGCCGGCCAGTAGCCCATGCCGGCGTTGATCAGGCTCCAGGCGGCGTAGGTCGAGAACATCGCCATCTCGCCTTGCGCGAAGTTCACCAGGTGCGTCACCTGGTAGATCATCACCAGCGCGAGCGCGAGACTGGCATAGATCCCGCCGGTGGCGAGCCCCGACAGAACCTGATGGATGAAGGCGTCCACGGCCTTCCTCCTAGTATCCGAGATACGAACGCCGCACGGCGTCGTCGCGTTTGATCTCACCGGCGGCCCCGGAAAGCACGACCCGTCCGGTCTCGATGAGGTAGGCACGGTCGGCGAGGTCGAGCGCCATCGCGGCGTTCTGCTCGACCAGCAGGATGCTCACCCGCTCGCGGTGGTTGACGGTCCGCATGATCTCGAAAAGCTCGCGCACGAGGAGCGGCGCCAGCCCGAACGAAGGCTCGTCGAGCAGCAGCAGCTTCGGCCTGAGCATCAGCGCGCGCGATACCGCGAGCATCTGCTGCTCGCCGCCCGAGAGCGTGCCGGCCTGCTGGCGCAGGCGCTCCTTGAGGCGCGGGAAGTAGCCGAAGACGCGCTCCAGGTCCGAGTCGACCGCAGCCGGGTCCTTGCGCGTGTAAGCGCCCAGCCTCAGATTCTCCTCGGTCGTCAGGTTGGCGAAGGTGCCGCGGCCGTCGGGCACATGGGCGATTCCCAGCCGCACGATGTCCTCGGTCAGGCGGCCGTCGATGCGCGCGCCGCCGAATCGCACGTCGCCCTCGGTCTTCACCATGCCGCACAGCGCGCGCAACGTAGTCGTCTTGCCGGCGCCGTTCGCGCCGAGTACCGCGGTGATCGAGCCCTCGTCGATCGCGAAGTCTATCCCGTGCAGCACCCGCGTCGGGCCGTACGAGGCGCGCAGGCCCTTCACTTCGAGCAGGGCCATCAGACTGCGCTCCCCAGGTAGGCCTGAACCACTTCCGGGTGGGCGCGCACCTCGTCGGGCGTGCCCTCCGCGATCTTGCGCCCGAAGTCGAGCGCCACCACCAGATCGGAGATGCCCATCACCAGGTTCATGTGGTGCTCGACCACCAGGATGGTCACTCCGAGCCGGTCGCGGATGCCGCGGATCACCGCGCCCAGAACGCCGACTTCCTCGTGGTTGAGGCCGCTCGCCGGCTCGTCGAGCAGCAGCAGCGTCGGGTCGCTCGCGAGGGCCCGCGCGAGCTCGACCCGCTTCTGCGTGCCGATGGGCAGATCCGATACTCTTGCCCCGGCAACCGCCTTGAGGCCGAGGAATTCGATGAGCGCTTGAGCCTTATCGGTCGCCGCGCTCTCGTCGCGCCCCACGCGCGGCAGTCGCAAAGCGTTGGACAGGAAGCCGCTGCGCATGCGGCTGTGGTGGCCGATCATCACGTTGTCGAGCACGGTCATGGTGCCGAACAGCGCCAGGTTCTGGAACGTCCGGCCGATACCGAGCGCAGCGATGCGGTGCCGCGGAACGCGAAGCAGGGACCTTCCGCCGAATACGATGTCGCCGCAGTCGCATTGGTAAAGGCGCGACAGGCAGTTGAAGAGAGTGGTCTTGCCGGCGCCGTTGGGGCCGATCAATCCGACGATGCAATTGGGCGCGACGTCAAACGACACGGCGTCGAGCGCGACGATCCCCCCGAAGCGCACCCCGACGTTGTGTACCCGCAACAATGCCTGTGCAGCAGTGGATTCCGCCATCCGTGCTCCGCAATTATCCGCGTCGCGTTGAGTTCAGCTGGTATTCCCATCCTCGATCAGTAAAATGAGTTCATTCCCCATTGATTCCCCTCCCTCGACTTGACAAATACCGCCGCGGTCATTCATCGGGCTTGTCGTTGCAGCGGGTGATGTTGCCCTTGGCGGTATGTACGGTGAAGCAGCGTCGCTCCGGATTGGTGGGTTCTGCGGCGGCGGCCGGCGCGGCGGTGTTCGGGGCTTCCGGGGCCGCCGCGGGAGCAGACGGGCGCGGCGACCCGATTGCCGGGGCCGGCGGGCGGTAGGCCGGATTCACATTGAGCCGGTCTTTGACTTCGCCGGCGTCTTTGAGCCCGAGCTCCTTGCAATTCGTGCCGGAGTAAGTGATCTTTCCGGCTGCGTTTGTGCATTTAAAGGTCTGCGCCGCAAGCTCACCGGACAGGAGCAATGCCGAGGCCGCCAAGATCAGATTTGCGATTCCATTCATAAGACTGGCGGAGATATGAGTCTAAAGCGAACTTTTCTCTGTCGCAAATTTCCCTGCTAACAGGGAAAAATACAGGGAATTCGCGTGTTCTAACGGCTTCGAAGTAACGCCCGATTCCTCGAAAACCAGCGCCCGGAGCTAATCTTCAGCCATCAAAGCTATTTTGGGCGCAAATCGGAACAGGGAATTAACAGGGAAGTGTATCAGGGAATTATGAGGGCCGTAACAGGGAAAGAACAGGGAATTGTTTTTTGGATCGGCCCGGGGGCCCATCGGCGGGGCCCTGATTTAGCAATTCGCCACCCACAGGATTTACTTGCAACAAGGCGCTACCTCTCTTCGCGTCGCTCTCGGCGCTCACCTTCGCGGCCCCCGCGTCCAGGTTCGCGCTCCCAACGCCCATGTTCCCGTTCGAAGTGCCCAGGAGCGAAATGCCAGTGGTGGCCGCCCTCCTCTGCATGTTGTTCCCAATGGTCCGGCGCCCAATAGTATCCCGAACGCGCCTCGATCCAACGTCCTTCGATCCAAACGTGCCTGCTGCCCTCCCAACCCCAATATCCCGGCGCCCAGAGGAATCCGGGACGCGGTGCAGGAACGACTTCTACCGGAAAAGGTGGCGGAGCAACTTCAATACCGACGCTGAAATTCACTTGGGCAAAAACCGGCGTCGCTATAGCGCTTAGCGCCATTAACAAACGCAACGCCAAGTGTCGGACAGACATGGTCAGCTCCTTAAACTTCGTGGCCGATCGAACCCCGAGCAACAAGATGGCAGTCTTGACGAGCACCACCACGCGCTCATCATGCCATGGCTGGGCTACCTCGGTGAAGTGAACCTCAAGCCCACTTAGATCGAGTTTTTGCCGAGCACAGACACTGGAATACGTCGCATGGGTTGATGTAATGGGAACGCAAGCGTCAATGTCAACGTCACTGAAAGTGACTGCAAATTTCGTCTTCAAACTTCATGTAGCAGCACTTCAGGCACCGAATGACGGCATGCGAATTTATCCGGTTATGGACGGATTTTACGCGTCGTCACCAAACAAGACTTCTATGCTCGATGGCGATCGGGAATCTGTCTAGGTTTAAACGGCGTCGATTTGTTATGGGCTTGCACACGACAACTACTGGCACATTATCGGAGGCGCTCCTGGCAATTGCCAAGGACGCCGCGAATCGATTTTCACCCGCAGAGCGCGATGCCTTAGTCAAGCTGTTATCACGTGAACGACACTTCAGACAACCTGCAAGTAAATAGCAACCATTCAACGAACGCCTCCTATCAGCCAGAATCGACCGCAGCAACCACCAGCACCTGCTTGCTCTATGGCTAGCACTTCGAGTTAGGCGGTACGCCACTAAGAATGCAGAACTCGAACGGAGCAGAAAGCGAAATCAGAGCGCTTGGGGATCTCGGAGATCGTGACCTGACCAAATTTGCCGGTCTTGAATCTGTCCGATTTGCGCTCTGTTCGTGCAGAAGGATCAAGTCGTGATTTCCAAATGGGGTGCCCGTAACGTATCGAATCGGTGCGGCGGGTCCCGATGCTGGTTCAATTCATGGAAGGTTGTCATGCCAATCAAGAAGATCTTTGCAAAAAGAAGCGGCGTTAAACTTTCTTCACTCCAACGGCCCAGCGACCTGAGCGTGACCACCCATCGAGGAAACCGAATACGGTGGAAGGTGACGTTGAGCGTCAGACTGTGCCGCATTTTAGATGGAGTCTGGTTTCTTTCCATGCCGATTCAGGCTCAAGAAATAAAATGAAACAACTGAAAAAACAATACAGTAAGTCCACTCATCCCGAGCTG
>JACXTT010006542.1_pt1 | contig 16602 bp, 8 predicted proteins | sample 9270951 | NCBI WGS metagenome assembly JACXTT01 (sample SAMN15532306, study PRJNA645909) | rock metagenome | isolation source: weathered quartz diorite | place: Puerto Rico | collected 2017-06-21 | reverse complement strand
GCACCAACGGCCAACCGGTCTGGCCGATTCCCGACGTGCCGGTTCCTCAAACGGACGTCCCGACGGAATGGACCGCGCCGACACAGCCGATCCCATCGAAGCCGCCCGCATTCGACATTCAGGGCATCACCGTCGATGACTTGATCAACTTCACGCCAGCGCTGCGAGAGGAAGCGCGGCGCGCCATTGAGGGATATCGACTCGGTCCCGTATTCGCGCCGCCTTCACTTGTCGGGAATGGCAACAAGGGCACGATCGTCGCGCCGGGTTTCGGCGGGGGCGCCAATTGGCAATCCGGCGCGGCCGACCCGGAGACGGGTTTCGTGTATGTAGGATCGCTCACAAATCCGTTCGTCGCCGGAGTTGCTAAGACCGAGCCGCCCGATCCGCTAAAAGCAGACTATACGGCGGGAAGAGGCGGACCCGTTCCTCAGGTTCAAGGTCTGCCGCTGTTGAAACCTCCGTACGGACGTATCACGGCGTACGACATGAACAAGGGAGAGATCGCGTGGCAAATACCGAACGGCGATACACCGGACAATATCAAGGAAGCCTTCGCCAGGCTCGGCCTCACGAGTGTCCCTCCCACCGGCAGCCGCTCGCAAGCCGGACTGCTGGTGACGAAAACGTTGCTCATCGCGGGCGAAGGCGGCGGGGGACATCCGTTGTTCCACGCCTACGATAAGAAGACAGGCGCAAATATCGCGGAACTGCCGATGCCCGGTACTCAGAGCGGGTTGCCAATGACCTACATGTATCAGAACCGGCAATTCATCCTGATGTCCGTCGGCGGACAGCCAGCGGGCCAGTTGATTGCCTTCGCATTGCCACTTCCCGCTGCGCCTGCCAGCGGCCGCGGAAGAGGTGGACGAGGTGGAGGTGCTCCACCGGCAGCACCAGGAGGCGGCGGCCGGCAATAAAGACCGAAAATTATGTCACGCCAGGAGTGATCCCATGCGCGCAAGGATCTGTTTTGCAACATTGGTGTTGGTCCTCTCAGCTGCGCTTGCAGTCGCACAGCAACGCGGGCCGAGGACGGCGTTGGATATTTACGTGGTCGATGTGGAAGGTGGCAATGCTGTCCTGTTTGTCTCACCTTCCGGCGAATCCATTCTCATCGATTCAGGAAACGGCGGCGCAGCGGCTGTGCGCGATGCCGAACGCATTTTCACGGCCGCGAAAGACGCCGGGCTGACGAAGATCGATCACCTCATCACGACTCACTTTCACGGTGACCACATCGGTGGCCTTGCTGAACTTGCAAAGCGTATACCCATCATGGAGTTTATCGACCACGGTCCCAACACACAGCCGAACGCCAACATCGACGCGTTTCTGCAGGGCGGCTACAAGGACCTTTACACGAAAACCAAGCACACCATCGCGAAGCCGGGCGATAAGATTCCCGTCGCTGGCTTGGATTGGCGCATCGCTACGTCGGCGACACAAGTCATTCAAACGCCTTTGCAGGGGAAAGCGAGTCCCAATAGTTACTGCGCAAGCTTCACACCTCAGAACGGCGTCAATCTCACCGAGGATGACCAATCCGTGGGCAGCGTCATCACGTTTGGAAAATTTCGAACGATTCATCTTGGAGACCTCACGCTGAACCGGCAGTTTGATCTGATGTGTCCCATGAACCGCATCGGCACGGTGGATCTGTTGCTTGCCGCGCGTCACGGCAATGTGAATGGCGAGTTTCTGGTGAACGCGATCAGCCCAAGAGTGATCATCACGAACAACGGCACTCGCAAAGGGGCGCAGCCGGATGCGATGAAGATCTTCTTCAACGCACCGCGCGTCGAGGATATCTGGCAAATTCATTTCTCGCAGCTTGGTGGACAGGAATACACCGTGCCGGGAATGTTTATCGCAAACAGCTTCGACCAGCCGCTCGAAAACATGCCGGTTGCGCCCTTCACCCCGCCGGGACAGGGCCAGCAAGCTTCTCCGGCTCCCGAACACAACGGCAAAGCATATTACCTGAAGGTTTCCGCACAGCAGGACGGCACGTTCACTGTCACGAACACCCGGAATGGTTTCACCAAGAGTTACAAGCGGCTGTAGGGGAGATTACTCATGAAAACGCTGATCAGCATCACATCAATTCTCATCCTCGCCGCTGCGATGCTCGCAGGCGCAGCGCATTCGCGCACACACGCGGCACAGGGAACCTCATCGCATGCGCTCGTAACGAAGGCGGAGTATGACCGTTGGCAAACGGAATTATCGAATTGGGGTCGATGGGGAAAAGACGACGAGATGGGCACACTCAACCTCATCACACCAGCCAAGCGGAAACAGGCGGCTGCGCTCGTGAAGGATGGAGTCTCAATATCTCTCGCCTCAAATGAGAGCGCCGATAAAGAACCGGATAATCCTTGCCCGATCGAGTGGGGAATGCTCACAGCCACGGCATCGATCGCAATGGACAAAGTTGGATTTCCCTGTATCCACGGCGCTGGCCACACGCACCTCGACTCCTTCGCTCATGTTTTCTTCAATGGAAAAATGTGGAATGGCTATTCGACGGCAGGCGTGGTGACGATGCAGGGCGGTGCTGGAAAAGCGTCGATCCTTACAATGAAAGACGGCATCGTCACGCGCGGCGTCCTGTACGATATCGGCAGACTCAAGGGCGTTCCATATCTGGAACCTGGAACACGAATCTTTCCGGAAGATCTCGAAGCCTGGGAAAAGAAGACGGGAGTAAAAGCGATGGCCGGCGATGCGCTGCTCCTTCGCTGGGGACGATGGACGCGGCGGGCCAAGCTCGGGCCATGGCCGATTAATGACGCAATGGCCGGCCTCGACAACTCGGTAATCCCATGGCTAAAGAAGCGCGACATTGCGATCCTCGGATGGGAAACGCCCGATTACGCGCCTCATCCGCCCGGTGACCTTCCTCCCTCCGCCGTGCACAATTTCGCTCTAACGATTTTGGGCATTCACCTTGTCGATCGTGCCGATTTCGATGCCGTCGCCGAAGCTGCCGCCGCCCGCAACCGTTGGGAATTCATGCTGACGATCGCGCCGCTGCGGATACCGAAGGGGACTGGCTCACCGGTAAATCCAATCGCGATGTTTTGAAGGAACGATCCATACACTCGGGTATAATCCCGGCAGTAACTCCATCAAACCTCGGAGGAAACGATGTCGCGCATCAGACTCATGAGTGTTGTGTTCTCCATCGCAGTTTTAGCTGTTGTGCCGCTGATTGGTCAGAAGAAATGGACTCCGTCGCTCACACCGGATGGCCAGCCGGATTTGCAAGGCGTGTGGACATTCGCAACGATTACACCGCTCGAACGGCCGGCGGAATTGGCGGGTAAAGAAATCTTCACCGAAAAAGAAGTGGCGCAATACGAGAAGAATGTTCTGCAAAGAACGAATCGCGATCGGCGCGATGGACCTGCCGATGCCGATGTCAGCCGCGCTTACAACGATTTCTGGTGGGACAGCGGAAACAGAATCGTGCCGACTCGGCGAACTTCGTTGATTGTCGATCCGCCTGACGGGAAGATTCCTGCATTGACTCCTGCTGGGCAGAAGAAGGCCGCCGAGCGAGCCGAAGCCCGGAGATTGCATCCATATGATGGGCCGGAGAACCGTCCGTTGCAGGAACGTTGTCTCGTCTGGACGACAGCGGGGCCGCCAATTCTTCCGAGCGCGTACAACAACAATATCCGCATCGTGCAGGGCGCGGGATACGTCGCAATCCTCAATGAAATGGTTCACGATGTCCGGATGATCCCACTGGATGGCCGCCCGCATCTGCCGAAGAACGTGAAGCTGTGGATGGGCGATTCCCGAGGACGTTGGGAAGGAAACACCCTCGTCGTCGATACAACGAATTTTAGCGATAGAACCAACTTCAGAGGCGCCGATGAGAATCTTCATCTCGTCGAACGCTTCACGCGAACAAGCGACGGCATACTCATGTACTCATTCACCGTCGACAATGAAACTGCATTTACAAGATCGTGGACGGTGGAAGTCCCGATGGGAAAGAGTCAGGACCCGATGTTCGAGTACGCGTGTCACGAAGGAAACTACAGTTTGTTGAATGTGCTCGCCGGGGCTCGGGCTGAGGATAAGGCGGGCCGATGAAAGGTAGCAGTGAACTGAAACAAGCGTTATTCCCCTCCTTGCATCACCGCAAGGAGGGGTGGCTGCGTCTTCTTGATTGCTCGGCCACCCCTCCTTGCGGTGATGCAAGGAGGGGAATCGGCCTCCATTCAACTGTAGTGGCAGTACTAGTTATTGCCCTTCTCCTCGTCACTGCAAATCGTGGGGCCGAACGCCCGCCCGTCATGGGACACAATGGGGCGGTCTCCGCTGGTCATCCACTGACGACTGCAGCTGCTTTCGAGATTCTCACAAAGGGCGGCAACGCCTTCGATGCCGGTGTTGCTGCGATGCTCGCCGGCGGTGTTGTCGAGCAAGATCTCTACAGCTTGGGCGGTGAAGGCCTTGTCCTTGTTTATCCCCGGAAGGAAGGCAAGGTTACTTCCATCGTCGGTCAAGGATGGGCACCGAAGGGCGCAACCATCGAATGGTACAAGTCACGTGGCAAAACGCTCGATGGCGAAGGCCTCGACCCCGCGGTTGTTCCCGGAACGATTCACGCCGCTCTCACGGTTCTCGAAAAATGGGGCACGATGAGCTTCGAACAGGTTTCGGCCCGAGCCATCGATTATGCGAGCAACGGATTTCCTCTGAGACCGCTAACGGCGAAAGCCATCGAAGGCAATCTCAAGTTCTTTCAGCAATGGCCGGACAACCAACGCTATTGGCTGAAGCCGGACGGCTCAATGTACAAGCCCGGCGAAACGATCCAGTTGCCGACATTGGCACGCACGCTCACTCGCATGGTCGAGGCCGAGCGCGCGGCTGCATCAAAAGGACGAGCGGCGGGCATCATCGCTGCTCGAGACCGCTTTTATAAAGGTGATCTTGCCTCAGAGATGGTTCGGTTCCTGAAACAACATCAAGCACCATTCGAACTCGACGACTTCGCAGAGTTTTTTGCGAGGACCGAAGAGCCGGCAACAACGAATTATCGCGGCTATCAGATTTACAAACATTCGTTCGGAAGCCAGGGCCCGGTGCTGCTCGAAGCCTTGAACATTCTCGAACAGTTCGATCTGAAATCGATGAAGCGCAACAGCGCGGATTACATCCATACCGTGATCGAAGCGCTGAAACTTGCGTATGCCGATCGTGATTCTTATTACGGGGACCCGGCATTCGTCGCAACCCCGGCCGAAGGCCTGTTGTCCAAAGAATACGCAAAGCAGCGAGCGGCGCTCATCGATCCGAAAAGAGCATCGCGATCGTTTATTGCGGGCAATCCTCTTCCCTTCGATTCAAAAGTGAAAGAGTGGAAGTACTGGGTGGCAAACATCACCGACGCGGCAAAACCCGGACAGCCGGCGCCAAATGCCGAACCGATTCGAGGCACGATCAAAGATACGACCCACATCTCAATTGTCGATCATGACGGAAATGTCTTCGACAGTACGCCGAGCGGCGGATGGATTGGCGGCGCCGTCATTCTCGGGAATACAGGAATCGGCATGAGCGTGCGCGGCGAACAATTCTGGCTCGATGCAACGCGCGCCGCTCAGCTTCGGCCGCGATCGCGTCCGCGCTACACGTTGACGCCCTCGATTGTCTTGAGAAATGGGCAACCGATGATGGCATTAGGAACTCCCGGTGGGGACAATCAAGATCAAACCATCCTTCAGGCTTTCCTCAACATTGTCGAGTTTTGGAACGATTGGTATCCGAACCTGCATCAAGCGTTCGAATGGCCTCGCGTCCAGACGCTTCACTTTTACGGCTCGTTCTGGCCGCATACCGCCGGATTCAACCGGTTGAACATCGAAGCGCCAATTTCCGATGAGGTCATCAAGGAATTACAGGCCCGCGGTCACGATGTGACGAAGATTCGCGCGAATAGTATCTCCAGTTGTGCGACAGCCGTCATTATCGACCCCTCCACGAATAACCGAATCGCCGGCGCTGATCCCCGCCGAGATTGCTACGCGATGGCGTATTGAAATTCCGGGACGGTTGCGTCGTTTCCCTAATTCAAAAATGGAATTAGGGAAACGACGCAACCGTCCCGGAATTTGCGCGTGATACATTTCTAAATCATGAATGAGCAGTGGCCGGCGCGGGTCGTCATTCGCCGAGTGAGACCCGAAGTCGAGTGCGGTAGATTTCCGGCTAAGCGAGTCGTTGGTCAGACTGTCGTTGTCGAAGCGGATGTTCTTGCGGACGGGCACGATTCGATTGCGGCCGTCCTTCGCTACCGGTATGAAAATGACGAAGCATGGTCGGAGATTCCCATGGACGCACTCGGCAACGATCATTGGCGAGCGGAGTTCCCAGTCGAACACCTTGGCCATTATCTCTACACCGTCAGCGGTTGGATCGAACCATTCCAAACTTGGTACGAAGGTTTCCTCAAGCGGATCGCCGCCAAACAAGACGTCACTGCCGATCTCCAGATTGGTACAGCTCTGCTAAAGGCCGCAGCCGAACGAGCAACGGGTAACGATGCTCGCAAACTACAACAGGCCGCAAGCAAACTGCGAGCAGACGATGTTGACGAAGAGCTAGCTGCTCTCGCATCCAGTTATGCCGATCGATCAAATGCGACTCACTACAAAGAATTGCGCGTCGCTGTCGATCCGATAAAAGCGCAGTTCAGTACCTGGTACGAAATGTTTCCGCGTTCTTACGGGACGTTCAAAGATTGCGAGGCCGTTTTGCCTGAGATCGCAGAGATGGGCTTCGATGTCGCCTACTTCCCTCCGATTCATCCGATCGGAAAGTCTTTTCGAAAGGGGCGCAACAATTCAACCAACGTGGAACCCGGCGAGCCGGGTAGTCCGTGGGCCATCGGTGGCCGAGAAGGTGGGCACAAAGCCATCCATCCCGAGCTTGGGAATCTGGAAGACTTCAGTCACCTTGTGAAGGCAGCGAAGCGGTACAACATCGACATTGCTCTGGATATCGCCTATCAATGCTCTCCGGATCATCCTTACGTGAAGCAACATCCCGAGTGGTTTCGGCATCGGCCCGATGGAAGCGTTCAGTATGCCGAGAATCCTCCCAAAAAGTATGAGGACATCTACCCATTCGAATTCCAGACAACGCATTGGCGGTCACTATGGGAGGAGCTGAAGTCCATCATCGAATTCTGGATGGAACAGGGTGTGCGAATCTTCCGCGTCGATAATCCTCACACGAAGCCTTTCGATTTTTGGGAGTGGATGATTCGCGATCTCAAGAAGAAGGATCCGGAGCTGATTCTTTTGTCGGAGGCATTTACGCGTCCGAAGGTCATGTACCGTTTGGCGCAGGTCGGGTTTACGCAGTCTTATACCTACTTCACGTGGAGAAACACGAAAGCGGAATTGGAAGGGTATCTGACTGAACTGACGCAAACGGAGGTACGCGAATTCTTCCGTCCGAACCTGTGGCCGAATACACCCGATATTCTCCATGAGTATTTGCAAACCGGCGGCCGATCTGCATTTATGGCGCGACTCGTGCTAGCAGCAACACTCGGTTCGAACTACGGGATCTATGGTCCGGCATATGAGCTTTGTGAAAACGTACCGCGAGAGCCCAGGAGCGAAGAGTATTTGAATTCGGAAAAATACGAGATCAAGAAGCGAAATCTCAATGATCCGGCGAGCTTGCGGCCGTTCATTTCGCGCGTGAACGCGATCCGGCAAGAGAATGTCGCGCTTCAGTCGAACGAGAGCTTGCGGTTCCATGAGATTGACAACAATCAGCTCATCGCCTACAGCAAGCGGTCGGCCGACAAAAAGAACGTCATCGTCACCATCGTAAATTTGGATCCCTTTTGGAGACAATCCGGATTTTTAAAATTACCAGCGGAAGAATTGGGAATTGACGTGCGGCACCCCTATCGGATGGTGGATCTGCTCACCGGCGCAAAGTTCATGTGGCAGGGGGAGCGGAACTATGTCGAACTGAAGCCGAAAGAGGTGCCGGCGCACATATTAAGAAAAGAGTCTTAGGCATCTTTATGCGCGTCGAAGGTTTCCTTCTCGAAGACGATCCTCTTTGGTACAAGGACGCCATCGTTTATGAGCTTCATGTTCGTGCTTTCTTCGACAGTAACGATGACGGCATCGGGGATTTTGCGGGATTAACCCAGAAGCTTGATTACCTGCAGGATCTCGGCATCACTGCCGTGTGGCTCCTCCCCTTCTATCCGTCGCCGTTAAAGGACGACGGATACGACATCGCGGATTACATGAACGTCCATCCGTCGTACGGCACGGTTCAGGACTTCAAGGCATTTCTGCGGGAAGCCCACCGGCGCGGCATTCGGGTGATTTCCGAGCTGGTGCTAAATCACACATCCGATCAGCACGAGTGGTTTCAACGTGCAAGGCGCGCTCGGCTAGGGAGTCCGGCGCGAAATTACTACGTGTGGAACGACAACACGGACAGGTACAAAGACGCGAGAATCATTTTCAAGGATTTCGAAACATCGAACTGGACGTGGGATGCCGTAGCCAACCAATACTATTGGCATCGCTTTTACCATCATCAGCCCGATCTGAACTTCGAGAGCCCCGATGTCACAAGAGGCTTGATGAACGTCGTGAATTTTTGGATGGGAATGGGCGTCGATGGCATGCGCTTGGACGCCGTGCCGTATCTATACGAACGTGAAGGTACGAATTGCGAAAATCTCCCGGAGACGCACACCTTCCTCAAAGACCTGCGCAAACAAATCGACCAACGGTTCCGCAATCGCATGCTGCTGGCGGAAGCGAATCAGTGGCCCGAAGATGCAGTCGCTTACTTCGGACAAGCCGACGAATGCCACATGTGCTTCCATTTTCCAGTCATGCCGCGCATGTTCATGGCGCTGCGAATGGAAGACCGGTTTCCGATCATCGACATTCTTGCGCAGACGCCATCGTTGCCCGAGAGCTGCCAATGGGCGCTGTTTCTGCGCAATCATGATGAACTCACGCTTGAAATGGTCACCGATGAAGAACGTGACTACATGTATCGCGCCTATGCTCACGATCCGCAAATGCGCATCAATCTCGGTATCCGCCGGCGGCTTTCATCGCTGCTCGGCAAAGATTGGAACCAGATCGAACTGATGAATGCGCTCTTGTTTTCGTTGCCCGGTACTCCAGTCGTCTACTATGGCGATGAGATTGGTATGGGCGACAATATTTACCTCGGTGATCGTAACAGCGTTCGCACGCCCATGCAGTGGAGCGCAGACCGAAACGCCGGCTTCTCCAAAGCGAGTCCGCACCGGCTTTATTTGCCCATCATCATCGATCCCGATTCCCATTACGAAGCGTTCAATGTGGAGGCACAACAGAACAATCAATATTCAATGTTGTGGTGGATGAAACGTCTCATCGCGATGCGCAAACGGTACAAGGCGTTCGGCCGCGGCACTCTGGAGTTTTTGTTGCCCGACAATCACCGGGTGCTCGCCTTCATCAGGCGATATCAGGACGAGGTCATTCTCGTTATTGCGAATCTATCTCGCTTCGTGCAGTATGCGAACCTCGACTTAACGGCGTTCAAAGGAACAGCTCCCATCGAGGTCTTCGGCCGGGCCCAATTTCCAACGATAGGCGATTCGCCGTATATGCTGACACTCGGCCCTCACTCGTTTTATTGGTTTCTCCTGACCCCAGTAGGGACGGGCGCTCCGCGAAGCGCAAGCGCGGCAGCGCGCAGCCTCAAGGAACGACCGCCTCTACAGCTAACGGTTCAAGACGATTGGCAAAACGTCTTCTCCGGAAGGGCACGTACGACGCTGGAAGACAGCCTCATGTCGTACGTGCAAACCCAGCGGTGGTTCGGCGGCAAAGCGCGGCAAATAAAGTCCGCAACGTTCCGAGAAATCGTTCCGATGGCCTTTGACTCGACGGACGCATCTATTACGCAAGTACAGATCGAATACACGCAAGAAGATCCAGAAATCTACGTCTTGCCTCTCGCTTTTGCTTCGGGAGAAAAAGCGGATCACATCTGCGAGTCCCAGCCCAACACTGTGCTCGCGAAGCTTACTGTTCGCGAAAAGGACACCGAGAAAACGGGCTGCTTATATGATGCCGTTTTCGATAAGACGTTTTGCAGATCGTTGGTCGAAATGATTGCGCGACGGAGGCACCTGCGCGGCTCGGGCGGAGACGTCGTCGCTGCACCCACGCGCCTTATGCGAAACGGCGGGCTGGCTACGATCACAAACCTCGAAGTTGCCTCCATGCGCGCGCAGCAGAGCAATTCGTCCATCGTCTTTGGCGACCAGTTGATCTTGAAGTTGTTCAGGCGGACCGAAGTCGGCATCAATCCCGATCTGGAACTCGGATATTTTTTGACCGAGCGGGTTGGGTTCTCGCATACTCCACCAGTCGCAGGAACGATCGAGTACCGGACAAAAAGGGGCGAAGGCGTTGCAATAGGTATTCTTCAGAAGTTTGTACCCAATGAAGGTGATGCGTGGCGGCACACGCTCGATGCGCTAAGCCAGTATTTTGATCGCGCCGTGACCCGGCCGGCTGATGAATTGAAAGATCTGCTGAAGCCAATGCCATTCGTCGATCGGATGCAGCGCACTTCGATCGCGCAGTTTGCCGGGGAGTTAATCGGGCCGTATTTTGAAAACGTGAAACTGCTCGCCCAGCGTACGGCGGAGCTGCACGTGGCTTTGGCATCGAGTACGGATGATCCGGATTTCGCACCCGAGCCTTTTTCTGTCCTGTACCAACGGTCGCTGTACCAATCGATGAGAAATCATTCGGGACAAATGTTTCAACTACTGAGGAAGAATCTGAGTTCCCTTCGCGGCGACGTGCTTGATGACGCACTGAAGGTACTCGACCACGAGAACGAAGTTCTCAATCGATTCCGCACGCTGATTTCACGCAAGATCAGCGCGACCCGGACTCGCATCCACGGCGATTTCCATTTGGGACAGGTTCTGTATACCGGCAAAGACTACGTCATCATCGATTTCGAAGGAGAACCCGCGCGACCGCTGACGGAGCGCCGGATCAAACGCACGCCGATTAAAGATGTCGCTGGGATGCTGCGGTCGTTCCATTACGCCGCGTACACGTCTTTGTTCGGGCATCTCGGCAGCGCCAACGTCCGGCCGGAAGACCTGGCGACGGTGGAACCGTGGGCGCGGATCTGGAACGTGTGGGTATGCTCGACTTACTTGAACTCTTACCTGCAACACGCGCAAGCCGGAGGATTTCTGCCGACGAATCGCGACGAGCTGAACATTCTTCTGAATGTTTATCTGTTGGAGAAAGCACTCTACGAACTTGGCTATGAATTGAACAATCGTCCGGATTGGGTTCGCATTCCGTTAACTGGAATCCTTCAATTGCTCCAGTCGCCGGAGACGGCGGCTTGAACCGTCACCTTTCACAACTCTCGCGGCTTTACGGAATTCAGACGTCATATGTGGACATGGCAAAACAACGCCGCTCCGCAGATCCGGATGCATTGCTTTTGGTGCTGAAGGCGCTGGGCGCTGGTGTGAATCGTATGGAGGATGTCCCGGAGGCACTTCGACGCCGCAAGGAACAACTGCGTAAGCGCACGGTCGAACCGGTAATGGTAGCGTGGGATGGAAAGCTGGGCAGCCGTCGATTCGAGTTCGGATATCACAATGTAGAAATCAAAGGTCAACGGGTTTTTGTGATCTCGGCACCGGGTAAGTCTTACTTCCCGGAACAGGTGGCGGAATATTCCCCTCCTCGTGAGGAGGGGTGGCTGCGCCAGCGAGAAAATGTCGCGAAGCTACCGCAGCGGGCGCAGACGAGGTGGTCGCTTGCGACGAGCACTTCCGGTGAGCAACCACGGCGCTTCGCGCCACCCCTCCTCATGAGGAGGGGATTAACTGCTTCGAAACCGACGCGCCTCTGGGGCATTTTTGCTCCTGCTTATGCGTTGCATTCGAAACGCAATCCAAACGCCGGAGATCTGACGGACTTCGAAAACTTGATGGAATGGATGCATGGCGTCGGTGGAACCGTTGCTGGGACCCTTCCGCTACTCGGCGCATTTCTGGACCAGCCCTTCGAGCCGAGTCCTTATTCGCCCGCCACACGGCTTTTCTGGAATGAGTTCTATATCGATCTCGAACGGATCCCGGAATTCTCCGGCCATGGTTCAGTTCGTCCGCCGAAGAGAACAAGGTTCATCGATTATCGTGGCATCATGGCTCACAAGCGCCGCATCCTTGAACAACTGGCGCAAACATTCTTCGCCGATGGCGCGCCGGGGCGGCTGCAAGCCTTCAGCAAATTCATCCGCGAGAACAAAAACGTTGAAGACTACGCCAGATTCCGCGCCGTCACCGATCGGCAGCAGATCGGTTGGCAGGCATGGCCCGCGCGGCTTCGCGACGGCACCATTCGGAAAGGCGATTACGACGAAGCAACGAAAAATTATCACTTGTACGCGCAATGGATCATCCAGGAACAGCTCCAAGCGCTCTCCGAACGCGCGGCGGCACGCGGCCAGTTCTTGTATCTGGATTTTCCGCTTGGCATCCACGGCGCCGGCTATGACGCGTGGCGCAATCGAAATTTTTTCGTCGAAGGCGTCGCCGGAGGCGCACCACCGGATCCCGTTTTCACGAAAGGACAGAATTGGGCTTTTCCACCCATGAATCCGGAATCGATGCGCCTGAATCGATATCAGTATGTGATCGCCTTTATTCGAAATCATTTGCGATATGCAAAGCTTCTTCGCATCGATCACGTGATGGGAATTCATCGTCTCTACTGGATTCCCGACGAACTCACCGGAGACAAGGGCGTCTATGTGGAATACCCGGCCGAGGAATTGTGGGCCATTCTATCGCTCGAGTCTCACCGATATCGGGCCGGTATCGTCGGAGAGAATCTGGGCACGGTTCCTCCTGCCGCCAATAAGGCGATGGCGAAACATGACATCCGGCAAATGTACGTTGTTCAATACAAAATTATGGGAAATCCGGATAACCCGAGTCTTCCTCCACCTCACGAAAAATGTGTCGCTAGTTTGAACACGCATGACATGCCTCCGTTTCGCGCGTTCCTGGATGGACTGGACATCGACGATCGCCTGGATCTTGGTTTCTTGGATGAGAAGACCGCAAAAAAGGAGCGCAGGCAACGCGCGAAAATGAAGCGGGTGCTGTCGTCAAGGCTAAATGGACCATGGACCATGGACCATGGTCTATTTGAGAACCGGCAGTTACCTCAGACTTTACGTTTTCTGGCCAACAGTATGGCCAATGTCGTGCTGGTCAATTTAGAAGACCTGTGGGAGGAGATTCATCCTCAAAATGTCCCAGCAACCGGTACAGAACGGCCCAACTGGCGGCGCCGTGTCCGCCCGACTATCGAACAAATCCGAAAAATGTCCCGAATCGCCAAGGTACTCGCCAATGTCTTTGCTCACAGATCACGACCTCTATCTCTTTAACGAAGGCAGCCACGTCAAGCTGTACGAAAGACTTGGTTCACACACTCGAACCATCGACGGCACAGAAGGCACGAACTTCGCAGTGTGGGCGCCGGACGCCCAGAATGTTTTTGTGATGGGCGGCTTCAATGGCTGGAATAAAGGGAGCCACGCCCTATACGCGCGCGGCGCTTCGGGGATATGGGAAGGATTTATTCCCCATGTCCGTCAGGGTGAATCCTACAAGTATCACGTGGTATCGCGTTACCACGGGTATGAAATCGATAAAGCCGACCCGTTTGCCTTTCACGCCGAGACGCCGCCAAAAACCGCATCCATTGTTTGGAATCTCGACTACGAATGGCACGATCAGCGATGGATGGCCGAGCGAGGCCACAGGAACACGCTGAACGCGCCCGTCTCTATCTACGAAGTTCATCTAGGATCGTGGCGGCGCATTCCGGAAGACAACAATCGATCGCTGAGTTACCGCGAGATCGCGCCATTGCTCGCCGACTACGTCGCGCAGATGGGATTCACTCACGTCGAATTTCTGCCGTTGACGGAGCATCCTTTCTACGGATCCTGGGGTTATCAAACGACGGGTTACTTCGCAGCAAGCAGCCGATACGGCACGCCACAGGATTTGATGTATCTCATCGACTATCTGCACCAGCGTGGCATTGCGGTGATTCTTGACTGGGTACCTTCACATTTTCCGACCGATGATTGGGCGCTTGGTTATTTCGACGGCACTCATCTCTATGAACACTCCGATCCGCGAAGAGGCATTCAAAGAGACTGGGACAGTTACATCTTCAATTACGGACGCCACGAGGTACGTAGTTTTCTTTTGAGCAGCGCCATGTTTTGGCTGGACCAATATCACATCGATGGGCTGCGCGTGGATGCGGTTGCATCGATGTTGTATCTCGACTATTCACGCAAAGACGGCGAGTGGATTCCGAATCAATACGGCGGCCGCGAGAACCTGGACGCCATCGATTTTCTGCGCCGCTTCAATGCGGAAGTTTACAAGCATCATCCCGACGTTCAGACAATCGCGGAAGAATCAACCGCGTGGCCGATGGTGTCTCGGCCCACTTACGTCGGAGGGCTCGGATTTGGTCTCAAGTGGGACATGGGCTGGATGCATGACACGCTCATGTATATGAGCCATGAGCCGGTCCATCGCAAATTCCATCACAACCAACTGACGTTTCGTTCGCTTTATGCGTGGCACGAAAACTTCGTGCTCCCGCTTTCTCACGATGAGGTTGTACATGGAAAGGGTTCGTTGATCGGCAAAATGCCAGGCGACCGATGGCAGAAGTTCGCGAACATGCGCCTGGTGTTCGCGTACATGTACGCGCAACCGGCGAAGAAGTTGCTCTTCATGGGCGGCGAGTTTGGACAATGGTCCGAATGGTCCCATGAACACAGTCTGGAATGGCACCTGCTTCAATATGAATCGCATCGCGGACTTCAGAGTTGGGTGGCAGATTTGAATCGCGCTTATCGCGCCGAGCGCGCCCTGCACGAACTCGACTGCGATGCCGCGGGATTTGAATGGATCGACGGCAGTGATTCCGAACAAAGTATGTTGAGTTTCATGCGCAGATCGCGAGGCAGTGGAGAAATCGTCGCCGCAGTTCTTAACTTCACTCCCGTTCCACGTCACAACTACCGCGTGGGTGTGCCGCACGGCGGTTATTGGCGGGAAATTCTGAACAGCGATGCGGAATCCTACGGCGGCGCCGGATTCGGCAATCTCGGCGGCACCGACGCGCAGGATGTCCCCGCGCATGGTAAGCCGTATTCGTTGAATCTGATCGTGCCGCCGCTTGGCGCAGTGTTTTTTAAGAATGGATAGTTCCTTTGTGTCTTTGCTATGTCCGAACATCTGGGAGCAATTTGGTTAGGCGACAATCGATGCCAGTTTCGGGTGTGGGCACCACTTTCAGAGAGAGTCCATCTCCACATTGTGGCGCCCGAAGATTGTGTAGTTTGTATGGAGGTCAAACAGCTTGGCTACCATAAAGCGGTTGTCGAAGGAATCGCTCCCGGAACTCGATATCTTTATCGCCTCGCGAACGGAAAGGAATTTCCAGATCCGGTTTCACGGTCTCAGCCGGATGGCGTGCATGGTCCGTCAGAAGTTGTAGACCCTCGCTTCCATTGGACCGACACATACTGGTCCGGTCTTCCGATCGAGAACTACGTCATTTATGAACTGCACGTCGGAACATTCAGCCGCGCAGGAACACTTGAGGGCGTCATTCCCTACCTCGACGAGCTTTTAGACTTGGGCATCACTGCGATCGAGTTAATGCCCCTTGCGCAATTTCCGGGGACGCGCAATTGGGGCTACGACGGTGTCTATCCATTTGCGACTCAAAATTCCTACGGCGGCCCGTATCAATTGAAGAAGCTTGTGAACGCATGCCACCAGCGCGGCATGGTCGTCATTTTGGACGTCGTGTACAACCACATCGGGCCTGAGGGAAATTATCTGCCGCAGTTCGCACCATATTTCACCGACCGCTACAAAACACCCTGGGGATGCGCTCTCAATTTCGATGATGCGCACAGCGACGAGGTGCGTCATTTCTTTATCTCGAACGCGCTGGAATGGATCACCGATTATCACATCGACGCCTTGCGTCTCGACGCTGTGGACGCAATTCTCGATCATTCTGCACTGAATTTCCTGGAAGAACTTGGCGACGCGATCCACGACCGCGGAACAATGCTGAACCGGCGAGTGTATGCGATTGCCGAAAGCGCTCTGAACGACACTCGGATCATCCGTTCCTCTGAGCTTGGCGGATACGGCCTAGATGCTCAGTGGAACGACGACTTTCACCACTCGCTGCACACGTTGCTGACGCGAGAGCGAGAAGGCTACTACGTGGATTTCGGGAACTTCCAACACATGGCCCAGGCATTTTCGGAAGGATTCGTCTATTCGGGCCGGTATTCATATACCCGCCGACGCCGACACGGAAACTCCTCGCGCGGCATACCGTCCGTTAAATTTATTGTGTTCGCTCAAAATCATGACCAAGTAGGAAATCGCATGTTGGGCGAACGTCTGGGCCATCT
>JACXTT010006541.1_pt1 | contig 16603 bp, 11 predicted proteins | sample 9270951 | NCBI WGS metagenome assembly JACXTT01 (sample SAMN15532306, study PRJNA645909) | rock metagenome | isolation source: weathered quartz diorite | place: Puerto Rico | collected 2017-06-21 | reverse complement strand
GGGATCACCAGCGCGCCGCAGACCATCACTTTGACCAATGGCGGCACGGATACCTTACACATTACGACGGTTGTGCTGGGCGGGACAAACGCCAGCGTGTTTACGATCGCCAGTGGGACCACCTGCACGAACGGGTCGACGGTGGCGGCGGGAAGCAGTTGCATCGTGAACGTGACGTTCAAGCCGTCGGGGCTGAGCAGTTTTACGGCCACGATGACGTTCACGGACGACGCCAGTCCGGCCACGCAAGTGGTGAACCTGACCGGGACGGGGGTAGCGTCGACGGTGATCTTTAATCCGTCAGCGATCGGGTTCGGGAATGAGCGGCAAGGGGTGACGAGCGGGCAGATGACGACGGTGTTGAGCAACACAGGATCGACGACGCTAACGATCACCGGCATTACGGTCACAGGAACCAATGCCAGCGACTTCGCGCCGACCACGCCGGCGAGCGGGACGGACTGTCAGACGGTGGGCAGTGTGGCGGCAAGCGGGACGTGCACGATCGCTGTGACATTCACGCCGTCGGCGACGGGCAGCCGAAGCGCGACCGTCTCAGTTTCGGATTCCGCTACCGGCAGTCCGCATACATTCGGCCTGACGGGAACAGGAATAGCTCCGGCCGTTAGTTTGAGCCCGAATCCGGTCACCTTCGCGAATCAAATTGAGACCACAACTAGCGCGCCGCAGGCCCTCACACTCACGAACACTGGCACGGACGTGCTGCATATTACGACCGTGGTATTGGGGGGAACAAACGCCGCCGATTTCGCCATCGCCTCAACCGGTACGACTTGCATCGCTGGTTCGACCGTTGCCGTAGGGAGCACTTGCGTCGTCAACCTGACCTTTACTCCGCCGACGGCGAATCCATTCAGCGCCACGGTCACTTTCACAGATGATGCCATCCCGACCACCCAAGTGGTTAATCTGTCGGGAACAGGAGTGACACCACCAACGGCGACTCCATCGCCGACTAGCTTGACGTTCACCAGCCAGGCGACGGGAACGACGAGCGCAGCTCAGACCGTCACGCTCTCAAACACAGGCGGCGCTCCGCTCATCATCACTAGCATCACGCTTACGGGGTCCAACCCGGGTGACTTTGCATTCGCGACCCCCGCCACAACTTGCCCAACGGGCGCGAGTGGCGGCCAAGTGCCTGCAGGATCGAGTTGCGTGCTCAGCGTCACGTTCGATCCAACGGCGATCGGCTCTCGCACCGCGAGCATCACGATCGTGGTCACCGGCATCGCGAATCCCGCGCCGATCACGCTCACCGGGACCGGCATAGCTCCGGATCTCGCGATCAGCAAGACCCACTCAGGCAGCTTTGAGGTGGGGGTACCCGGGGCTTACACAATCAAAGTGACCAACAACGGCACCAGCCCAACGACGCAGCAGATCACAGTGACCGACACGCTCCCAGCGGGTCTGACCTTTGTTTCGGGTGTGGGCACAGGGTGGACCTGCAACGCGGGCGCGCAGAACGGGCAGATTGTGACCTGCACGAACGCGGGGCCAATCAACCTCAGTGCTGCGAATGCGAGCACCATCACGTTGACCGTAACGCCTGCGCTCGCCGCGTTCAACAATTCGCCCGTGACCAACACCGCGACAGTCGCAGACGCAGGCGACTCGGGAGCGGGCACGAGCGATAAGACGGCGACCGATCCGACGATCATCACCGCACCGGACCTGGTCATTTCCAAGACTCACACAGGCGACTTCACTGTCGGAGCCACCGGGATGTACACGATCACTGTGACGAACAAAGGGACCGGCCCCACGATCGGTGCCATCACCGTGACGGACACGTTGCCGGCGGGTCTTTCGTTCACCTCGAACACCGGTGCCGGTTGGGCTTGTGCGGCAGGAGCCCAAAACCCGCAGGTGGTCACGTGCAGTTACTCAGGTGGGGCGCTCGCCGCTGCAGGTGGCACCAGCACAACCCTCATGCTGACGGTCTCTGTCGGGCCGAACGCAATCTCTTCTTCTAACGCAGCGGGCTTCACGGTGACGAACATGGTGACAGTCTCCGACCCGAACGACTCGAAGACCACGGACAAGTCGGCAAGCGATGCAACGAACATCGACAATGCTACGCCGACGCTTTCCTCGTTTACGCCAGCTCTCGGACTCATCGCCGGAGCCACGAGCGACCAACAGATCACGCTAACTGGAACTGGGTTCAATGCTTCGTCCGTTGTCAATTTCGGGAGCATCGCGCTCCCCGGAGGAACTGCGAATTCATCGGGAACCTCACTGACGATATCGGTCCCGCATGCAGATTTGGCTACCGCACCGGCGACCGGGAACGTGAGTCTCACGGTGACAAACACCAAGACTTTTGGAGGCACGCCTCTGACGAGTCAAAATCAGTCGTTCCCGGTCGTTGCCCTCGCCGGCATCACACCGAACACGGGCACGCCGAATCCTGTGCCCGTCGTTGCCGGCACACCCTATATGTTGCAGATGAATCTGGCGCTCAATCCGTCAGCCGCGACTTTGCCGGCGGACATTACGATCACCTGCTCGCTGCCGTCGTCCGAGACGGGTGCGACGTGCATGCCGAATCCGGCAACAATCCCACACGCCAGCACGTCGCTGAGTTCGACGATTACGATCACGGCTGTACCGACGAGCGGGACGACGTCGTCAACAAAGCCTAGCGGGCCCGGGCCGGGTCCGTCATCTCGGTACTTGCTATGGCTCGTTACGGTGGTTTTGATGTCGATGCTTGCGCTGGCCGGGACGGCCAGGCAGCGAATGCAGCAGTTCCGCCGCGCCCCGGTCTACCTCGCGCTGGTGCTGCTCGTCCTGGCTGCGGGAGCTCTGGTGGGCTGCACCACGAGTCCGTCGGGGCCGACGCCAACGCCGACAGGTCCGTCAACAATCACCGTCACTGCAACCGCGGCGGACGGAGCCACGGTTTCGGCGACAGTGCCGATCACTGTTTCGAACTAGAAGAAGCGAGTGCCAGAGGGCCACGTGCGAACGCATGCCCTAACTGATCGCAGGCTCCGCATGAGTCGGTGAGAAGCATGGGCCCCACTCGCCGGAGCGAATTCAACCTTGCTCACACGTGGCAGACCGGGTGCGCACTAGACATGAAGCAGATTGGAGTCTAGCGAGAGGTGGCGGCTCTTCGATCATGGATTCGAGCTGAGGCGCTCCTTGAGTTCAGTGACACGGAGCGTGCGGCCTGCTAATTGATTGGCGCGAATGGCCTCCTCGAGTAGAGAGCGGCTGTCCGGCGAGGAATTCAATGCCGAGTCGTATTCGTCGGCGGCCTCGACAAATAGCTTGTGTCGCAAGAACGAATAGGCGCGGCCCAGTTGCAAGGCGAGACCCGTGGTGTGCTGCGCCCAAAAAGTCAGTTGAGCGTTGAGTTCCTCCTCGTCGCGCCCCTCGAGCAACGAAAAGTGCACCTCCTCCCAATCAGCGGAGCCGACCAATGACAAAGTGACTACCATTCTCGGGCTCGCGGACTTCGCCTTATACGCAACGAGAGCTGACGAAAGCTCATCCGATTTCAAGGAACCTGCTGCCCCGTCCAGCTCGACGGGCCCCCAAACCGTCACGTCTTTTCCCTCCGACATCACGGATAGCGAAATCCTCTGCGCCATCGGCATCCACCGGATCACAAAGCGGTTGGGAACGACCACGCCGCTCTCTGCCGGCCAGAGAATGAGCGAGGAGTTTTTAGTCCCGCGAGTTGCCCCAGCAAGACCGTAGCCTGTCAGGTATTGGGCGATCAGTGGATACGGCAACTCGCTCACGGGAGGAGTAGGAACGGTGTAGGGATTGTTGGCGGTGACTTCCACCTCCTTCTCCTTGCCTGGCACTAGGATCATCAGGTGGCCGGTGTCGGGCGCGAGGCATTCGACCATATCGCCAGCCTTCAGACCAATCGGAGCGTCCTGCGGAGAAATTTTGGAACGAAGCCTGCCCTTTCTTGTTAGTCGCGCACGACGGCACGTTACTTCCAGGATTTTCCCGTCAACAGCTTCCCCGCTCTGTGCCTGGCAGTCCGCAACGGTTCCGGCCGCACTCATCAACACGAGGATCACCATGGAGAGCCGATAACTCATCAGTCGCCTTCCGAACGCGGGTGGGATGAGGGGGCCGAAGCATGCAGCCACGAGCGCACTGGGCCGGCCAGCCATACGGCAACGTGCTCGATTGGGGAATGGGCCAGCAGCACGACGGTTACCAGGATGAAGTCATCCCACATGACGCGGTGCATGCGAAGCAGCCGAGTTTCGAGCAGAATCAAGATTACTGCCACTAGAACAGCCAGCGCCTCCGGGAAGTGGCGCTCGAGAAATTCGTCGTAGCGTGCGAGCCAGCCTTGCCATCGAATCCAGAGCACAATACCGAAAATCACTACGGACAAAAACGCGTCGCCGAACAGGCGCACAGGGTAAATAGGGACATAAAGGGACCTTTTCTCATCCAGAAGGGTATATGCGGCGCAGGCATGAAGATAGACGCCGGCGTAAGGCGTTTCCGGTCTGCCGGGAACAGTAAATGTGTCGTTCGTCGTGTCGATCGTCCTGCCAAGCAGGACGATTTTCTTCTCCACCTTTTTGAAGATGTCGGCCGTCCCGTCGTCCCAGGTTTCGGAGCCGTCACCCTTTTGCTTGCGCACCTCGATCTTCGGCGGGGCATCGCCGGCCCGGATCTGTGGCGCCGGGACAAGAAAATCAAGCGGGCTGTAATCAACGAGGATTTCCTCTGGTCGTAGAGGCCCGAATTTCCGCTGACGTGAGGACTCGGCAAACCACTTCTTCCATACAGGAACGTCGGGAACAGCCTTTGCCTCTGCTTCTTTCCTTGCCTTTACCGCCTCGGCGAGGGCATCGCCCATCAACGTGCACTTCCCCGGCGGCTTACCCTCGTATGTCACCTCGAGCGTTTTAGGCATGTACCGTGTTGATTGCCACTTCTCCGGCTTCGGCACAACCACGCATGATGCCAACTCCATGTACTTCGGGTCGCGGAGCCATTTGTCGGGGCCTAGAGCGACCGATTGGTGAACACCGACGCGGATCGGGACGCCGGTACTGTGCGCTAGCTCTAAGAGCGATTCGAGGACGGCCCCATCGCCGCGGTCCGCAAACCCCCGGGTGTCGGGAGAAAAATCCACGTCCAGCCCAATCGCCGAAGGCCCAGGGTGCGACTTGGCGAGAAGCGTTACGATTCGCAAAAGCGGAGCGCGGCTGGTGATGTTTTCCTCGTGAAATCCCCTGGACGGCACCATCCGAATTCCGCTAATATCCAGAACGACGACCTCCGAATTCTCCGCTGTGTCCCCCAATGATAAATAGTGCTGGAGCAGCCCATAGGTCGTTTCCAGGACGCGTTTACCAAAATCCGTCTCTTCGATCCACCAGTTGAATACACAAAGGGCAAGCGCAAATGCCAGGCTCAAGTAGAAGCTAGCCAAAATCTCCCGCCTGTGCTCCCCCATCCCTACCTCGGAAGGTGGCCGGGGAGTGGCGTTCTCAGCCGTCACGCGCAACCAGAAGCTAGACCAAATCTCCCGCCTATGCTCGATCATCTTTACTTCGGAAGGCGGCCGGGGAGTGGCGCTCTCAGCCGCTTGAGGTGTTTGGACACTCTTTTTGCGACGCGCCGTCATAGAAAATACTTTGTGAACGGTGGCCTAGCGGGACTGTGATTCATGGCCATCATCTCACTTTTCCGGTCAAATTTTCCACCTTTTCAGTACACGGAGGCGTTCTGCGAAAGCGGATTGCCTCTGCCGGAAAAGGACGGCCCGGAGTGTCTTTGGATTGAATATTGGCCGGTCGGCCACTATGATATGCGAAACACAGCAGCTCTTGAGTGCTTCGGAGGATTTATGGAGCGCACTCGACGGACCTTCCTCGAAGAAATTCTCGCTGCCAGCGCTCTCGTAGGTCTGACCTCTTCGTCCGACGCCGCTCGCGCGCATGCTCAGAGCCCGATCCCAGAGGATGGTGGATGTTTCTTGTGCTTCGCTGCGTTCGACTAGCATTTTTCAGCTTGGCGGTCTACGGCCTCGTCTCGCCGCAGTCTGCATCTGGCCAAACGAAGCGCGCCCTTTTGATTGGAATCAACACATACGAAGGCCGTGGAAAGTCGGTCAGCAAGCCGGGAGCCGTCGTACCGCGAAATGACGCCGCCGGGCCCAGCCGATGGGACCTCCCCGAATGGGGAAATCTGGAGGGGTCGTTAAACGATGTCGAGTCCTTACGCGAGCTTCTCATCAGCCTTAAGTTTGGCTTTGCGGGAGGCGACATTCACGTCGTCGAGCAAGAGATGGCCACGAGAGAAGGAATTCTTCGGGCCATCAGGAAATACCTGCTCGATGAGCCCAAGCGCGGAGACATCGTTGTCTTCTACTACGCCGGCCATGGCTCGCAACGATACAACTCGCTGACCGACAAGCCGTTTCACCTGGACGAGACCATCGTTCCCGCCGATGCAAGCGGCGGCGAATTCGACATACGCGATAAGGAGATTGCGCGCATCTTCAATCAGATCGTCGATAAGGGAATTTTGCTGACGGCGATTTTCGACAGTTGTCACAGCGGTTCGATCGCCCGCGGCATTCCCGTCGGCTCGCAGGGGAAGGCGCGTTTTCTTCCCTATGATCCCCGCGATGCGGCCGATCCACCGGACAAAGGTCCGGATGGCCGCCCGGCCGCGAGACCAGAGGACCGCGTGGACGGTGCGCTCGTTCTTTCCGCTACACAGCACGACCAGTCCGCCATGGAATGGACCGGAATCGATGGGAAGCCCCACGGAGCCTTCACCGTTGCGCTGCTCGAGGCCATGCGGGCTCTTCCAGCAAATTCATCCGCTGAGGACATCTACAAGCGCATAAAAGTTTTGTTGATGGGCATGGGCGTGTCTCAACAGCCCGACTTGGGTGGCTCGGCCGGCCGCCGGAGCCATTCGTTGCTCGGCAACGTGGCCGGCTCTGAACGGCTCACGGTGGCGGTTCGGCCGGAAGGCGTGAACCCAGATGGCACGGTTGAATTGGACGGCGGCCTGGCCTTAGGGCTGGGCCGAGGGAGCGAACTCAAGAAGGTGGGAACCCCATCTGGAAAGCCGGAGGTGCGAGTACGCATCACGCAACTGGAGGGCCTGTCGCGGTCCAAGGCGGAGTTCATGCGTCAAGCCGATCAAAACCAAGTTCAGCCAGGGGACCTGTTCGAATTGGCTGCGTGGGTTGCGCCGGAGAATAGCCGACTGCAGGTGTGGATTCCACCGGCACCACTTTCAACTGCGAATGTGCTCAAAGTGGCCGAAGAAATCGGCAAGCTTCGCCAAGCGCCGAGCGTGAAATGGATCAACGATCCAGTGCAGGACCCACCGGATTATGTGATGAGCCGGACCGTGGCGCAGTGGACGCTGGCTAAGACGGGCGGACCTGGCGCGAATCCTTTGGTTAATCTCGGGGAGAGTCCCTCTGCGTCAGACGTGCTCGGCCGGTTGCCATCCAAAGGAAAAGTCGGATTCTTTCTGGCGCTACCCCCGTCGACTGAGCTTATACGATCCCTGAAACTGGGGCGAGGAACCGACAACAGCGCCGTGGAGGTCGCTCCAACGCCGGAACGCGTGCAATATCTGCTGGTCGGCAGATGGAATGCAAATGACATCCAGTACGCCTGGTTGAAAAAAGACACGAGCGAAGGCGATTTCAAAGCGAAATTGAATTCTAACGAACAAGACAATGTGTGTTCTTCCGAGTCTCCATATCCGCCCAAGACCAATTGGCTCGCGCTCGGCCGGACCGACGATTCCCTCCGCAAAACCTCAGAGACTTTGACGCAGTACGCGGACCGGCTTGCGCGCGTGCGGTCCTGGCTTGAACTGCCAGTACCGCCAGGTGGCGCGGGCGGCGCCTTTCCCTACCGCCTTGCGCTCAAAAAGGTGGGAGAGCCAAAGCTCGTCGAGGACGGAACTGTCATCGAAGGTGAGACGTACGGGCTCGTGCTTCGAGCGGATGGAAAAATCGGGCCCGCGACCCCGCGAAGGTGGATCTACGTGCTGGCAATTGAGTGCAGTGGTGAAGGCCAGCTGCTCTATCCACTTTCCGGCGAAGGCAATTATTTGCCGGAAAGAGTGCCTGGCGCGAACACATGGCCGACTGAAATTGACCTTTCCGGCAAAGCCGGAGCGTTTACCATCGCAAGCCCGTTCGGCGTCGACACCTATGTTCTTCTCACTACGGCGGACCAGATTGCCGATTTAGGGGTGTTCAATTTTTCCGGCGTTCTGCAAGCAACTCGGGGCGGCCCGAAATCGCCCCTCGCTGAACTATTCGGAAACGCGAGCGCAAACGCACGAGGCGTGAATCCAGTTGTCCCGGTGAATTGGTCTGTGCAGTACCTGTCGATCCGCAGCGTCCCGGCCGGAAGAGGTTCTGCAAGCTCGCCGCATTAGGATAGAGTAAGGCGGCGTTCCGGTGTCATTCAATCAGAGTGACGGCATTTGCCCGGCGTCTTTTCTTCGAGTTCGCGGATGTCATTTGCCTTTGAGTTTTGGTAGCATTAACCCACTCGTTATCGCGTCGAGGCGGAGAGTATGCCCGGTTGGAAGGTGTGGCCACCGAATCGCGCCGAGTCTACCCCCGCCACGGCGGCGTTTTCGTACACTCAGCGCTGGGAGAATAGCCGACAGCCAGGGGTGTGGAACGCGGGCTGCCGACCCCCAAATTTTTGGGCTCTGTCGATCCTAGTCCTCCTGACCGGGTTTTCCGCAATTGTGCCCTCCGCGGGGGCCCAGGGCTTCGGGGCGCTCACCAAAAAGACCATCAAGCTGAAGCGCAAAATGCCGGCGATTGTGCACCTCCCGGGGCCAGGCTTCGACATCCAAGTCACCGCGCGCGACACCAGAAACGTAGACGCAGCACAAATGTTGACAGACCTGCTGACAACCGAACTGCAAAAATACGACAAGAACCTGCAAGCGAAGAAAACGGCGGCGGACGAGGTCATTCGCTGCACGATCATGGAATTGCAGATTCCCCCACCGACGCCCTACATACGCAATGAGGTCGTGCTGCAAAAGGGGCACAGCCTCGAAGAGCCTCGCCAGTACTACAAGGTGACGGGCTCGTTGAGCCTCACCTATCAGGCCAAGGACGGCCAGATGAGAATTCTCGATTCGGATAGCATTACGGCTAGGTACTCGCAAGAATTCGAAGGGGGTACGAACCAAGCGACCGGCGAATCCATCCAATCGAAGATCACCAACCCATTCAAGCGGCTCGCAGGAAAGAAGACGGAAGAAACATTCGGGCCGCCGAATCCCATCGAATTGCGTCAGATTCTGATGAGGCGGGCCGTCTCTCAGCTCGTGTCGCGCTTAGTGAATACAGACGAGACTCTGGAAATCCCGCTGGCGCGCGGGAAGCTGGACGAAGCGAACAATCTCGCCGAAAAGGGCCTGTGGTCCCGCTACCTCGAGAGTCTGGAGACCATGACGCCTCTCTCTAGCGCCACGGATGATTCGTACCGGCTCTACAATATTGGAGTAGCTTACGAGGCTCTCGGGTATCAATCGGAAGACAAAACCGCCACGGAAACATTTCTCGAGAAGGCTGCGATCAACTATGGCAAGGCAATCGACGCCAACCCAAGTGAGAAACAATTCGCGGAGCCACAAAACAGGATTGAGACCGCAGTCGCGCACTACAAGAAGATCCAAGCAGGCGCAACCCTGACCGCCAAGTCCGAAGCTGCGCCCACGCCTGCTCCCGCGAGCGCCGGCGACAGCACTCCCGCAGCCGTGAGTGCGCCCGCGGCCAAGGGTCCTGCTAAAAGTGCGACCGCCGCATCGGGGACAAGATCAGCGGCGGCTGCGACAGGCAAGCCGCCGGGAAGCGCCGCAGGCGTGTCTTCAGCTGGCGCGGCTAACCAATCCTCATCCAATTCCAAAGCACAGGCCAGCAATGCGCCGCCACTCACGAACGCCCAAATTATCAAGATGGCGAAGGCAGGCGTTGCCGAAGACAACATCATCGCGGCGATTCACGATGCGACCTCGGTTCAATTCGATCTTTCGCCCGACGGCCTTGTCGATCTCGCATCCAACGGGGTTAAGGGAAAGATAGTCAGCGCGATGCAGGAGCGGGCAAAGCGATCGTCAGCGCGCCCCATCGCCCGGTAAGTGCGGCAACCCTCTGACTGCGGAACTCAGAAATGACTGCTTTACCTCAAGTGTCGACTTATAAGTGGCGACTCGCGTGCCTGTTGGTGGTCGTCTTTTGCGTATCGCTCGCGGCGCGTGCCCAGGGAGAACGCTGCGGCATATCCAAGGATTTTGAAGTGCAGGCCCTTGAACAAATTCGGACGGGTGCCATTTCAGAAGTCGAAGATGGTCTACAGCTCCTCAAACATGCTACCGAGGTCTGTGCGAGTTTCGGCGACGCCTGGTACTACCGCTCGCTCTTTGAACGCAAACTTGGCCAAGGCGCGAAGGCAGACTACTCGCTTGGCAAGGCAAAGCTTTTTGGCTCGCCAGCAATGAATGATGGCGCAAACCCGTTCGTTTTGGCGGCACCGGTTCGCTCAGGTGAAGCGAAGCTGGCGCCGCTGCGCAACAAGTGGGCCCTGGTTGTCGGCATCTCCCAATTTCGGGATTCGCGGCTCAGCCTCCACTACACCACGAAAGACGCCAAGGACTTTGCCTCGGCGCTCACCGACCCTGCCGTGGGGCGCTTTCCCTCGTCGAACGTCCATGTGTTGGCGGACTCGGGCGTCTCCACTCGGCGATTCAAAGAAGAACTGAACTGGCTCGCGCGCGTGGCACAGGAAGACGATCTCGTTGTGTTGTTCGTCGCCACCCATGGCACGTCCCGCAGCGACGACACCGCAGAAGTCAACTACATCGTGACGTCCGATACCGACCTGAGTTCGCAGGACAGCCTCTTCGGCTCCGCTCTCGCGATGGTCGAGCTGTCGGACATTGTTCGCACGCGCATCAAGGCACGCCGCACTGTGATCGTGCTCGATACGTGCCATAGCGGAGGAGCAACTTCGGCCACGAAAGAACGCGCCACAGGGCTCTCAGATTTTGCTCCGTCGAGCGTTGCGCTCGACCGAATTCGGCAGGGCCTCGGGCGTGTGATTCTTACCTCCAGTGAAGAAAACCAGTTTTCCTACGAGGGAGCACCGTTCGAGAACGGATACTTCACGCATTTCTTGTTGGAGGCGCTCCACCAGAAGCAAGGGCAGGCGACGATGCAGCAGATTTACGAGTACGTAAAGGTCGAACTTCCAAAAGCGGTAGCGGCGCGAAATCAAGGATCTCGGGGCATACATCTGAAGAGCGACCCGGCTGTCGCGTCTCAGCCAACAACGCAAATGCCCGTGTTGAGCAGCAGTGAGCTGGGCGCAGAAATTATTCTGGGCGCCCCGACGGCCTCCCCGTGAGCCTCCGAGGAGACGGGAACGCCGTCTTGGGTTGCTTGAGAGCTGTGCCACTGCGCATCATGGAATGGTGTCTGATCATTATCATTATTCGTGACAGATAAAGTGGCGCGCCCGGAGAGATTCGAACTCCCGACCTTCTGGTTCGTAGCCAGACGCTCTATCCAGCTGAGCTACGGGCGCATCGTTTGCGGAGAAGATTCTATCACGCGCCGGAATGCGCGGCCAAAATGCCTAAAAACGCCAATTGAGCGGGCAACGTAACGGTCGAGCGGAATTCTTCAGTCATTCTGAATGGAACATTTCGAAGCAATTGCTACAAAAAATCGACGCCGTCAAATGCCAGAGGTTACGGAATTGTGGCCCCGACTTCGAGTGCGCGTTTGGCCCACGCGCCGTACCACCTTTCAATTTCCGGGCTTGATTTTTCCTCGTGGATTTTCTTGGCAACCCTGTGCGGGTGCAGCAGCAAGATGTAGCCGTATTTCTTGCTGCCGTTGGGCTTAACTTCGATGAATCCAAGTTCTTCGAGAAGTTTCAATCGCTCTCTCAACGATCTGACATTTCGGGTCGGAGTCAAATAGCTGCAAGAGTATGCCAGGGCTTCCTCATCATCGATCTGCACGAAGGAGTCGTCCATCTGTCGGCACCACAGCTCCAAATAAACTCGGGAGGCATCCCAGTCAGGCTTTAGCAGATCAATTAGGGTCATTATGAGGGGGAGGGTTCGAGGTATCGTGGACCAGCCGTCCTCCTTTGTACGATGCCATAGGTAACCTTCCATGCCCGGCCACAGGGTGTCCCGGAGTTGAAGCCGTCGTGTCGCCGCCTTTGTCGCCTTGGTCACTACGTGAAGCTTTGCCGCTCTCATTAGCACATTCCTTTTAGAAAACTACGAATCACAAATACTGTGGGGCCCCACAGATTTTCGTTGTTGCTCGCCCTCGCCTTTACGGATGGCAATATTGCAAACAACGGTAATAGTTTTGCAGGTTTCAGGTTTCCGAGGCAAGGACTCACTTTCGTCATCTGGGTAGGGCCTAGGGGCGCGGGTTCATGGTCTGTGGTAGACGCGGTGGCAGGGACCCGCTAGCCGCCATTCCCTTTAGGCGTTTTTTCGCGGGACATTTGCAGATAAGCAAGGAGTTATCGCCGGTCGCGTGCTCTTTGTGCTCGCGATGTGCTCCTCTGTGCTCCGGGTTCTCAAGTGTGCTCCCAGTGGGAACTTGCGGACCGCCGGGGAACCCTGACCGTCTCTCTACTCCTGCAACCCCGAATTTTCCGCCCTGTCTTTCCAAAGAGGGAGGATCGCGTGTTCCTCCACTCTCACCTCGCACAGGACGCTGGAATGCGAGTTCCTTCGAAATTCTTCTGCAAAATCAGCGCCAAGATTGTCAATCACTGCCTGCTTCCAAGCCGGCTGGTGGACCGTTCTGTAATCCAGCCGCGCATAAAACCGTCCCGGCTCGATCGGCATTTTCGCAACCAGAAGCGCCTTGACGTTGGCCTTCAGGTGATCGACCCGCTCCTGTCTTTGCGCGATGTCGCGGTCAAGCTCAAAGATTTCCTTCAGTTCCTGCTGAGTAATTCGAACCTCTTGATTGCTCATTCATCTCTCCTATACGTATGCTCTCCTGGTGATAGTAATTCGTGCATGGAACCCGCCTTGAGATATTGCCCCCAGGCGAATTCCAAAAGCAGCCGACAGAAACTGGAAAGTGATCGACGTTCTAGTTCCGACGCCTTGAGCAGCTCGCCTTTCAGTTCTTCATCGAGCCGTATGGAAATAAAGTCCTTTGATTGGCTCACTGTTCGCCTCCACAAAGATATTGTAGATATATCTTGTGTGCGAGTCAATATCCTTGAGAAGGGTACCTATGTTTGAGTCCACTCAGGGTGCAGCGCCAGGTGCTGCTGCGGGAGCCGCCGATGCGGGCTCGCTCCAATCGATCTCAGGGAACGCGGTTTGTAGGTAGGTCTCCAAATCGTTGTTGAATCCTGCAAGTGTCAGACCATCCAGGATTGTGACGCGCTGCTCGCCAAGTAGACGACGATAGCGTGCGCAGACGTCAGCCGTAGGATCGATGACGAGCCACTTGCTCTTCGAATTTGACTGAAAGGCGGTTACGATCTTCGAGCGCGCCTGGGTATCAGCTTCCGGCAAGGAATAGCCAACGATGATCACACAATCAGCCTCGCACAGCCGCTGGAAGAAACGTTGCCATTGGGGCTCCAACAACGCATATGGCTCATCGTGATACTTATAAGCACTGGGTTCCAAAATTATCGGAAAGTCATCGCCGCACGCCTTCTTAGCGTAATCGTTCCATTTGGACGCCAATTCATTTTGCCAGCCCCCAAAACTGAGATAGGTCGGTTTGCCGGCGATTACCCACCAATTGATGGACCCATGCAGCTTGAGGTACTCGTGCTTGCCACGACCGCGGCGCCAACCCGAGAGGTCAATGATCAGGTTCGGATTGTGCCGACCTCCGTAGGGACCCGGGTCCCCGCTCTGATACCAAAACGACGCTTCAAAAATGCAATCCCAATTGAAGGATGCCCAGGTGACTTCCTCAAGCTTCGAGTTGCATTTCCAAATCAAAGGATTCAGATACTGGCCCTTGGACGATTTCCCATCGAAAACGGCCTTGTAAATGAGAACGTACAGCTGTCGTCTGAATTCGCCGAAGTCCTCCTCTGGCTGAGGGCAAGGTTGTTGTTCCCAATCCCTCAGGATTGTCAACATCTCCTCGATCGTGAGGCTTTGATCCGACGTTCGCAGCTCATAACCGCGGGGTTCCCAGAACACGCGCTGAATTTGCTCGTGCAGTGTTCGGTTTTGCGTTAGATATGACTGCGCATAAGGATCTTTGAAGATCCGACGTAGCGTGGGCACACCAAAATCAGCCGAAGCGCCTGCGCCAAGGATCACGACGGCTTTGGCCATGACCAAGTATACCAACGCCGCGAGCTTTGAAACATGAGCCTACGTTAAAACCGCATTAAGACAAACTGAACCCTTTGGCCCAGTTTGACGCAAAAACATCATTTTTATTGGGAAAAGTGGCGCGCCCGGAGAGATTCGAACTCCCGACCTTCTGGTTCGTAGCGAGACGCTCTATCCAGCTGAGCTACGGGCGCACCGTTTGCGGAGGAGATTCTATCACGCGCCGGAATGCGCGGCCAAAATGCCAAAAAACGCCAATTGAGCGGGCAACCTAACAGTCGACCGGAATTCTTCAGTCATTCCGAATCGAACATTTCGAAGCAATTGTTTCGAACCAATGGTTGCGGATGAGAATTCAATCACCCCGCTACCTTGCGGCGGCGGCTAGCGCCATGGCGGGCTGCAGACCGTGCATCATGGCTGAAAATCCCTGAAGATCGAGGGATTGCGGGCCATCGGACAGCGCGCGCTCCGGGCACGGGTGCACTTCGACGATGAGGCCGTCCGCGCCAATCGCCACAGCTGCGCGCGCCGCCGCTGGCACGAGGCTTCGTCGGCCCGTAGCGTGCGACGGATCGACTACGACCGGCAGATGACATAGCTCTTTCGCAAGGGCCACGCCTGCGAGGTCTAGCGTATTTCTCAGCTCCGAGTCAAACGTCTTAATTCCCCGCTCGCACAGAACCACGTTGGGATTTCCGCCGGACAAGATGTACTCGGCGGCCAGCAGCCATTCCTTGATCGTCGCCGAAGGGCCGCGCTTCAGCAGCACAGGTCGCGGCACGGTGGCGAGGCGGCGCAGCAGCGGATAGTTTTGCATGTTGCGCGCGCCCACTTGCATCAGGTCCGCATACTCAACTACGGCGTCGAGGTCCTCGACACCCATCGCTTCGGTGACGATGGGCAGGCCGGTCTCTTCGCTCGCGTCCCTCAAAATCTTCAGTCCTTCGACGCCGAGTCCCTGAAAGTCGTATGGCGAGGTGCGGGGCTTGTACGCGCCGCCGCGCAGCATGTGCGCTCCGGACGCCTTGACCCCGCGAGCGGTCTCGAAGAGCTGCTCGCGCGACTCGACTGAACACGGCCCCGCGATCACGACGAGGTCCGGCCCTCCGATTTTCACGCCCTTCACGTCCACCACTGTGCGGTTGGGCTGCAGCTCGCGGCTCACCAGCGTGTAGGGCTGCGAGATGATGAGTATGTCGTCGACGCCTGGCGCGACGCGCAGAGCTTCGACTTCGCTGCGCCGCCCGCGGTTCTTTCCTACAACGCCGATGACGGTGCGCTCAGCACCTCGAATCAAGTGAGGGAGGAACCCGCATTCCTTAATTCGTTCCACGACGTGTTGGATTTGCTCTTCCGTCGCATTTGCCGACATGTTGACGATCATTGGAAATCTCCTTTGGCTGAGTTCCATATGGGTGCGGGCTCCAATCACAACCGCTATCTTGTTCCGGCGGGCTGCAAATGGAGCCCGCACCCGACGGACACGCAACAAAAAAGCCGCGAACCCGTTGGGGAGTCGCGGCCAGTTCAGGGAATCTTTTTTCGCGCTACCTAGCTTTTCGCTTTACCTCGCCTCGCGCGCGATTCGCCTGTGGCCGCTTCCCCACCAAGGGAAGCGGTACGTAAAGGCGAACCAAAAATAGTAGCGCGATTGCATAGTTAAGTGACTTCACCACACCTAGACTGCGACGGGCAGAATACGCAGGAAAAGCCCAAATGTCAAGCGTTTTTAGCAGTTTGCGCTGGGTCAAAAAAGCCGCGCTTTTCGGGCGACGGTTTGATCGCGGCGCCCCATCAGTTCCAACACTATCTGGGCGCGTTTGTGAAGGGCCCTTCTCTGGGCGAGCTGGCCGCAACAGCGATGGAGCGCGCACCGTTCTTGCCGACCGCGCGCACGGCGAAAAAGTGATTGTCGGTTGACACACCCTTAAGCGCGGTTTCACCGGCAGCGGTCACGAAGTCGTAGACGTGCCAGCGAGACTCGGTGGTCTCGCGCCAGAGTATTTCAAACCCGGCGCGCTCAGGATCGCCAGCCGCGGACCAGGAAATTTTCGCATCCGGCGTAATCCCTCCGGCCAGCTTTCCTTGCGCGGGCGCGGCTGGCGCAATGGCCAACTCCCGAAGGGCCTCGGCATTATCGCGAGCCACGTCACCCATGAGGGTGTAGTTCAAGTATTGCAAGCGATCGCCATACTCGGTGCCGCCTTCGACGCGCACG
>JACXTT010006540.1_pt1 | contig 16603 bp, 13 predicted proteins | sample 9270951 | NCBI WGS metagenome assembly JACXTT01 (sample SAMN15532306, study PRJNA645909) | rock metagenome | isolation source: weathered quartz diorite | place: Puerto Rico | collected 2017-06-21 | reverse complement strand
GGCCTCGCGAGCCAGTTCGGCTTTCGACTCCCATCGGGCGGCCAATCGCCGCAATTCTTCGCTGACCTCGTGACCAGCCGAGAAGTCTTGCTGGCTGTCGCCGGCTCGAAATACCCGGTTTCACGCGCTGGCGGCGACAGCCTCGTCGCGCTACCCCCGCTTTACCGGCTGGACCCGACCAACACGCCTAAGGGCATGGAGGCAATCCTCAAGCGCCTGCGTCGCGATATCCGAACGATTGCAGACGTCGAGACGGGGATGGTGACCGTCACGGTGGACGCGCCGGACCCGGTACTCGCCACGGCGATTGTGGACACACTGCTGCAGGCCGTCAACCGCTTCAACCTCGAGCGACGGCAATCCCGAAGCCGGGCGCTTCGCCAGTTCCTCGAGACCCGGCTGGCCGGGGCGGGGGCAGAGCTGCGGAACGCCGAGGACAGTCTGCGAGGATTTCGCGAGCGGAATCGCACAACGACCCAGTCGCCCGAGCTCGCGCTGCAGGATCAGCGTCTGCAGCGGAGCGTCGAGCTACACCAGCAGTTGTACGTGACGCTCTCGACATCCTACGAGCAGGCGCGGATCGAGGAGTTCCGGGACACGCCGAGCATCACGATCGTCGATCCCCCGCGACCCCCGTACCGCAAGTCATGGCCCAAGCGCGTGCTCCTCGTGGGCGGCGCGGGTTTTCTAGGACTGGTCCTCGGGCTGGCTATCGCGCTGCTGCGGCAGTCGGTGAGCGCGCTCGATCAAGACGAATTGACCGCCTGGGCAGCAGCTCGGAACGCCGCCGAAGGCATCCCGATCGTGCGGGCGTTGCGGCGCGGCGGGTCAGGCACCACCCCGTCCTCCTAACCCGCGCACCGGTCTCGCCCGACGAGGCGGGCGAAGATCGCCGAGCTCGACAACGACGAGAAAGCCAAGCGAGCGCAGGCCCACCGCGCGCGCATCATGATCCGCGCTCGCTCTGCCCTCGAAACGAGCCACAGAACGCCCCACCCCAGCGCAACAGCGCCCGACCAGGCGAATCCCAGGACGGTGCGCGCGACCCACTCAGCCACCAGCCCGGAGTAGCGACGAAGGAAGGTGTAATAACCGGCGTAGACGGTGGCCAGGACCGCACAATATTGCCGACTTAACGTCGCCCCCCCCAGATGTGTGAGCGACACCTGCGGCAAGAGCACTACTCGCCCAACGCGTCGTCGCAGGCGCTGCGTCCAATCGACATCGTCCGGCCCGAGGAAGTACGCCTCATCCAGAAAACCGATTTGCTCGAACGCATCACGCCGTGCGACGAAGCACGCCCCGCTGCCAGCCTCGATATCCAATGCTCCTCCCACCTGTGGCGGAGGCAGCCAGGGCCGGTCCATCGCGCCAAGACGCATCGCCCACGCAGTGGGGACCAGGCGATCGAGCTTGAGCTGCTGCACCGTCAGGCTCCACAGCGTAAGCCGTCCGCGGACACCGACCTGAAGCGCGCCCCCCGGATACCGCAGCACCGGGCAGGCCGCCGCCACGTCGCCATGCGCATCGAGAAAGCGCACCAACTCCGCGAAGACGTCGGTCGACAGGATCGTGTCGTCGTTCAAGATCCCGACGTACCGACCGCGGGCCGCGCGGAGCGCCACGTTGTTGTTCTGCGAGTACCCTCGGATTCCACTGACCGGGTGGACCACGAGCCCAGGGTGGAACAGCTCGATCTCCTGCAGTGCTCCACGGTCGTAATCGTGCGCAACGAGGTGGATTTCGTAGCTCACGCCACGAGTCCACGCGACGATCGATCGGAGACACTGCCGGACGAGATCCGGTCGGTTGAGGCTGACGATTGAGATGGAGAGGTCCGGTCGCGCGGTCTCCATCAGGACGGCACGGAGGGGACGCGGGGCGGCGGTTCCCGCGATCCCGGTGCGTGCTCGAGCTCGAAGCGCGCGGAGCGGCCGATGGCCGCGACGAGCATGAGCGAAATGAAGAAGCCCGTCGTCATGCCGAACAGACTACTCGAGAAGAGCGACAGCATGAGGTTCGCCAAGACACTAACTCGCAGAGCATTCAGGATGTCCGCGGTTTCCCTCCGGCCTTGAGCGAGCGCATGATCGCGCGCCCGCCTACCGTCGCGCAGAAAGCCCAATACGAACCACCACAACAAGGCGACATAGATCGGACCGGCCTCGATGGCCATCGTGAGCGAGTATGCCAACGGGTCCACGCCTGCACGTTGGGATGTGCCGCCCACGTGCACGATAACGGCACGGGCGAACGTTCCGGGGCCCGTTCCGAAGCCGTAGTGCGCGACGAGGGAATGGAGTACACCAGAGATCAGCCACCCCCGGTACGCCAGCGTGCTGGCGCGAAGGAACCCGAGTTGCGACAGGACGAGGAGCCCTACTATCACACCGACGGCGAACAGGACCCATCGGCCCAACCCGCGCCTGCCGATCCAGAGCACGGCAACGAGCAAGGCGGCCCACGCGCCGCGAGACCACGTGAACACCAACCCGCAGAGGCCGAGGAGGAACACGATCGTGTACCAAGCCCGCCCCCAGAACGCGGTCGCATGGCGCCGGAGCACGACCACGAGCGGGATCAACGCCACGAGATAGGCGCCCAGCTGCAGCGGATGCTGAAATACACTTTGCACACGGGGCAGGCCGGCCCGCCGCTCCAGCTCCGCATGATAGCCGAGCGCATCGAGCTTTTCGGCAGGCAAGAGCTGCAGCTGGGCGACGACGCTTCGGCCGGTCCCGGCCTCGACAACCGCCAGCACCAGGACGATCGCCGAGACCACGACGAACGCTCGGAGCATGCGGTGCACAGACGCCTCGTCCCCGATCGCAAGCCACACCGCGGCGAAATAGACCGGCAGCCCAATGCCGCGTTCCGACAAGAACTCGCGCTGCGACGTCGCCGGGTCGCTCGACAACGCCGTCGCGACGCCGAGCACGAGCATCATGGCCAGAAGGAGGCGGATGCGCGGCGCCGTGAAGAGGGTCTCCAGGTAGCCACTCGGCGTGTGGGCCAACGCGGCGAGCACCAGGACGACGAGCATCAATCGTTGGAAGGTGAGCAGCGGCAACGTGGGCCCGAAATACAGGGCCACGCCGTTGGGAATAAGGACGCTGGCGGCGATGAGGGCGATCGCTCCGGCCCGGAAGTCGATCGTGAGCCAAACCGCCGCCACTCCGACGATCGCCACGCCGCTCGCCGCCACCGGATCCCCCACACTCATGATGACCGTGGCCACTAGACCCACGACCACCCCAAAGCCCGCGACCCAGCGTCGCAGCTCGCTCGCTGCGGGATCGTGGCGCGGTGCCAGCGGAACGCTCACCGCGGCAGCCCGGCGGTCAACACGACCTCTTCCCCGGCCGGGCGGAATCGTGCCTCCATCCACTCCGCGACCCAGAAGATCAGCCCTGAAAATCGGATGGCTCGAGGCACGCGCGAGGGGTTGGTGCCGCCGGGAAGCGAGCCGTTGCGCTGCTGCAACCGGCTGCCCGCCTGCATCCAGCGCGCCATATTCACGCTCGTGCGCGCCTCCTGCACACATAGCCCGGCCCTGCGCGTGCACTCCGCGAGCGTCCTCAGTGAAAACAGTTGGAGATGCCTGGGGACTTCGAGCCCACGCCAGCAGGCCCCAAACATGCGGCGCCCGAGACTCTCCACGTTGGGCGTGGTGATCGTGAGGCGCCCAGTGGGCTTCAACACTCGGCCGCACTCGCGCAGAGTGACGATCGGGTCCGGGAGGTGCTCGACTACATGGTTCATCGTGATCGCGTCGAACCGGCGCGACGGAAACGAGGCTTCCTCCAGGGTGCCGCACGTCACGTCCAGGCCGTAATGCTCCCTGGCCACGCGCGCTGCAGCAGCATCCGGCTCGACACCACAAACCTGCCAGCCCAGGTCATGCATTTGACGCAAGAACGCGCCGCTCCCGCAGCCCACGTCGAGCAACCGACCCCGCTGGGCTGCGTGCAGCCACATGACGGTGGCACCGACCAGCTCACGCAGCGGCTCGATGGACGTGAGCGCGCGATCAAGCACCAGCTGGGCCCGCGAGCGAGCGCGGTCTCCGTAACCAAATACTGTGGCCAGCACCCGTGCCTTCGCCACGTCGCGCCACCGGCGGCGGGCTGGGTTCGGATCCGGCTGCGCGGAGTGGGTATGATACTGCCGGTAGAGCTTCCCGATGTCCTGCACCGCCGGCCTTGGATGTAGCCACACGAAGCCGCAGCGGGGACAACGCAACAAGCTCCAGACGCCCGGCGCGTCGAACAGCTGGTCGTGCAACTGATCGTACAATGAGTGACCATCCGCCCCGCACAAGGCACACGTCCACGCCGCGGTCACTCGCACCCCGTCGTTCTCGTAGACGGCGTTGTTCGGATCACCGATATGAGCCCGGGGCCTATTCATCAAGGCGCACGCGCTTCGGCCGCTTTATACGGCAGGAGATCGAGGCCGTAGGTCACCTGCTCCCAGTGCGCCCGAACGCCACGTATTGCCGCAGGTTGAGGGAGCGGTCACCCCACCAGAATACCAGAGCACCCGGAATGAGCAACGCGGCACTCCGTAGCATGACGCGCACGATGTCCGGTCCGAGGGACGGCGCGTCGGGAATCCACCCGTCAGTGGCGACCAGAGCGGCGAACAGCACCGCGGCCCCCGCGACAATCTCAAGCACAAAGCCGATCACTCCGCGCGCGGACCGAAAATGGCTTCCGACGTAGGCGGTGGTACCGAGGAGGGCCAGCGCGTAAGCAACGCTCGTCCCGACGGCGACGGTTTCAACGCTGGCGTGCCGGGTTGTCGCTACCAGGACGCCAATGATGACCAAGACCGCATTGAGCGTCGCGATCGCCACGCCGTGCCACAATTTGTTGACAGCGATCAGGAACTGTAAGGGCATGTGCCAGAGCGAGGCAAAGAAGGTGCCGACCAATAAGATCCTGATCACCGGCAGCGCAGGGATGAAGGCCGGAAGAAAGTGCCGCACCAGGAACGGTACGACCTGCCACGATGCACCAATCAGCACGGGTAAGACCACAAACGCGAACCCGAGCATCGGCTTTTCGACATACTCGCGGAGCGCCACCGGATCGTCACGAGATGCGGCAAACTTTTCTTGAAAGCGAGGAGACATCACGACCGAGAAGGCGATGGGAGTCTGATAGACATACCCCTTCACGGTCACGGCGAGCGAATAGTATCCCAACGCCGTGATCCCCAGCAACCGCGCGGCCAGCAGGCTGTCCGCCGTCGCCTGAACCATGAAGACCAGGTTCGAGATCTGGAGGGGAAGGCCGACGCGCAGCAGGTGACGGATCGCGCCCCAGTCGAGGGACGGACGGGCCTGCGCCGCATCGTCGTGTCGCACGGCGCGGTGTAGGTACACGACCACACCCAGGAGCGCCACGACGAAGGCCGCGTACTGCCCGTAGATGGAGTACAACCAGATGAGCGGAATCGCGACGAGCGCCGTGATGGCGAGCTGGAGGACGAGCTGCCTGCTCAGCACATCGAAGCGTTTCGCCGTCCGGAGGATAACGGTCTCCATGTTCTGGAACATCCAGAGGGGAAACGACAGACCGATGACAAGGAGCCCGACCCGGTACGCGGGTGCCAGCCCCCGGGCCACGAATGCTGCCACTACCACGACGGCTCCCACGAGCGCGCTGACGCTCAGGACGAACCCAAGCATCGCGCAGATGAGTCGCCGGGCGCGGCTGAGATCACCCTTTTCCCGCAGGTAGGGACCTTCCTTGGCGATCGCGTCCCCGGTCCCGATTTGGACGGCGGCCAGATATCCGAGCAGGATATTGAAGAGGCTCCAGATGCCGACGTTGGTAGGACCGAGGAGGCCTTTGGTCACGAGGCCGACGGCGAATGATCCGAATTGGGCGACGTACGTCGCTCCGACGTACCGCGACGCGTCACGCAGGAGCGCGGGGAGTGCACGACGAACGACGGCTACAGTCCGAACTCCGCCGTCAGCTTCGGGAATTCGGCATTCGCGGCCTCATAGTCCTCGGGTCTGCCGATGTCCCGCCAGTACGCATCGGAGTGATACGTGGCTACGGGCGCGCGGCGCGCGATCAGACGCGTTACGAGCGTCGGGATATCGCACCGCTCGGCACGCCTCAGACAGCGTCGGGCTTCAGCACTGATGAGGTTGACGCCGGCGCTCACCACGTGTGTGAGAACCGGTTTCTCGTGATAGCCCGTGATATTCCCATGGGGGCCCGTTTCCAGAACGCCGTAGTCGATCCGCACTTCCCGCGTTTGTGTCGCCACCGTCATCACAGCCTCGCGCTCGTCGTGCAAGCGGGCCATCCCCGCGATGTCGATGGTGGTGAGCACGTCGCCGTTCATGACCAAACAAGGGTCAGGCAGGTTGTCGAGCACCGAGAGCACGCCCGCGGTCCCGAGCGGTGTCTCCTCCCGATAATAGTCGAGCTCGAGGTCGAGCTTCGTCCCGTCGCCGAAGAACGCACGGATGAGCTCTTCGAGGTAACTGACAGCGAGCGTCACCCGCCGGACTCCCTGCCGGCGAAGCCGCCGGAGCACGAGCTCAAGCACCGGCTTGCCCGCTACGGGCATCAGCGGCTTGGGAAACACGGTAGTGTAAGGCGCCAGCCGGGTCCCCACCCCTCCGGCGAGGATCACGGCCCGGGTCGGCACGCCGGTCGCGCTCACACCCGGTAGCCCGCGACTGGCGCCTCCAGCGGGACCGAGCGCATGAATTCGACCACCCGGCGTACGCCGTCCTCGAACGCGACCTCCGATTTCCACCCGAGCGAGCGAGCCACGCTCGCATCCGCGCAGAGCTCCATGACCTCGCTGTGTCCCGGCCGAACCCGAGCGGGGTCCTGCGCGACCTGAAGCTCGCGTCCGAGTACGCGTCCGACCACCTGGACCACCTCGCGCACCGTATACGCCGTCCCGGAGCCCACGTTCACCACGCGCCCGACGGCCTCTGGCCTGTCCGCCAGCACGAGAAAACCCGCGACCGTGTCCGTGACATAGGTGAAGTCGCGCCGGGGCTCGAGCGAGCCGAGTTGCAGGGGACCCGGCGCGTGCAAGGCTTGCACCACGATCGTCGGAATGACGGCACGCTCCGATTGGCGGGGACCAAACGTGTTGAACGGGCGGACCACGCACACGGGCGTGTCGAAGGCGCGATGGTAACTCAGCGCGAGCTGATCGGCTCCGACCTTCGTCGCTGCATACGGCGATTGGGCGACGGAAGGATGGGCTTCATCGATCGGCGTGTACTCCGCCGTCCCATAGGTCTCGCTCGTGGACGTGACGATCACGCGCTCGAGTCCCTCTGCGCGCGCGGCTTCGAGGAGATTCAAGGTGCCCCCGACATTCGTGGCGACGTAGGAAGCGGGGGCGACGTAGGAATAGGGGATACCAATGAGCGCCGCCAGGTGGAAGACAGTATGGGCTCCACGCACCAGCGAGCGCATGGTATATGGATCCTGGACGTCCCCGCCGATGATGTCGATGGCCGCGAGTGTGCGCGGCCCGACGTGCCGCAGCGCCCCAATCGAGCTTTGCGAATTGTAGTGTACGAGGGCGCGCACGCGTGCGCCGCGCGCGGCGAGAGCCTCGACCAAATGGCTGCCGATGAAGCCGCCCGCACCGGTGACCACGACGACCCGTCGGTCCCAAGTCATGACGCGTCCACACCCAGCCTCGCGCACCAGTCGGCCAGCAACGCCCGGAGCGTCTCGCTCCAGGGGACTTCGGGCGCCCAGCCAACCGCGTTGCCGAGTGCCGCTCGGCTGCCACACTGGTACAGCACGTCCAGAGCCGGAGGCGTGCCCGCGTCAGGGCGTTGCCGAATTGTCGCGGTGACCTCGGCCAGGGCTAGCATATCTCGAAGCAACTCTCCGATTGCCCGGGGAATTCCGCTGCACAGGTTGAATGGTCCTGGTCCGGTACGACGCTCGAGCAGCGTCACATAGGCTCGGACCGCGTCCCGCACGTCGGTAAAGTCGCGCACCGGTTTCAGGGAACCAGTTTCGATCAGGGGGTCGGCCAGTCCGGCGGCGATGCGGGCGATCTGCTGGGCGAACCTGGCACCTACGAGGTCCGGCCCGAGGCCCGGTCCGAGCAGATTGAACGGCCGGACGATGACGACGTCGAGGCCGTCCGACCGGTATACGCTCGCGATCGCCTCTACGGCCACCTTGCTTGCCCCGTACGGCAGGAGGGGGCGCAGCGACTCCCCCTCCACCACGGGATTGCGCTCGGCCGGGACCGCGCCGTACACCGCGCTCGAACTCACCACGATCGCTTTGGCCCGTGGGGCCAGGCACCGCAGCGATTCCAGCACGTTGCGCGCGGCCCGCACGTTGTTGTCGAGCAGGGTCAGCGCCGATTCGACGCGGGCGGGCCGCGCTCGGGCCGCCAGATGGATCACCGCGTCCGGCTGCACCTCTCCCACAATCCGCGCCGTCGCCTCGGCGTCCGTGAGCTCCACCGCTAAGCCGGTGACCGCCGCCGCGCGCGGCGAGACGACGGGCACAGCATCGTGCCCGCGTTGCTCGAGGGCAAGGCACAGGTGGCCTCCGACAAATCCTCCAGCGCCGGTCACGAGGACGCGCATCGCGCCCCCGATGTCAATGCCTGCCGCGTCACGGCTTGCCACTCTTCCCGCGTGCGTCTGGGATCGTGCTCGCGGCGCACATAGGCGTCCCCCCGCGCGGCGAGCGCCTGCCGGCGTGATTCGTCCTCCAGCAGCGCGCCCACAGCTTGGCTCAGCGCCGTCACGAGGTCCGCTCCTCCTGCCCCAAGCGGAACGGGGACCCCACCCAACCCGTCGTCCAACGCCTCTCTCAGATCGCCCACGTCCGTCACGACCGGCACCGCGCCGCACGCCATCGCTTCCAGCGCCGCGAGGGGACGACCCTCGGTGTCCGAGGTGAGCAGGAGAACCTTGGCGCGACGCAACACGTCGCTCACACGATCCACGCGCTTGAGGAAGACGAGCCGCTCTCCCAGCACCGCCCGCGCGGCTCCCAGGTCACGGAATCCCTTGGCCTGCAGCTCTCCCTCGCTCATGCCGATCACCACCGCACGCGTGGCTGGCCGCTGCCTCCCCACGGCCGCCAGCACCTGCAGCAAGCGATCGATCCGCTTGTCAGGATCGATGCGTCCCACGTAAGCGACATCGATGTCTCTGGTTGCGTCGCCGTTCCCGAACCATTCTTCCCCGATAGCCGCATGCAACACGCGGAGCGTCGGGCGGACCACGCCCGCTGCGCGAAACCACCTGCATGTCGCCGCCCCGGTGCAGGTGATCACCGAAACGGCGTCGAGGTGCGCCCGCTGGTATTCTTGCGCGCAGCGCTTAAGGGCACGCGGCAGGCGCGTCAGCGCGATACGCCTTCCCCCATCGATCAGCTCGGCAGGTCCTCCAATGATGTTGACCACCACCGGCACGCCCACACGTTGCGCCGCACGAACCACGCCCGGGCCATCCGGGAACCAGTGGACCGTCATCATCAAATGCGGTCGACAGCGCGCGGCTTCCCGTCGCAGCAGAAGCGGTCGACTGATGAGCTTGGTCGCGGTCGAGTGCGGCCACCAAGAGGCCGGACTCGTCACACGCGTCTTGCGACCGAGATTGACGTCTGCTCGATCCCGTACGATTACGACCTCGCCGACGTCGTCTAGGGCGGCCAGAGGTGATAAGTACGCCTCGAGAATCGGCTGGCGCACGTTCGTGACGACCAGCACGCGCAAGCGGTCCGCCGCCGCCCTAGGCACGCGCGGCAGCGCTGCTCGCGCCCAGTCGGCCGAGTGCCGCGGAATCGCCACCGACGAACGACCGGTGCCACGCTTCCAGCGTCAGGAGCGCCGACAGCCGCCGCGTGTGGTCGGCACGCCCCGTCATGTGCTCATCGAGCAAGGCACGGAGTCGGGCCCGATCCAGGTACTCCGGGAGTGCCGCTCCTGCACCCGTGAGCAGCTGCCTAACGTCCCGAAGCGTGTCTCCCTGGAACCAGCGGCGCAATGGGACATCGAAACCGCGCTTCTTCCGCCACCCCGCTCCCACGGCCGCGAGGTCGCGTGCCAACTCGGCGGGCAGGAGCCGCCGCCCCACCAGACGCTGCAGGTGCTTCCGCCCCGAATGCCACGAGATTTTGAAATGGGCAGGAATGCGCTCCGCCACGGCCAGATAGCCGAGGTCAAGATAGGGCACTCGGGCCTCAACCGAGTGAGCCATCGAGACCTTGTCGGAGCCCAGCAAGAGGTCGTCGGCCAGCGACAGACGGGCATCCACGTACAGCAAGCGGTTTAGAGGGTCGAGATCGTCAGTGCCTTCCAACCACCGTCGTACGGGGGCGAGCGACGCCTCGGGGGCCGTTTCATGACGCACGGCGGGAGCGAGAAGAGCACGCCGATCGTCCGGCGTGAACACCGTGAATGCGGCGACGAACCGCCGGTCCAATTCCCGCTCACCAAGAACCATCGCGAGGCGCTGGGCCCGGTCACTACCGTTCGACGCGCGGGCGGCCAGCCGTAGCACACCAGCCACCGGCCAACGCCCAAGCACGTGAAACCAACGCTCGACAGAATGTCGCATGTAGCCGCCCAGCGGCTCATCCGCTCCCTGACCGGTGAGCACGACTTTCACGTCCCGACCGACACGTTGGCAGAGCAGCCCCACCAACGTGTGCCCCGGGCTCGCCACGGGCTCGTCAAGCTGAGTAATAGTCTCCACCCACTCCGCGAAGAAGTCGCGCTCCTCGACGGCCACCTCGTGGTGGGCGGTACCCAGCACGCGTGCGGCACGCCGAGCTACGATCAGCTCCGTTTCCTGCGCCGGATTCGAGAACCCGATCGCATAGGTCGGCACCGCCGCTGCCTGCAACTCCCGCATCACTGCCACTACGATCGAGGAGTCGAGTCCGCCAGACAACAATGCGCCGACAGGAACGTCAGACATCCGCTGTCCCTCCACGGCGTGCTCGGTAGCCTCAGTCAGTCGCTCGACCCACTCCCGAAGGTCGGCGGCTCTATCCTGGCGAGCTGGGAACGGCGCAAACCGCGCGGGGGGGCTCCATGTGAGGGTACGCGCGTCGGCGGCAACCCAGTGCCCGGGCGGTAACCGAGTCACGCCGCGGAAGAGCGTCTCTGGAGAGGGCACGAACCGGTACGTCAGGTACTGCTCCAGGACGCCGAGATGCAGCGCTGGCTCGTAAAGGCCCGCCGCCATCGCTGCCTTCACCTCAGACGCGAACCACAGTCCCCGGACGCCGTTCCCGCAATACAGCGGCTTGACACCGAGCGGATCGCGAGCGAGCACGAGCCGCCGACGCGGTGCGTCCCACAGCGCAAACGCGAACATGCCATTGAAGCGGGCGAACGCGTTTGCGCCCCACGCTTCGTACGCGTGGACAACCATCTCCGTATCCGAACGCGTGGTGAATCGGTGGCCCAGCGCCTCGAGCTCGTATCGCAACTCAACGTGGTTGTAAATCTCACCGTTGTAGGCGATCCAGACCGTTCCCGCTTCATTCGACAGCGGCTGCCACCCGCCTTCGACATCAACAATGCTCAGGCGTCGGTGTGCCAACACGAGATTGGGGGGAGGACCGTCCGACTGCGCGGCGGCGAGCTCACGAACGGCCTGCACTCGACACGCCTGCGCCCAAGCAAGCAGCCACCCCGCGTCGTCCGGCCCGCGATGCCGAAGTCCGGCACCGAGCCGGGCCGCCCAATCCCATGCAGCGGGGTCGGCTCCGCGTAGCCAGAATCCACCGATCCCGCACATCAGGAGACGGGCGCGGAAAAGCGCCTACGGCTAGTGCGTTGCGTGGAGGGCGGCATAGAAGGGCATCACTGCGACGAGACCGCTATCGCGAAGCGCGGCAATGACTGCGAGTCGGGGCGCCAGCACAGCCGGTGCGGTCTCAGTGGAGTGCCACATGAATTCAATCCAGGTCCGATTGGATGCGGCTGCGCGAACGAGGCTGTCGACACCTGAGGGCGCCAGGCTCCCGATAAGATAAGGCAGGGGACCGAATCTCCCGCTCACAGGAATCGAGACCGACCGTGCCGAAGGCGTGTACGCCTCCATTGCGACGTAGGCACGCCGCACCAACGCGGCGTACGGTGTCTGCAGCTTGGCTGGGTTGTCGAAGGAAGAGGGGCCGACATTCCAAGAGCCAGGCTGAATAAAATCGTGGGGGCGGAACCCCCATGCGCGCAGGTCCCGCACCGAGCCCACCGTCTCGAGGTAGAAATCGCCGAAGCTGGACGGCGTCGCTCCGTGGGTGCGGGAGTGCGACTCGACGGCGCTTCCAGCCGCCACCATCGCGTTGAGCAGCTGCACCGTGCACCTGTCAGTCCGGTTCAAGAACCTGGAGGGAACTCCGATCTCAGCAGTGAGGGCGAGCTGGTGGAGGACGTTGAAGGACTGAGCGTCCGCTGCGCTGCAATCGTCCATTCGGAGGCTGACGATTGCCGGCGCGCGAACCGTTTCGCTGGCGGCAGCAACCGGGTCGATCATCGGATTCGGCGGCAGTGGCGTCCCGCCGAGGACATCGAAGGCAACGGATCGTGGCGCACCGTCCCAGTACAAAGTGGTCGTGCCTCGAGACCTGGGAATCAGGTACAGCGCGTCAGTCCAGAGCATGGCGTCGCCCGATGCGAGGGGCGCGCCGAGGGACTCGAGTACCCACGAAAGATCGGAACCGCGTCGCGCCATGCGTAGCACTAGGTTGGTCAAATCCGGCGCTCCATCGAGGCTTGACCAAATGGCAGCGGATAACGTGTCCTCGAGGCTTGCCGCGCGCCCCTGCGTAGTGTCCGACTGGACGACCCAGACCTGACCGCTGTCGTTGGTTAGGATGATCGTCCATATGTGCTCGGCCAGTCGGTCGCGCGCTTGAATCTCCTGCGGGCCAGTCGGCCACGAGAGGCACGCGATCCCCAAGGTCACTGTGACCAAACCGGCCGAACGTCGCAGGCACCGACGCCGGACTTCGCCTGCCGTCATGCCTCAGCCTTGCGGAGCTCGTTGGACGATTCGATCGCGTCGAGCAGGTCGGAACGGTACATCTGCTTGAGCAGCGTGATGTTCGACATCACGCAATGTCCTCCGATGACGCCCGGGAAATAGTGCACGGGCGGCAGGTAACCGATCTCCTCGTAGAATGCGGCGATTTCGTCATAGGAAGCTCCGGCCTGGCGCGCCATCCGACTGACGTCCTGTGCGAAGGCGATCAGGAGACCGAAGTACGTTGTCTCCGTGAGCTTGGCGAGTTCTGTGGCTTCCGGCGACCCGAGTCGTCGAGTGTGCATGCCGGCCTGCTCAAGATACCGCTCGACTCGAGCAGCCGCCTCGGCATCCGTGGCACCGACAAACTTCACGTAGCGCAGCAGCTCGTCCTCCATGCGGGAATGCTTTCCACGCACCGGACTGTGCACGACCGGAACCGCAACGCTGTTCTGAACAGTGCGAGTCGTGCCGACGGGAACGGTACTGTGAATGACGACGAGCTCGGGCCGATACCGACGCACGTATCGCACCGTTTCGCCCACGAAGTCGTCAATCTCGGCGGGGTAGCATACGTGCACCAGGTCCACGCGGCGGTGCACATTGCGGGCGGGAAGATCGACACCTTCGACCTGATGGACGCGCTGCAGCACGGCGAGCAGCGGGCGTCCGACTTCACCCAGCCCGATGACGAGAGAAGCACACGGGGGCGTGTCGGGATGGTCGCGGGTCATCGGCAGGAAGCTACCTCCTCGACGATGCGCACAAAGGGTGACTCGGCGTCCTGCCACGCTCGGGCGATGGGCAGCGTTTGCGCACGAGCGGCTCGGGCGCGGGCCTGCTCCGGCGCTGCAAGGATTTCTCGGAGAGCGCCCGCGATCCCGACCGCAGAGGAATCCCGCAAGAGCATCAGCGTGTCCTCTGGAAAGTAGTATGCAATGGTGGGGGTCCATGTGGCCACTACCGGAATCCCCAGCCGTACGTATTCGAGCACTTTGACCGGGAGCATGATGTCCGTGAAGGGATCACGGCGCAGGGGCACGACGCCGACGCCGACCTCCTGCAGCCGGGGGAGCAGTTCCTCCGGGCGGAACCGCTGTCCGGGAATCTCGATGTCCGCCGTGAGACCGAGTCGCTCACGCGTGCGGCGGAGTGACTCAACGGCATCGCCATCGCCCCACACCGCTCCCCTCACGGGCCAGCCTTCCTGGCGCAGCAAGTGCACGGCGTGAAGCAGCGCGTCGAGACCCATCCGGCGCGCCACGGTGCCGTGGTACGCGACAAACGGGGCCGGCACGCGTGCTGCGTTCGACCGGAACAAGCCATCATCCGCGAAATTTTCGACCACGCGAATCTTGCACTCATCGACCCCGTGCGAAACTGTCAAGGCGCGATGCGGCTCGTGCACGCACAGAACGCAGTCGGCAGCCCGGGTCGCGAGCCGCTCTTCCCATTCGAGCAGCCGAATGATCGCCCTGGTCCCGGGCCGCCCGGAGAACTTGCTCTCATACAGCTCGGCAACGGGATCATGGATGTCGAGAATCACGCCTGTGCCCCGTCGCCGCTCCGGCGCCGCGACCCACACCATGAAGTTGGGAATGTTGTTCACGTGAACTACGTTGATCTCGTGCTGACGGCGAAGCCGTCGCAATAGACGACGAGCCCAATAGAAGAAAGCCGCGTAGGCCACCAGGTAGCGCGTCACCCTGGTCCCCCGATAGCGCGGACGCTGCCAGCGGACGAGGACGACGCCGTTCAGCCGTCCGACGCGCCGCTCGCCCTCCGCGGCCAGCCCCAGCTGGTATACCCGCCATCCGCGGCGGGCCAGCGTCTCGCAGTGACGTCGGACTCTGGAGTCTGTCGGAGCATGACTGTAAGCCAGGGAGACGTAACAGCGTTGAACGGAACCCGAGGCAGCTCGACTCACTCGCGACTCAGAGGAGCGGTCTCGAGTCTTTCGGTCGCCGAAGCGAGCGCCCCTTGCAGGGCCGAGACTACCTGATCGACCTGCTCCTCAGTCATGTGAGGGAACATCGGCAACGACAGGCCACGCGCGGCAACCTGCTCACTCACGGGAAAGTCGCCTGCCTGGTGACCCAACGCGGCGTATGCCTCTTGGAGGTGCAGCGGAACGGGATAGTGGAGACCCGTCGCGATGCCGGAGGCTTCGAGCACTCGGCGCGCGTCGCTCCGGTCCGCCAGTTGGACCACGTAGAGGTGATATACGTGGTGAGCGCCGCTCCGCTCCAGCGGAGCGACGAGGTCTTCACCCTCCAGCCCTTGCTGATACAACGCCGCCAGGCGTCGACGCGCGTCGTTCCACGTCTCAAGTCGCTTCAGCTTCGCGTTCAGGACCACGGCTTGAACGGCATCCAGCCTGGCGTTTCCACCCGCACCCGTCACGTGGAGGTACCGCTCCCGCTGCCCGTGGTCCCGCAGTACTCGGCAGCGGTCCGCGACGGTTGGCGAGCGAGTGGTGACGGCGCCCGCTTCTCCCATCGCCCCCAAGTTCTTTCCCGGATAGAAGCTGAACGCCGCCGCGTCCCCGAAGGTGCCGCAGAAGCTCCCGTGGTATCGGGCGCCGTGCGCTTGACACGCATCCTCCACGACCTTCAACCCGAACCGGTGCGCCAGGACTAGTAACGGGTCCCAATCGACGGGCTGTCCGTACAGATCCACCGGGACCACCGCCGTGACAGGCCGACCGCGCCGCCGGTCGATCGGGATTTCGCCGTCAAACCTGCAGTCATGCTCGAGGTACTGCTCCAACGATCGCACATCCATCGTATAGGAGAACGGCTCGATGTCCACGAACACCGGGCCCGCCCCGGCCTGTGTGATAGCTTCGACCGTCGCGATGAACGTGTGCGGCACCGTGACGACGAGGTCGCCGGACCGCACGCCGACGGCCTGAAGTGCTACCCGCAAAGCGTCCGTCCCGCTGCCCACTCCGATCGCGTGGGGGACGCCGCAGTAGGCGGCGAACTCACGCTCGAACTCGTCGATCACCGAACCCCCGACGAAGGCGGATCGGTCGATCAGGTCCCGCCAACCCGTCTCGATCTCCGCACGCACCTCCTCATGCATGCTGCGCAGGTCGACGAACGGCACGCTCACGATTCTCTCCCGACAGATCTCGCGCCTGTCAGGAGCCGGGCTGGAACCCCGGCTACGACCGCACCTGGCGCCACGTCGGCTGTCACCACCGCACCGGCGCCAACGATCGCTGCCTCGCCGACGGTCACTCCAGGCATGATAATCGCCCCCGTGCCGATCGCGGCGCGGCGCTTGACGAGGATGGGCTCGAGCGTCCAGTCCCTGGCGTCCTTGACCTCGCCCCCGCGCGTTGTGGCCGCCGGATAGCGGTCGTTGAGAAAATTGACATTATGACCCACGAACACTTCGTCCTCGATCGTGACCCCTTCGCAGATGAACGTGTGGCTCTGGATTTTGCAGCGGGCGCCTACTTTGACGCCCTTCTGGATCTCTACGAACGTCCCGATCGACGTCTCGTCGCCGATTTCACACCCGTAGAGGTTGACGAAGGCGTGCAGACGAACGTTCTTGCCCAGCTTGACGTCCGGCGCAATA